>WNGE01000991.1_pt1 | contig 36848 bp, 33 predicted proteins | sample 5400651 | NCBI WGS metagenome assembly WNGE01 (sample SAMN13153370, study PRJNA577476) | soil metagenome | isolation source: 60 cm soil or saprolite under grassland replicate 2 | place: USA:California | collected 2016-06-15
GCATAGGAGCACTTCAGCAGCGCCTTCTGGCTGATGATCGCTGCGGCGTCGACCAGCCACGCGATCACGCCGACGTCGCCCCACGTCTTCGTCGGGTAGTGGAAGACGTTGTGGAACTTCGCCTTGCCGGAGATCAGATCGGCGAGGCACTGCTCGCGCGGCTTCCCGAGGTCCTCGACGACGCGGTAGATCAGCTGCGAGTGGCCGACCTCGTCCTGCACCTTCGCCGTCAGGGCCAGCTTGCGCTGCAGCGTCGGCGCGCGGAGGATCCACTCCCGCTCGGGCAGCACGCCCATCAGCTCCGAGTTGCCGTGCATCTCGATGAACTTGATGAGCTTCGCGCGGTAGTCGTCGGGCATCCAGTCGCCCGTCTCGACCTGGCCGCCGGACTGGACGTACTCGAGGAATTCGGCGTCGTTCACGCCGCGATCTTACCGAACGATCGTTAGGTTTTCCGGAGATCGAGGATGCGCTGGGCCTTGCCCTGAGACCGCTCGATGGCGCCGGGGTCCACGACGTCGACCTCGACGGTGACGCCGATGGTCTCCTTGACGAGCCTGCCCAGTTCCTCTTCGGCGTGGGCGCGCTGGTCGTGGGAACCTGCGTCGGGACGGGCCTCGACGCGCACGGTCAGCTCGTCCAGCCGGCCCGGCCGGCTCAGCACGAGCTGGAAGTGAGGCGAGAGGTCCGGCGTGCGCAGGATCAGCTCTTCGACCTGCGTCGGGAAGAGGTTGACGCCGCGCAGGATGATCATGTCGTCGCTGCGGCCCGTGATCTTCTCCATCCGGCGCATCGAGCGCGCCGTTCCCGGGAGCAGCCGCGTCAGGTCGCGCGTCCGGTAGCGGACCACCGGCAGCGCCTCCTTCGTCAGCGACGTGAACACGAGCTCTCCGCGCTCGCCGTCCAGGAGCACCTCGCCGGTCGCCGGATCGATCACCTCGGGATAGAAGTGGTCCTCCCACACGTGCAGCCCGTCCTTCGTCTCGACGCACTCGCTCGCGACGCCGGGGCCGATCACCTCCGAGAGCCCGTAGATGTCGACCGCGTGCATCTCGAGGCGCTCCTCGATCTCGCGCCGCATCTCCTCGGTCCACGGCTCGGCGCCGAAGATGCCGACCTTCAGCGAAGTGCCTCGCGGCTCGAAGCCCTGGCGCTCGAGCTCGTCGACGATCGCGAGCATGTACGACGGCGTGACCATGATCACGTCCGGCTCGAAGTCGACGATCAGGCGCACCTGGCGCTCGGTCATGCCGCCCGAGACCGGCACGACCGTGCAGCCGAGGCGCTCGGCGCCGTAGTGCGCTCCGAGCCCGCCCGTGAAGAGCCCGTAGCCGTACGCAACGTGCACGACGTCGCCGCGCCGGCCGCCCGCGGCGCGGATCGAGCGCGCGCACACGTCGGCCCACATGTCGACGTCGCGTGCGGTGTAGCCGACGACGGTCGGCAGGCCCGTCGTCCCGCTCGAGGCGTGAATGCGGACGACCTGCTCTCGCGGAACCGCGAACATCCCGAACGGATAGCTCGCGCGCAGGTCGTCCTTCGTCGTGAACGGGAACCTGCGCAGGTCGTCGAGCTCGCGGCAATCGTCGGGAGAAACGCCGGCTGCATCGAACGAAGACCGGTAGAACGGCACGTTGTCGTACGCGTGGCGGAGGCTCCAGCGAAGGCGCTCGAGCTGGAGCGACTCGAGCTCGTCCCGCGAGGCCGTCTCGATCGGCTCGAGCTCGCCGGGCCTGGGAGAGAGGTCGAGCATGGTCTAATGCGCCATTGTCCACGAGGCGCTCCGAGCTGACACGAGAGGCCGCGAGGCTCTTCGCCGAGAAGGGCTACCACGGCACGTCGATCGGCGACCTCGCGGAGGCGATGGGCGTGCAGAAGGGCTCGCTCTACCACCACATCGCCTCGAAGGCCGACCTGCTCTGGGAGGTCGCCCGCGACGGCGCCGACGCGTTCCACGCCGCGCTCGACGAGATCGACGACCGGCTCCCGGCCGTCGAAAAGCTGCGCCTCGCGCTCCGCGCGCATCTGCGCGTCGTCGCGGAACAGCTCGATGCCGCCACGGTCTTCGTCCGGGAGTGGCGCTACCTCGAAGGCGAGCGCCGCGAAGCGTTCCTCGCCGAGCGCCGCCGCTACGAAGAGCGGGTCCGGTCGCTCTTCCGCGAAGGCGTCGAGCAGAGCGAGCTGCGGACCGACCTCGACGTGAGCGTGGCCGCGCTCCTCTTCCTCTCTGCGGCGAACTGGGCATACACGTGGCTGCAGCCGGGTCGCGACACGGACGCGCTCGCCGACCGCTTCTTCGAGCTGCTCGTCGACGGCATGCGCGGTTACGCGACACGGCCGTGAGCCGTACGCGGCTGCTCGTCGTGGCGGCAGCCCTCGCGCTGGTGCTCGTCGCCGTCGGGGCGATCAGCGCGCTCACGCGCGACTCGCCGAAGCACGCGTTCGTGCTCCCGAAGTGCACTCGGCCCACGCGCGCGATCAACCCGCCCCCGCCGTTTCCGCGCCGGCTTCCACTGCCGAAGGGAACGGTGTTCACGACGGTTGCGCGCTACCCGAAGGTGATCGTCATGACCGGCCGCACGCCGCTCGAGCTGCTCGCGGCGACGCGCTTCCTCGTCCGCGAGCTGCCGCGCAAAGGCTTCAGGCTCGGGCCGGGCGAGTCGGAGCCGGGCCTGGAAACGGAGGGCGGCTTCACGGGCAACGGCATCGTCGGCCGCTTCAAGGTCCGGGTTCTGCCCCGGTGCCGCGGCTCGGCGCTGCTCGTCCTGTCGATCGCGTCTGCAGGTCCGGTTGCCGTTGCGCCGGCCGTTCCCGCGCGAGGCACGCTGCCGGCCTGCGCCGGCGCCGGGGCCGGCGTCGCGAGCGGGCTACCGCGTTCCTTCCCCTTGCCTGCCGGAACCGTTGTCCGAACGAGCCACAAGCACACCGGCCGCGGCAGCCCGGTCGACTACATCTCGGCCGTCGCGCCCGGTTCGATCGACACCGCGGCGAAGTTCATCCTGCACAGGCTGCCCAAGGCCGGCTATCGGCTCGTCCAGGCAGATCGTGAGACGTACGAGGCCGACGGCGCGTTCACCGGCCACGGCATCCGGGGGCGCCTGCGCTTCCACACGCTGCTCGCCTGCCCCGGCGTGCTGACGATCGACATCGCCACCTGGCCCTCCTGAAGTCCAGGTTCCGGCAGGTTCGGGCCGGTCCCTGGGCCAGCTTCGCCCAGACTTGACACCCCTGGGAGTGGTGGAGTAGGTTGCGTGATGTGACCACCATGAGTGGTGTCATTGCTCCGGTGCGTACAGAGCGCTGGGGCGCATCGTTCCTCGACGGTCGAGGGCCGAAGGACGCCCGGGCCGCCGACGCGGTTATGCGGCCGTACATCGAGCTGGCGCGCGAGCTGGCGAACCGCCTGGGCCTCGCCTCGTCCTCCCTGCCCACGAACCGAAGGAGCGTCGAATGATCAAGTCCCCCCGTACGAAGGTCATCGTCCTCACTGCCGTCCTGTGCCTGCTCGCCCTGCCGCTCGCCCGGGCGGCGTCGCAGATGACCACGGGCACGACCGCGGCACTGACCCTCGCGCCGCAGGTCAGCTCGCCGACGGCGTTCGGCACGTCGAGCCCGCTGCGCAACCTGCCGAAGTCGCAGACGCCGACCGGCAAGGGCGTGCCCTGGATCGGCGAGATCGGCGAAGGAGGCTCCGAGGGCTCCCTCACACATCCCGCCGGTGACGGAAGCGCTCACGGAGTCGACCCGGCGCTGCAGGCGAGCGCAGGCTCGGGGATCCCGCCGACCGCTCAGAACTTCGAGGGCAACGACATCGGCGAGAGCTCCAGCGACGGCGTGTTCATCGGCGCGCCGCCGGATACGAACGGCGACGTCGGACCGAACCACTACGTCCAGACCGTGAACACCGTCTTCTCGATCTATTCGAAGACCGGGCAGCGGCTCGTCGGGCCGACGCCGCTCAACAACATCTGGAAGAGCGCGCCGAACGCAGCGGAGTTCAACTGCACGACGCAGAGCCGGGGCGACCCGGTCGTGCAGTACGACCCGCTTGCGGACCGCTGGTTGATCACGCAGTTCAACTTCCCCGGCGAGGTGGCGATCGCGCCACCCTTCGACGAGTGCGTCGCGGTCTCGCAGACCGGCGACCCGACCGGCGCGTACTACCTCTACGACTTCCGGTACAGCGCGACCATCTTCAACGACTACCCGCACTTCGGGGTCTGGCCGGACGCGTACTACATGTCGGTCAACCAGTTCGACACGACGACGGTGAACACCGACTTCCACAGCGCCGGCGCGTGTGCATTCGAGCGGACGAAGATGATCGCGGGCGACCCGGGCGCCCGCCAGGTGTGCTTCGACGAGTCGACGATCGACCCGAAGGACGCGAACGGCAACTACATCTACGGCGGCCAGCTTCCGACCGACCTCGACGGCACCACTCCGCCGCCCGCCGGCGAGCCGAACTTCTTCATGCAGTTCCTCGACAGCACGACGGCGGGGAAGGACAAGCTGCTCGAGTTCAAGTTCCACGTCGACTGGAGCAACCCGGCGAACTCCACGTTCGGAGGAGTCGGCGGGAAGCCGATCGAGATACCCGTCGCGGACTTCGACTCGCTGCTCTGCGGCGGCGACCAGACGGTCGAGGACCGGGATTGCCTCCCGCAGAAGGACACCGCCGACGGTCTCGACTCCATTCCCGACCGTCTGATGTACCGGCTCGGCTACCGCAACTTCGGCGACCACGAGTCGATCGTGGCCAACCACACGGTCAACGTCGGCGACACGGCGAAGCACGCGGGCATCCGCTGGTACGAGATCCGCCGTCCGAACGCGACGCCGCAGGTGTACCAGCAGGGGACGTTCGCGCCCGATGCCGAGCACCGCTGGATGGGAAGCATCGGCATGGACTCGGCCGGCGACATCGCGCTCGGCTACTCGCTCACGAGTGCGAGCCGTCACCCGGCGATCGCCTACACGGCGCGGCGCGCGAGCGATCCGCTCGGGCAGATGTCGCTCGGGGAGGCGATCCTCTACCAGGGCCTCGGCTCGCAGACCGCGACCAACAACCGCTGGGGCGACTACAGCTCGATGTCGGTCGATCCGAACGGCTGCACGTTCTGGTACACGCAGGAGCACTACCTCGGCACGGACAGCTTCAACTGGGGCACCCGCATCGGCTCGTTCACGCTCCCGGTCTGCGGCGATCCGCAGCTGAGCCTGAGCTCGTCCGCGTCCGCCGTGCAGGTGCGGAAGGACTACACGTACACGATCGGCGTGAACTCCGGGCAGAACCCGGCGCTCGGAGCCTCGGTGACGGACGTGCTTCCCAGCGGGGTCACGCTGCTCGGAGCGACTTCGAGCAGGGGCAACTGCACGGGCACCTCGACGGTGGTCTGCAACCTCGGCGACCTGCCGGCCGGCGATCTCGAGACGATCACCCTCACCGTCCACACGACCGGCGCGGGCACCTTGACGAACAACGCCACGCTCACGGTGTCGAGCCCGGACTCGAATCCCAACAACAACTCTTCGAGCATCGCCACGCAGGTCTACAACCCGTGCGTTGCACCGGGGGCGGTGATGGCGACCGACGCGAGCGGCGACGCGACGACATCTCCCGCGCCGCAGCAGGATCTCACGTCGGTGGCGATCGGCGAGCCGTACTTCGGCCCGGGCACGAACAAGCTCGTGTTCACGATGAAGGTGCAGAACCTCGATCCGACGCCGCAGCCGAGCTCCTACTGGTACGAGCACTTCTCGTACGGAGGCGTCAGCTACTTCGTGGACATGGAGACCGACACGTCGCTCACGAAGACGCCGACCTTCCACTACGGACGGTACGACGTCGACCCGACGAGCGGTCTGAACACCCAAAACGTGCTCGGCGACGCGGACTCGGGCACGTGGAGCACCGACGGCACGATCACCATCACGCTGTCGAACGACAAGCTCACGCAGGTCCCGAATCCGGACGATCCGCCGACCGGAACGCCGCCCTCGGCGGGATCCCTCATCTCGGGGATCCACGGTGAGACCAGGCAGATCGTCGGCGTCCTGCTGGCTCTCATCGACACGACGAGCAGCGGCGGCTACACGCTCTCGGGCAACGACTTCTGCGCCCCGAACACGCCGCCGGTCGCCGCGCTCGAGGCAACACCCACGAGCGGAACGGCCCCGCTGAACGTCGGCTTCGACGCCTCCGGTTCCACGGACACGGCGGATGACCACGTCGCCTCTTACACGTTCCGCTTCGGCGACGGCTCCACACCGGTCACGCAGTCGAGCCCGATGATCCACCACGCGTACAACAACCCGGGCACCTACCACGCCTCGCTGACAGTCACGGACACGCGCGGCGAGGAGAGCACGAACGCGGCAAGCAAGGACATCACCGTCACGCCGGCGGCCGACCTCGCGGTGCAGGCAGTCGGGCCTGCGAACGCGAGAAACGACGCGCTCGTGACCTACACCGTCACGGTCACGAACAACGGCCCGGCCGCGGCGACCGGCGTCGTCGCGACCGACAAGCTCCCCTACAGGGCCGAGTTCAAGTCGGCGAAGGTCAGCCCGGCGGCGACGTGCACGAGGGCGACCGCGAGCAGCGTCACGACCGTGACCTGCAAGCTCGGCACGCTTGCGAGCGGCGCGACGAGCACGATCACGCTCGTCGCGAAGGTGAGAGGCACGGTCGGACAACTGTTGACCGACACGGCCTCGGCGACGGAGGCCGGGCCGGGCGATCCGAACTCGGGCAACAACACGAGCATCGTCACGACGACGGTCATCAAGTGAGCGGGGGGACGAAGGGGCTTCGCGATGCGGCAGCGGAGCCCCTTCCCGCTCCCATTGACACCACAATTCGTGGTAAATACCCTGCGTCTCGACGTATGGCGACCGCTGCTCAGCTCACGCGCCTCGGGCTCACCAGCTACGAGGCCAAGGCCTATCTCGCGCTGCTGCGCCGAGACTCGTCGACTGCTGCGCAGGCGGCGCGGCTCGCCAACGTCCCGCGCCAGCGCATCTACGACGTGCTCGCGAGCCTCGTCGACAAGGGCCTCGCGTCGACCCGGCCCGGCCAGGTCGCGAAGTACGCCGCCGTCGCGCCCGAGCTCGCCCTCGAGCGGCTCGTCTCCGACCAGCGCGAGCAGCTCGCCGACCTCGAGCGGCAGACGGCTGCGCTGATCGACGAGCTCAGCCCCGCCTTCCACGCCGGGCAGGAGCAGGCCAACCCGCTCGAGTACATCGAGGTGCTGCGCGACCGCCGCGCGATCAACGAGCGCTTCGAGGAGCTGCAAGCGGGCATCAAGCGGGAGATCCTCGTCTTCACGAAGCCGCCGTACGCGACGCCTCCCCAGGAGAACGTCGAGGGGCTCGAGGTGACGAAGACCCACGAGGCCCGCAGCGTGTACGAGCTCTCCGTGTTCGACGACCCCGAAGTGACGGAGGGCGTGCGCCGCTTCGTCGAGGCGGGCGAGAAGGCGCGCTTCGTCTCCGACCTCCCGCTGAAGCTCGTGATCATCGACGAGGAGATCGTCATGTTCGGGATGGAGGATCCCGTGGCCGGCAGCTCCGAGCTGACGATCATGGTCGTCGAGCATCGCTCGCTTGCAGGCATCCTCAAAATCGCCTTCAATACGGTCTGGGAGCAGGGCTTGACCTTCGAGCAGGCGTACGAGGAGCTCGTGTTGCGGCGACGTCAGACAGCGTGATCCTTCGCGGCAGCTTCCGTGCCGCGCTCGGACTCCTGCTCGCCGGGGCGGTGCTGCTGGCGGCGCACGGCGCCGTGCCGAGCGCGCGCGCGGTGACGCCCGTTCCGCCGACCTTCGGCCAGCCGACGATGAGCGGCATCCAGGGCATGGGCTTCGAGCAGAACGTGCGGCTCGACCCGACGAATCCCGACCGCGTCTACACGAGCGCGCCGGGGTCCGCGAGCTCGGACACGAGCTGGATCTGGCATTCCGAGGACGCCGGCAAGACCTTCAAGTGGGTGCCGGCGGCAATCCCGACGCAGGGCAAGGTCATTCCGTGCCCCGGCGGCGGTGACACCGAGCTCGCGGTCGACACGCTCGGGCACCTCTACTTCGCCGACCTGTACCTCCTGAACTTCAGCACCGCGCGTTCCGACGACCACGGCGTCACGTTCAAGGGCCTTCCGGGCACCTCGTGCAACAGCACGTCCCTCCCCGACGCGGTCGTCGACCGGCAGTGGTACGCGACGGACGGCGACCCGACGAACGGCGGGAACATCTACATGGCGAGCAACGAGGTCGGCCGCGACCAGCCGATCTGCGGCAGCTCGAACGAGGGAAACAACGTCCTCGTCGTCTACCGCTCGCCGCTGCCGGGCGCGGGCTCGCTCGCGGGCATCCAGTTCGGCCCGGGCTTCAGGGTGACGAGCGGGTTCGTCGATCCCTGCGGCGAAGGGATCATGGGCAACGTCGAAGTGAGCCCGAAGACGCATCACATCTTCGTCATCCACGACAACGCGTTCCTCGACGCGGTCGCGATCGCGCGCTGCTCCACCGTGTCGTTCCTGACCGACCCGTCGGGCCTGAGCTGCGTCGACCTGCCGGTCGCGAGCTTCCCCGGCTCGAAGACGGCCGGCAACTTCCCGAATCTCGCGGTCGACAGGAACGGCAACCTCTACGCCGTCTGGGAGCAGGCGCCGGTCGACGCCGGCGGCTACGTGGTGGGCGACACCGTGCTCAAGTACAGCTACTCCACCGACGAAGGGAGCCACTGGTCGCCGGCGATCACGATTCCGAACCCGGGCCTGCACAACAACGTCTACGCGTGGCCGGCCGCCGGGGACGACGGGCGCGTCGACATCGCGTGGTACGGGACGACGGCGACCGCAAACGACGACGACGCGGTCTGCGGCCGGAACGGACAGCCGCTCCCGGCCGGGAGCACGGGCACGCCGCTCGGTGGCCCGGACGCCGTCACAAGCGGGACGTGGAGCGTGTACATGGTGCAGACGCTGAACGGCCACGCCGCCGCGCCGACGTTCACCGCGCCGATCCTCGCGAGCCAGCACTACGTGCACAAGGGGAGCGTGCAGACGATCATCGGCGGGCTCTGCGGCAACCGCTCGCTCGGCGACTTTCTGCAGATGCGCGTCGGGAGCAAAGGCGAGGCGCACATCGTCTACGCAGACTCGAACAACATCGCCGGCAGCCTGCTCGCCACACATGCGATGTACGTGCGCCAGAACGGCGGCACCGGACTGTCGAGCACGACGCCCACCGTCACCGGCGATCCCATCCTCGTCAACGCTGCGGGCGATCCCGCCGACGACGGCCGCTTCGACGCGAACGGCGTTCCGGGCGCGAGCAACCTCGCCAACCTCGACATCCTCGACTCGAGCATGTCGAAGCCCGACCCGGCAGCCTGTCATCCGCAAGGCGCTTGCTACCGGGTGACGATGACCGTCAACGACCTGAGGAGCGTCTTGCCGCCGGACGGACTGGCGCCCGGCGACACCGATCTCGTCTGGCTGACGCAGTGGCTCGTTCCGGCCTCGTTGACCTGCACCGACACGACGCTCCAGACCGCCTGCCAGTCCGGCGGCAAGAACTTCTTCGTCTACGCGGAATCGAACAACGGCGGAGATCCCGTGTGCTACTCGGGCGAGAACGCCACGGCGCCCGAAGGCCTCGCGGTCGGCCCGTATCTCACGTATCCGGGCGCCGTTCAGATCGACGCTGCCGGGTGCTCGGTGGTCAGGGGCGCGCCGGGAACGATCACGATCGACGTCCCGATCTCGCAGGTGAGCCTTCCGGCAACCGCTCCCCTCGACGACAACCTCTACAGCGTCACCGCGAGCACGATGACGCGGGCGCAGGCGACGAGCCCCCTGCCGCCGTTCATCGGCGTCGGAGGCGTCCCGTTCAACCTGATCGACGTCGTGCGCGCGTACAACGCGAACTTCTCTGGGGCGGATCTCTCGGTGACGAAGACCGACGCGCCGGATCCGGTCAAGAAGGACAAGCTGCTCACCTACACCGTGACGGTGCGGAACGGCGGGCCGAACGCGGCGACGGGTGTCGCTCTGACCGATCCGCTGGCCGCCGGCGTCGAGGTGCGGTCGCTGAAGACGACGCAGGGCACCTGCAGCTCGGCCAAGGCGGGCACCGTCGTGACCGTCAGGTGCGCGCTCGGGAACATGGCGAGCGGGTCGTCGGCGGCGGTCACGATCGTCGTGAAGCGGCTGCCGGTGGGGACGCTGACGAACACGGTCTCGGTGGCGGCCCAGTCGCCCGCCGATCCGAACGCGGGCAACAACTCCGCGGCCACGAGCACGACCGTCACGCCGTAGCGCGAGCGCGCGCGAGGCGCGGTCGCAGCCTGAATCCGCCAGGTTTTGATCGATCAGTCAATCGATCTTTCGTCGATTCGCGCAGATTCGGGGAAGTTCGGTGCACTAGACGGATCCGATTTCCACAGACTTGACACCCTGCCGAGTGGTGGTATCTAATTCATAGAGCCACCACTCGCAGTGGTCACGCTACCGGGAGGAACGATCATGCGTCAGAGAAAGCTTCTGCGGAGGCCCCGCCCGACCCTTTTGCGCCCGGCACGGCTGCTCGTCGTGCCGATCATCGCCGGCGTCGCGGTCGCCTTCGCGCTCGTGTTCGGCGGCTCTCAGCACAGCGTCCAGGCATCGACGCTGCAGGGAGCGCTCTACTCGCCCGGCGGAGAGCCCGGCGAGGTATCCCTCACCAAGGTCGAGCAGTACTGGCAAACCCGGCTGACCTATCCGACCGGGCGCTTCAACCAGCGCTGGGCGCTGAGCGCCGTCAAGCAGGCGAAGCGGATCAAGTCAGGCATCCCGGCCGGCCACTACCGGGGCCGGCGGGGCTCCGGCCGATTGGGCTCGCACGGTACCCAGTCGATCAAGGCCCTCGCGGCGGCGCGCTCGCTCGGGCCGCAGCCGCAGGTCAGCACCGGCTGCCAGGCGCCGTGCTTCACGTTCGGCACCGTCTCCGGCCGCGTGAGCGCCATTGCGTTCGACCCGGCGCACACGAACGTCGCCTACCTGGCGCAGGACGGCGGCGGGATCTGGAAGACGACGAACTGCTGCACGCCGTTCACGACGTGGACCGTCACGACGGACGGCCCGACCGTGGGCACGACGACGACGGACGACGTCACGGTCGACCCGAACAACTCCAACGTGGTCTACGCGGCGACCGGCGACATCAGCTTCGGCTCCTTCGCCTTCGGCAGCGCCGGTGTCCTCAAGAGCACCGACGCAGGCAACTCGTGGCAGACGCTCGGCGCGAACGTGTTCACTCCGGCGTACCCGGCTGCGAGCGGCGGCACCTATCCGCAGTACCAGGCCGTCTCGAAGGTTCGCGTCGACCCGAACAACAGCAACAAGGTCGTCGTCGGCACGAAGACGGGCCTGTTCTTCTCCTACAACGCGGGCGCGAACTGGACGGGGCCCTGTCTGACCAACGGTTTCTCCACTCAGCGCCAGGACGTCACCGATCTGATCCTCCGCGACGACGGGTCGACGACGTCGGTCTACGCGGCGATCGGCGCGCGCGGCTACGGGACGTACGTCCAGCAGAATCTCGGGAAGAACGGTGCGAACGGCGTCTACAAGCTCAACGCGATCCCCGCCAGCGGCTGTCCTGCTGCCGGGAGCTGGACCGCGCTGAAGAACGGCTGGCCGGCCGGGACCGCGGGCGGCGTCGGTTGCGAGCCGCCGATCGTGCCCGACACCACGACACTCTGTGCACCGAACGCGAACAAGCTCGGGCGGATCGAGATGGCGATCGCGCCGAGCGACCCGCAGGTCCTCTACGCCGAGGTGCAGGCGGTCGATCCGCAGGAGAACTGCGGCGCGCTCCAGGCACTCGGCGCGGGAACGGCGCGCGGCTGCTTCCTCGGGCTGTGGCGAACCTCGAACGGCGGGACGAGCTGGACGAAGGTCGCCGACCACTCGACGATGGACTTCCTGGGCGGAACCGTGACCGCGGGCCCGTGCGGTGAGGACACGCCGCAGATGTGGTACGACATGGGCCTCGCCGTCGACCCGAACAACCCCGACGCGTTCTTCCTCGACGCGATCGACATCTGGAAGTCGAACGACGGCGGGCAGACGCTGACCGACATCAGCTGCGGCTACTACTCCGGGCTGAACCCGATCGGTGCTCCGGTTCATGTGGACAACCACGTCCTCGCGTACCAGCCGGGCTCGTCGACGAACCTGCTGGCCGGGAGCGACGGCGGAATCTACGTCTCGAACAACGCGGCGAATGCGCCGCAAGGGACGGCCGTCGGCGTCAACAACCCGCCGACGTTCAAGGACGTCAATCTGACGATGAGCACGATCGAGTTCTACGGCGGCGACATCAGCGCCAACTTCGCCACCGCCGCGAATCCGTTCATCGTCGCCGGCGCGCAGGACAACGGCTCGTCCTACGGCCAGTTCACCCAGGGTGCGAACTGTCCCGCCTCCGGCTGCCAGTGGTCACAGCGGATCGGCGGCGACGGGTTCTACGCCCGCATCGAGCCGAAGCAGGGGCAGCGCGTGTTCATGGAGAGCCAGAACGGCGCCCTGCAGCGGTCGACGACCGGCCCGGCCGGCCCCTACCAGTCTGCTGCCGGGCCCTGGGGCGGCGACCGGCTGTCGTTCATCTTCCCCTACGAGATCGACAAGTTCGCGTGTCCGACGTCGACCTGCGACCACATGATCGCCGGCACCTACCGCGTGTGGGAGTCGATCAACGGCGCCGACAGCTGGTACCCGAACAGTCCCGACCTCACCAAGGGCACGCTCGCCGACCGGTCGTTCATCAACCAGCTCTCGTACGCACCGACGACGAACGGCAACGCGATCGTCGGCACGAACGACGGCAACGTTCAGTACGGCTTCGGCCTCGGCACGGGAACGCCGAACACGGCGAACTGGGTGAACGTGACCGGCGCCAACGCGAAGCTCCCGAACAGGCCGATCCAGGACGTCGCGATCAGCCCGCAGAACGCGCTCGTCGGCTACGCGGCCGTCGGCGGCTTCGACGAGAACACGAAGAAGACGCCGGGCCACGTGTTCCAGTTGACGTGCACGACCTTCTGCAACACGTTCACGTGGGTGAACAAGACGGGGAACCTGCCGAACATCCCGGCCAACTCGATCGTCGCGAACCCCAACGTGCCCAAGCAGGTCTTCGTGGGGACGGACTGGGGCCTCTACTACACCGACGACATCTCGGCGACCACGCCGACCTGGTTCCACTTCCAGAACGGCCTGCCCAACACGATGATCTGGGACATGTCGGTCGACCGGGGCGCGACGACGCTTGCGCTCTTCACCCGGTCGCGCGGTGCCTGGGCGATCCCGCTGCCGACCGCGTCGGCGACGCAGGTGACGCTCTTCTCCGACGACTTCGAGACCTCGAAGCCGTGGACGACGTCGGGCGGCTGCGGTGCCTGGACGAAGACGAGCGACGCGCACAGCCCGTCGACCGCGTGGACGTCGGCGCCCTACACGGACGCGTGTGACGTCAACCTCGACAGTCCGTCGATCGCGGTTCCGACGAGCGCGAACACGATGCGCCTCTCGTTCTTCGAGAAGCACAACACCGAGGACTACGGACCGGCCGGCGGCGCCGCCGGCTGCCCCTGCGACTACGGCATCGTGCAGGTCTCGACCGACAACGGCGCCTCGTACACGAGCATCGGCAACCTCTACCTGGGAGCGGCTCCCTCGTACTCCCAGTCCGCCATCCCGCTGCCGGACTCCGCAGCGGGGAAGACGATCAAGATCCGCTTCCGCTTCCACTCCGACGCGAACACGTCCGTTCCGCAGGGAGGCTGGTGGATCGACGACCCGGTGATCACGGCGGAGCCGCGCTAGCTCGTCTCGCGATCGTGTCGCTCACCCGGTAGCGACATGAGGAGGGGGCCGCTCGCTCAGTCGGCCCCCTCCACACCTTCGTAGGATCGCCTCGATGGCGCGCATCAGTCTGATCGTGAATCCGTTCGCGTCGCGCGTCTCTGAGCAGCGGCTCGAGGCGGTCGAGGCGGAACTCGCGCGGGCCGGGAAGGTTGAGACCGCGCTCACGGAGCGGCAGGGGCACGCGACCGAGCTTGCCGCGGCCGGCGCGGACGCCGTCGTGGTGTTCGGCGGGGACGGCGCGGTCAACGAGGTCCTGAACGGGTTGCCCGAGGGCATTCCCCTCGGCGCGATTCCGGGCGGCGGGACGAGCGTGTTCGCGCGCGCGCTTGGGCTGCCGCGCGATCCGGCGGCGGCGGCGGAGCGTGTCGCGGACGCGATCGCCGCCGGGCGGACGCGGCGGATCACGCTCGGCCGCGTCGACGGCCGCCGCTTCTCCTTCGGCGTCGGTCTCGGCTTCGACGCCGCGGCCGTCCGCCGGGTCGACGCGCACGGCCGCGCGCAGGACGGCCGGCGCCCGGGCGATCTCACGTTCGCGTACGAGCTGGTGCGCACGCTCGGCGCCGAGCGCTTCAAGCTCGAGCCGGCGCTCGAGGTCGTTGGCCACGGCCGCGCCGCAGCCGTGTTCGTGGCGAACTGCGATCCCTACACCTACGCCGGTGCGATCCCCTTGCACGTCGCGCCCCAGGCCCGGTTCGAGCTCGGCCTCGATCTCGTCGCTCCCGTTCGCATCTCTCCGCGCTCGGTCCCGCGCCTGCTGCGGTACGTCGTCACCGGAAAAGGCCAGCAGGCTGCGGCCGACGTGCTCTACGCGCACGACGTCGACCGGATCGAGATCACCTGCGACCGGCCGCTGCCGCTGCAGGCCGACGGCGAGGATCTCGGCGACGTCCGTCACGTCGTGCTCGAGGCCGAGCGCGATGCGGTCGGCGTTCTCGTCTGAGCCTCGTGGCTTGACCGGCGACGTTGCCGTGGCCCCTGGCCCGCGATCACGCTGCGCGAGAGTCCACGCTCACCCTTGACAAGGCTGGAAGCCTTGCCTGCGGGCGATCGCGGCCTCTCGCTTGGTGCTCGCGACCCAGGAACCGCGGAACGTCACCGGCCAAACCACGGTAGATTCCCCTGGAATGGCCCAGGTTCTGCCTGCGGAGCGCGACCTGCGCCGGGTGATCGGCGACGGCGCCGACGTTCCGGACGGCGAGGTCGAAGGGCTCGACGAGAAGGGACTGCTCGACCTCTACCGGTCGCTCGTCCTGCTGCGCACCTACGACGAGCGGTCGGTCGTCTACCACCGCCAGGGACGGATCGGGACGTACGCGATCTTCTGGAATCACGAGGCGATGCAGGCCGGCTCGGCGCACGCGCTCGCAGACGAGGACTGGATCTTCCCGAGCTATCGCGAGTCCGCGATCGGGCTGCTGCGCGGCATGCCCGCGTCGACGGTCCTCTCGTGGTGGCGCGGCCATCCCGCCGGCTGGTGGAACCCGGCCGACTACAACGTCGCGTCGATCTGCGTGCCGATCGGAACGCACGTGCCGCATGCGGCGGGGCTCGCCTGGGGGAAGAAGCTGCGCGGTGAGTCGACGGCCGCGATCGTCTACTTCGGCGACGGCGCGACGTCCGAGGGCTCCTTCCACGAGGGTGCCAACTTTGCCGCCGTGATGCAGGCGCCGCTGATCCTCTTCTGCAACAACAACTACTGGGCGATCTCGACGCCGCTGCCGGCGCAGACACACGCCGAGACGCTGGCCGACAAGGCTGTCGGCTACGGCATGCCGGGCGTGCGCGTGGACGGCGCCGACGTGCTCGCCGTGTACGAGGCGACGCGCGAGGCGGTGGCGCGCGCGCGCTCCGGCGGCGGCCCCACGTTCATCGAGGCGGTGACGTACCGTACGGCGCCGCACGCGACGGCCGACGACCCGAAGGCGTACATCGACCTGGAACGCGTCGAGGAGGAGAAGCAGCGCGAATGCGTCGGCCGGTACGACGCGTACCTGCGCCGGCTCGGCGCCCTCGACGACGCGACCGCGCAGGAGATCAAGGCGTGGGCCGCGGAGCTGATGCGCGAGGGCATCGCCGCCGCCGAGGCGGAGCCGTCGCCGGACCCGTCGCTGCTCTTCGAGCACGCGTTCGTCGATCCGCCGGCGTCGTTTCGCTCCGATCTCGACGAGCTGCGGAGGATCCTCGGTGGCTGAGCTCTCGATCGTCGAGGCGATCAACGACGCGTTCCACGTCGAGCTCGAGCGGGACGCCGACGTGCTCGTCATGGGCGAGGACGTCGGCCGCGCCGGCGGCGTCTTCCGCGCGACCGCCGGCCTGCGCGACCGCTTCGGGCCGGACCGCTGCATCGACACGCCGCTCGCCGAGGCGGGCATCCTCGGCACGGCGGTCGGGCTGTGCATGGCCGGCTGGCGGCCGGTGTGCGAGATGCAGTACGACGCGTTCTCGTATCCCTGTCTCGACCAGCTGATCAACCACGTCGGGCGTTACCGGTGGCGCACCGGCGGGACGATGGAGTTCCCGCTCGTCGTGCGGATGCCCTACGGCGGCGGCGTGCGCGCGCCCGAGCTGCACGACGATTCGCCCGAGACGTACTACGTGCACACGCCGGGCGTGAAGGTGGCGATTCCGTCCACGCCGGCGGACGCGAAGGGATTGCTGGCCGCGGCGATCCGCGATCCCGATCCCGTCGTCGTGCTCGAGCCGAAGCTCCACTACCGCACGATTCGCGGGGACGTTCCCGACGGCGAGCACGTCGTGCCGCTCGGCAAGGCGCGCCTCGCGCGCGAAGGCACCGACGTGACGCTCGTCGCGTACGGGTCGATGGTGCCCGTGTGCGAGCGCGCGGCCGACGCGCTCTCGGGCGAGGCGTCGGTCGAGGTGCTCGACATCCGCACGCTGAAGCCGCTCGACGAAGAGGCGCTGCTCGCCTCGGCGGCGAAGACGGGGCGCGTCGTGATCGTGCAGGAGGCGCCGCGCACCCTCGGCTACGCGGCCGAGCTCGCGGCGATCCTCGCGGAGAAGGCGATCCTCGACCTGCACGGCCCGGTGCTGCGCGTGACCGGCTACGACGTCCCCTATCCGTACTGGCAGATCGAGGACGCGTACATGCCGTCGGTCGAGCGCGTGCTCGACGCGGTGCACAAGTTGCTTGAGTTCTGAGGCGCGGCTCCGGCTCTGGCTCGAGCGCGGCCCGTCCGGCTTCTACCTCCGCGACGCCGAGAGCGGCGAGCCCGTTCGCTGGTCCGATCCGCGCGTGCGCGTCGTGCCCGTTGCAGGCGTCTCGTACCGCGCGGACGCGTTGCCCGACGCGTCCTTCGATCCCGGGCGGCGCCTGTCGCTCGTGCGCGAGCCCGAGAACGAGCACGACCCGAACGCGGTCGCGATCTGGAACGAGGCGCGGACGTTGCAGCTGGGCTACGTGCCGCGTGACGTCGCGCCGGAGCTCGCGGGCGACGAGCAGGCCGTCTCGCTGTGGCGCGTCGACGGCGGGCTGCGCGTGCTGATCGCTCCGCCCGACGCGTGGATCGGGCAGCCGCGATGAGGCTGTACGCATGGCAGGGAGCGGGGCTCTTCGAGGTCGCGTTCGTCGATCTCGGCGAGGATCGGCTGACGGCGCGGGGGACACAGCTTCGCGCGGACCACAGCCTTTCGTACGTGCTCGAGACCTCGGAGATGTTCGTGAGCGAGCACCTGCGTGCCGAGGTCGAGACCGTGCACGGCGCCGGCAGGCTCGACCTGCGGCGGGGCACGACGCCGCTCAAGGACGACGTTCTGGACCTCGATCTCGAGGCTTCGCCGCTCTTCAACTCGCTGCCCGTTCTGCGCGACCGCCTCAACGAAGGCGGCGAGGCCCGCGAGTACACGATGGCGTTCGTCAACGTGCCCGAGTTGTCGGTCGAACGTTCCGTGCAACGGTACGTCCCGCTCGAGCGCCGCGTCGTCCGCTTCCGCTCGGGAACGTTCACGGCGGACATAGAGTTCGACGCCGACGGGTTCGTCGTTCGTTATCCCGGGCTCGCGGAGAGGGTGGGTTAGCGCACCGATGGCGTACGAGTTCAAGCTCCCGGACCTCGGCGAAGGATTGACGGAGGGCGAAGTGGCGCGCTGGCTCGTCGCGGAGGGGCAGGAGGTCGCCGAGGACGAGCCGCTCGTCGAGATCCAGACGGACAAGACGACGGTCGAGATCCCGTCGCCGGCCGCAGGCGTGGTCTCGCGGATCCTCGTCGAGGAGGGCAAGGTCGTCCCGGTCGGGACGGTGCTGGTCGTGATCGGCGCCGACGGTGCCGGCGGTGCCGACCGTGCCGAGCCTGTGCCCGAACACTCACCAAAGTCAGCTAGTGGCTCAGAGCCACAAACTTCGACTCGGCCCGGCGGGACGGGCCGAGCCACTCCGCTCGTGCGGCGGATCGCGAAAGAATCGGGCGTCGATCTGGCTTCGTTGAGCGGAAGCGGGCCGGGCGGCCGGATCACGGAGAGCGATGTCCGCACAGCCGCAGAAGAGCAAGTGGCTCAGAGCCACAAAGTCTCAGAGGGGCGCCGGGAGCCCCTGCGCGGCGTGCGCCGGCTCATCGCCGAGCACATGGCGCGCGCGCACCGCGAGGTGCCGGCGGTCACCTGGATCGAGGAGTGCGACTTCACGCACGTCGACCTGAAGCTGCTCGTCCCCACGCTGCTGAAGGGATGCGCGGCCGCGTTGCAGGAATTCCCAGAGCTGAACGCGCGCCTCGAAGACGGCGCCATCGTCTACCTCGACCGCTACGACCTCGGCGTCGCGGTTCAGACCGAGCAAGGACTCGTCGTCCCGGTCGTGCGCGACTGCGCGACGCGCTCGGTCGACGAGCTGCGCGCCGACGTCGACCGTCTCGCCGACGCTGCACGCACGGGAACGCTCAAGCCCGAGGAGCTGCGCGGCTCGACGTTCACGGTCACGAGCGCCGGCAAGCTCGCGGGGCTCTTCCAGACGCCGATCGTCAACCACCCCGAGGTGGCGATCCTCAGCGTCGGCCGCGTCGCCGAACGGCCGGTCGTGCGCGACGGCAAGGTGACGACCGCGCCCCTCGGCTACGTCTCGGTCACGTTCGACCACCGAGTGGTCGACGGTGCCCGAGCCGCCGAGTTCGGGCTGGCCGTGATTCGGCGGCTCGAGCAACCGAGCTAGCTCTTACTTGTCGAACTCCCGCTGGTCGTGGTCGTTGATCTGGCCGCGGATCTCGCCGCCGGGCCACGTCGTGGTGTGGATGTTCGCGTACGCGTGCCCTGCGCGCATCGCGCGCAGGATCTCGGCGAACTCCGTTGGCGCGATGCCCTGAGCGGTCGCTCCGGCGCTGCTAACCACGTCGGCCGGCGTGATATCGCCCTCCACCGTGCCCGAGCCGTTCGGACAGGCAGGCTTGGCACCGCCGCAGAGGAAGAACACGACGCCCCCGTTGACGCTGCGCTGCGCGAAGTGCACGTGGGCAAAGAGGGAGTTCCCGCCCTCGAGACCCTCGTAGCGGAAGACGAAGTGGAGCTTCTCGGGCTCCACGAGGTGCGCGCGGAACTCGCCCACGGCCTTCGTCGAGACCGACGGGACTTCCTGAAACCCGTTCAGATGTGCCTTGAACTCCTTCGAGTTCGGCGGCTCACCCCGATGTAGCGGGCCGGACGCCCCTGCCACGGCATACGACACCGCGGCGAGTCCGACGACCGTGGCCACGGCAAGCACGTAGGGCCGTCGCTTCCGAACCATCCTGCCTCCTCTCCCTCGAGTGCCTTGGACAGCATTATCTACGGAATTTGCGAACGAGTGGATCTACGCGGCGACCGTCTCGGGCAGGTGCTGCTCCAGCAACTGCTCGATCTGGGGCAGGTTCGCGCGGCCGTCGAGGCGGGCGACGACCTTCTGGTCGATCACGAGCACGAGGGCGGGCACCTCCTCGACCTCGAACCTCCGGACGAGACGCGGATGCCTGTCCGCATTGACCCGTCGCACGCGCAAGCGCTCACGCTCCTTGCGCGCGACGTGTGCGAGCAAGCTCTCCATCCGGCGCGCGGGACCCGATGTCGGGCGCGTAAAGAAGACCAGCATCGGAGTCGCCGAATCGCGCACTACCCATCTCTTCTCCGATGCGCGGTGGAGCGAAACTAGACTGGCCCGCGCATGCACGAGATCTGGCTGATCGGCATCTCGGCGGGCGCCGGAGCGGCGTTCGGCGTTGCGGCGGCCGGCCTGCTCGCCCGGTCGGCGAGAGCTCCGGTGGCCGCAGCCGTGCTCGCGCTCGCTCTGGGCGGCGTGCTCGCGTGGCTCGTCTTCGACTGGAAGGCCGCGGCGGCCGGCGCAGCCGGCGGGCTGCTGGGAGGGTTCGGCGCCGGGGTCTTCACGCGAGGCGCGGTGAGACGAGGCGGCACCGTGGCGGGAACCGCGATGCTCCTCGCCGCGGCAGCCGCCGTCGTCTTTGCGCTCGCGCTGATTCCGATCGTCGGCTTCCTCGAGGCGGTCGCGATTCCCGTGCTCGCACTCCGCGCACGCCAACGGGCCGGGGAGAAGTACGCCGGCCTCCGCACGCTTGCGAAGTAGGCGAACCGTCCTCATCGTCATCGACGGCCTGACGCCGTCGATGTTCGAGAGCGCGGTCGGCGATCGCTCGGCCCCGACGCTCTCGCGGCTCGCGGAAGCGGGGGAGTACCGGCGCGCCGTCACGACCTTTCCGTCGCTGACCCCGGTCTGTTTGACCTCGATCGCGACGGGCGCGCACCCGGACGTCCACCACATCCCCCACCTCGTCTGGTGGCACCGCGAGGAGCAGCGCATCGTCGAGTACGGCTCGTCGTTCGGGGCGATCCGCGCTGCGGGCACCCGCCGGTCGATCCGCGACACGATCGTGGGCATGAACCGCGACCACCTGTCGAAGGAGGCGGAGACGGTGTACGAGGCGGGCGAGCGCGCCGGGCTCACCGTCGCGGCCGTGAACATCACCTGCTACCGCGGCCCGCACCGCTACCTGCCGACGGTTCCCGGGCTCGCCCCGGCGACGTTCGGGCCGCGCCGCTTCTTCTTCTACAACCTCTACGAGTCGGATCCGATCGGCGCGCCGCTCTCGATTCGCAATCGCTCTGGAGGCAGCGTGGACGAGTACGCGGCCGCAGCGGGCCGGTGGCTCGTCACGCGCGACGGTTTCGACCTGCTCGTCTACTACCTCTCCGACCTCGACTTCGCGTCGCACCTGCACGGGCCGGAGGGCGTGCGCGAGCAGCTCGTCAAGACGGACGGCAGCGTGGCCGCGCTCGTCGACGCCGCGGGCGGATTCGACGAGTTCCTCGAGCGGTACGCAGTGCTCGTGTGCTCGGACCACGCCCAGACGCACGTCCACCGGGCGGCGAGGCTGCAGGATCACGTGCACGCGCCGGCGATCGTGACCGCGTCGAACCGCGCCGGGATGGTCTACACCGACGAGCCGCGCGTCGCCGCCGCGAGCCTGGACGGCGTCGACGCCGTGGACGCGACGTTCTTCTTCGAGGACGGCGAGGTCGTCGCCCGGCGCGACGGCGACGACGACCCGGCGCTGCTCGACGAATATCCGCACGGACGCGAGCGTGTCACGGCGGCCCTGCGCAACCCGAATGCGGGCGAAGTGCTCGTCTCCGCCGCGGACGGCTGGGAGTTCGCCGACCTCGCAGGCCTGCATCACGCGGGCGGCGGCAGCCACGGGTCGCTGTCCGCCGGCGACTCGGAGGTGCCCATGCTCGGCGTCGGCATCGAGCCTCCCGTGCGGACGATCGACGTGAAGGACGCACTGCTCGCGAGCCTGCTCTCACCGGTGCCGTGATCGACGCGCGACGCCGCATGGTCGCGGAGCAGCTCGTCGGCCGGGGCGTTCGCGACGAGCGCGTGCTCGAGGCGATGGCTCGCGTGCCACGCGAGCTCTTCGTGCCGGAGGAGCTCCGCGAGCGCGCATACGCCGACGCCGCGCTCCCGATCGGCAGCGGACAGACGATCTCGCAACCGGCGATGGTCGCGCTCATCTGCGAGTTGCTCGCGCTCCGAGGCGACGAGCGCGTGCTCGACGTCGGCGCCGGCTCGGGGTATCAGGCCGCTGTGCTGGCCGAGCTCGCCGCGGAGGTGCACACGATCGAGCGCCTCGCGGAGATCGCCGCCCAAGCGCGCGAGAATCTCGCGGCCGCAGGGTACGGCGACCGCGTCGTCGTGCATGTCGGCGACGGGACGCTCGGCGATCCAGAGCATGCACCGTTCGGTGCGATCGCGGTCGCCGCGGCGGCGCCCGAGCCGCCGCGCTCGCTGTACGACCAGCTCGAGCCGGCCGGGCGGATGGTCGTGCCGGTCGGCAGCCGCTACGACCAGTTGCTCGAGCTCGTCGTGCGCGGGCCGGAAGGCCCGGTCGTCGCGCGCTCCGTGCCTTGCCGCTTCGTTCCTCTCGTCGGCCGGGAAGGCTTCGACGGACATTGACCATGAAGAGAGCGCGCGTGACGATCAGCGGGAGCGTCCAGGGCGTCGGCTTCCGCTACGCCATGCTCACCCGGGCACGCTCACGCAAGGTCGCGGGCTGGGTGCGCAACAACCCCGACGGCACCGTCGACGCGGTCTTCGAAGGAGCGCCGGAGGCCGTCGAGGCGCTGATAGCGTGGTGTCGGCGCGGGCCGGCCGGCGCGCGAGTCGATGACGTGAACGTCGAGCTGGAGGCGCCGAGTGGCGAACGCGGTTTCCGCACCGTCTGAGAGGAGAACGATTCACGAGTGACCAGGCTCCTCGCAGGCGAGTTGCTCCGCCTTCCCGTGCGCACGAAAGGCATCGAGATCGGCCGCCCGGTCGATGTGATCGTCGATCCTGAACGGAACCGTGCGCTCGGCTTCGACGTCCTCTGCCGCGACGAGTTGCATCGGTTCCTGCCGCTGAGTGCCGCGGTCTTCGACAGCGAGGAGATCGCGGTGGAGTCGCCTCTCATGTTGCTCGCCGAGGACCAGCTCGACTTCTACCGGACGCGCGCGAAGTCGTTGCGCGCCATCGCGCCGGTGCTCGAGAGCGTGACCGTCGACGCCGACGGTACGCTCGAGTTCGTCTCGCACGACGCGGCATAGTGCTCTAGTGGGGCCCTAGTGGAAGCCGTCTTTCGCGCGCTCCGCGCGCCGCACAACTGGGTTCAGCTCGCGAAGTTCTGCGTCGTCGGCGCCAGCGGTTACGCCGTCAACCTCGCCGTCTACACGGCGCTGCTCAAATGGGCAGGGCTCCATTACCTCGGCTCGGCCGTCGTGTCGTTCCTCGTCGCCGTCTCGAACAACTACTGGTGGAACCGGCACTGGACCTTTCGCGGCGACCGCGGGCACTTTGCCTATCAGGGCATGCGCTTCGGCGCGGTCTCGGTCGTCGCGCTCGGTGCGAACCTCGGGCTGTTGCGCGGGCTCGTCGCTCTCGGCGTCGGCAAGATCGTCGGGCAGGCGATCGCGATCATCGCCGTGACGCCCCTGAACTTCGTGGGGAACAAGCTCTGGAGCTTTCGGCTGCGTCGCTAGTGTGGCTCCCGATGCGCTGGCTCGTCCTTGCGGTGGCGCTGTTTCTCGTGACGGCCGGTTCGGCGCAGGCGCTGGACACCCCCACGCAGCCCGTCTACGACAGCCGGGGACGCATCATCGAGACGCCGCTCGCGCCGCCCGAGCAGTCGGAGGCGCTGACACAGAAGCGGGCGATCGCGATCTTCCTGGCCCATCCGAAGGTCAGGGAGTGGCTGAAGCGCTATCCCGGGCACCTTGGGGAGACGGCGGACTTCAGCAGCCAGTACCGCTACTGGACGGTGATCGTCAGCACGGACGAGGCCGGCTGGATTGCGAAGGGCAAGGTCGACGATGCGACCTCGCGGGTCACGGAGGCGTTGACGGGGCCGCAGGTCGCCTGGGGGATGGCTCGCGGCGTCCCCGGCGCGTTCGGCGGCAAGAAGATCAACAGCTATCCGGTGTGGCTCGCCTTCTGCGCGGTTTTCCTGCTCGGCCTCCTCGACTGGCGAAGGCCGTTCTCGCTGCGCAATCTCGACCTCGTCGTCCTGCTCTCGTTCTCCGTCTCGCTCTGGTTCTTCAACCACGGCCGCATCTTCGCGAGCGCGTCGCTCGCGTATCCGCCGCTCGTGTACCTGATCGGGCGCGGCCTCTGGATCGGGATCACCGGACGCGCGTCACCGGGCACGACGCGCTGGCCCGTCTGGTTGCTGCTTGCGGTGACGGCCTTCGGCACGGGCTTCCGCTTGATGGAGTACAACGTTCGCAACTCGAACGTGATCGACGTCGGCTACTCGGGCGTCATCGGCGCCGAGAGGATCGTCCACGGAGAATGGCCCTACGGGCACATGCCGGACGAAGACGGACTGAAGGCGTGCGGGCCGGCCAACGAGGACGGCGAGATCCGCGAGCGCATTCAGACGAACGGCCGTTGCGAGTCCGCGAATCCACGCGGCGACACGTACGGGCCCGTTGCGTACGAGAGCTACATCCCCGGCTACCTCGCCCGCGGCTGGAGCGGCAAGTGGGACGATCTGCCCGCCGCACACGCGACCGTGATCGCGTTCGACCTGATCTGCCTGCTCGGGCTGGGGCTCGTCGGCTTGCGCCTCGGCGGGCCTCTGTTCGGCGCGACGCTGGCGTTCGCGTGGTCCGCGTACCCGTTCACGCAGTACGCGTCGAGCTCGAACACGAACGACACGTTGCTGCCCGCGTTCCTCATCTGGGGCTTCCTGCTGCTCACGTCGCCGTGGGCGCGCGGCGCCGGCGCCGCGCTCGCCGGCTGGACGAAGTTCGCCGCGCTGGTCGTTGCGCCGATGTGGGTGACGTACCGGCTCACGCGCCGGCAGATCGCGCGCGCCGCCGGCGGCTTCGCCGTCGCGACGCTGGCGGCGTTCTCGATCGTCCTGCTCGAGCCCGACGTCGGGCACGCGCTGCGCGTCTTCTGGGAGCGCACGTTCTCGTGGCAGCTCACCCGCGAGTCGCCGTTCTCCATTTGGGACTGGCGGCAGTACCACGCCAAGGGCCTCCCGAATCTGGAGGTGCTCCAGCGCTTCTTCCAGGCGCTCGTGGTCGCGGCGGCGCTCGGGTTCGCGCTCGTGCCGCGCCGGAAGACCCCGCTGCAACTCGCGGCGCTCACGGGAGTGCTCCTGCTCGGGTTCGAGCTGGTGCTGACGCATTGGTCGTATCTCTACATCCCGTGGTTCTTCCCCTTCGTCGCCTACGCGACCCTGGCTCCGCGTGAGCCGGCGCCGCCGCAGCCGCAGCCCGATGAGCAGCCGGTCCCGGAGCTTGTCGCCGCCGGTTGAGTGGCGCGCGGTCGCGCTGACCGCCGCGGCGCTCGCGCTCTTCGCGGGCTCGTGGATCGCGCTGCACCACGGCTGGCTCGCGCGCGGCGAGATCGTCGACACACCGGTGTACGAGCAGTACGGCGACGCCGTGCTTCGCGGGGAGGTGCCGTACCGCGACTTCTCGGTCGAGTACCCGCCGGGTGCGTTGCCGGTCTTCGTCGAGCCGGCTCTCGGCAACGAAGGCGACCTGCAGGGCTACAAGGGGTCGTTCGAGTGGCTGATGGCGGCCTGCGGCGGGGCGCTCCTGATCGCGCTCGCGTTCGGGCTCTCGGCTCTCGGAGTGTCGTGGGCGCGCGTCGCCGGTGCGCTCGCCGTCGCGGCGGTCGCGCCGCTGCTGCTCGGGTCGGTCGTGCTCTCCCGCTTCGATCTCTGGCCTGCCGCGCTGACCGCCGCCGCGGTCGCCGCGCTGGTGTCGGGCCGTGTGCGCCTCGGGCACGGTCTGCTCGGCGCCGGCGTGCTCGCGAAGGTGTGGCCGGGAGTGCTCGTCCCGCTCGCGGTCGCGCACGTCTGGCGGACGCGTGGACGGCGCGAGGCCCTTGTCTGTCTGGGCGTCGCGGCTTCCGTCGCGGCGCTCGTGTTGCTGCCGTTCGTGGCTATCGGGCCGCACGGACTGTGGAGGAGCTTCGAGCATCAGCTGTCCCGGCCGCTGCAGGTCGAGAGCTTCGGCGCGGCGCTGATCATGACCTCGCATCACGTCTTCGGCACCGGCGTGACGATGGTCTCGAGCCGGGGCTCGCAGAACATCAGCGGCAGCGCCGCGACCGCGATCGGCTGGGTGCAGACCGCCCTGCAGCTCGGCGCGCTGCTCGCGCTCTGGATCGCGTTCGCGCGCCGCCGGCGCTCGAACGAGGAGCTCGTGCGGTTCGCGGCCGCAGCCGTGGTCGCGTTCATCGCGCTCGGAAAAGTGCTGTCGCCGCAGTTCCTGGTCTGGCTGATCCCGCTCGTGCCGCTCGTGCGCCGCTGGACCGCGGTCTTTCTCTACGTCACCGCGCTCATGTTGACGCAGGCGTGGTTCCCGCAGCAGTACTGGGACTACGCGCTTCGCTTCGACGAGACCGTTGCGTGGCTCGTCCTCGCGCGCGACGTCGTGCTGGTCGCGTTGCTCGTCGTGCTGCTCAGGCCGCCGGTTGCAGCTCGGGCGGCAGCGGTCGTGCGTGAACGACGACGAGCGTCTTCGTCGCCCGCGTGAGCGCGACGTAGAGCGCGCGCAGACCCTCGATCCGCTCGCCCTCGCCGGCGATCGCCTCGGGCTCGACGAGTACGACGCGGTCGAACTCGAGGCCCTTCGCTCCGCGCGGCGTCAGCGTCTGGAACGGCGCGGCGAGCTCGTCGAAGGCGGATTCGCCGGCCTGCGGCAGGTCGGGCAGGAGCCGCGCCGGCGCGATCAGCGCAGCTCGGCCCTCACGCGCCGCTTCGGCGGCGGCCGCGCGCACCGCGGCGGCCACGAGCTCGCCGGCGGCGACGCTCACGAAGCGGGGCGGCTCGTCCCCGTCGCGGTACGCGATCGGCGCGGCGACGTCCGGCGCGATCAGCGGCAGCAGCGGCAGGGCGAGCTCCATCACCTGGCGCGGCACTCGGTATGCGAGGCGCAGCTCCGCGATCGCGACGTCGCGCCCGTCCGCGATGTGCGGCAACAGATCCTCCCAGCGGTGATACGCGATCGGCCCGGCGGCCTGCGCGATGTCGCCGAGGATCGTCATCGCGCCCGTCGTCCGGCGCGCAAGCATGCGCAGCTGCATCGGCGTCAGGTCCTGCGCCTCGTCCACGATCACGTGCCCGTGCGGTTCCGGCTGGCCCTCGAGCAGCGCGCGCGCCTCGTCGAGCAGCGGCAGGTCGGCGTCGCTCCAGCCGCGCCCGCCGAGCCCCTCGGCGGCGAGCACCCGACGCAGGAGCTGCTCGGGCTTCACGCGGGGCCAGGCGCGATCGACGAGCTTTGAGAGGAAGGTGCGCAGCGCGCCCTCGAGCTCCTCGAACGAGCGGAACGCGAGATCCTCGAGCTTGCGACCGTACTGCTCGTAGAGGCGCCGCGCGACGAGCATGCGAAAGCGCTCGCGTCCCTCCGCGTGCGAGCCGGACGATCGCTGCGCTTCGGCGATCAGCTCTGCAACGTCGCGCGGCTCGAGGTAGAGAAACGCACCGTCGATTCGGATGCCGGCCGTCTCGTCGGGCGGCGACGGAAGCGTCTGCACCGCCTTCGCGAGGACGTCCGCCATCGCCGCGTCGCCCTTGCGGCGCGCGACGTGGGCCTTGTCGCGACGTGCGGCGCTCACGGCGCCGGTCAGCTCGTCGATAGCGCGCTGCTCGACGCGCTCCTCGCCGAGCATCGGCAGCACGTGCGAGATGTAGTCCATGAAGACGGGGTTCGGGCCGACGACGAGCACGCCCGACCGTTCCAGCTCCCGCCGGTAGGTGTAGAGGAGCCACGACGCGCGATGGAGCCCGACCGCCGTCTTGCCCGTTCCCGGCCCTCCCTGGATCACGAAGAGCCCTTTCGGCTCGCGCGTGATCAGGTTGTACTGGTCGGACTGGATCGTCGCGACGATGTCGCGCATGCGCTCGTCGCGGCTGCGTTCGAGCTCTTCGAGCAGGATGTCCGCGACGCCGTGGACGACCTCGCCCGCGGATCCGTCGAGCGGCTCGTCGTAGAGATCGAGCAGCCGCCGTCCCTCCGCGCGGAAGCGGCGGCGCAGGGTGACGCCCTGCGGCTCCGCGACCGTGGCCGTGTAGAACGGGCGCGCCGCGGGCGCCTGCCAGTTGACGACGAGCGGCATGTCGTCCTCGTGCACCCAGCGGCGGCCGACGTAGAGCGACGCGTCGACGCTGTCGAGGTCGAGCCGGCCGAAGCAGAGGCCGCGGTCGGCGTCCTCGAACGTCGCGAGCCGCCGCCGAGCCCACGCCTCGAACAGCACCGCCTGGTACTCGGGCGCGTCCACCGCTTGGCCGACGCGCTCGACCTGGCGGCGCATCTGCTCGAGGCATTCGTAGGCGTGGTCGACGTATGCCTGTTCGGCGGGCAGTTCGGGATGCGTCGCGCTCATACGGGTACGCGAATTGTCGTGCAGGCCGAGGCGCGGCCGCCGCCGTCGCACTCGACGAGCGCGCCTTCGATACGCACGTCGCCGGACGCCGTCTCGAAGCGAACCGGCAGGCCGGTGCGCATGCGCTTGATCGCGAGGTCGCTCTGCACGCCGATGACGCTCTCGTGGGGGCCGGTCATCCCGGCGTCGCTGAGCGCCGCGGTTCCGCCGGGAAGGACGCGCGCGTCGTTCGTCTGCACGTGCGTGTGCGTTCCGACCACCGCGGTCACCTTGCCGTCGAGCCACTGCGCGAGGGCGACCTTCTCGCTCGTCGCCTCCGCGTGGATGTCCACGAAGACGACCTCCGCCTCACGCCGGGCTTCTTCGACGAGCTCGTCCACGATCTCCCACATGCTCACGGGGACGTTCATGAAGAGCGACCCCATCACGTTGATCACGGCGACGCGGGTCCCGTCCCGCGCCGTCGCGACCGCGATTCCCTTGCCGGGGGCGGCGGAGCCGAGGTTCGCGGGCCGCGCCACGCGGTCGGACCCGGTGAGGTACGGCGCGATCTCGATCCGGCGCCACACGTGGTTGCCGAGCGTGATCGCGTCGACACCGGAGGCGAGGAGCCGGTCGGCGAGCTTCGGCGTGATGCCGACGCCGTCCGCGACGTTCTCGCCGTTCGCGATGCAGAAGTCGACGGAGAGCTCTTCGAGCAGCGAGGGGAGGCGCGCCTCGACCGCCTTGCGTCCCGGAGTGCCGACCACGTCGGCGATGAAAAGAATGCGCAACTAGGAGAACGCGAGCGTTGCGGCGGGACGGACCTCGATCGCGACGTGGTTCCCGGCGTCGTTCGTGTAGTGAGCGAGCGACTGCCGCTCCACGCCGGTCAGGTCGATCACGGTTGCGAGCGGCGTCTGCGACGCCGTCACCGTTGAACCGACCGAGAGCGAATCGAGTGCTGACACGTGTGTCAGCGAGATGACGACGGAAGGAGCGCGCACAGGCTGGATCTCGATCCGCTCGCCGTACCGGCGGCCGTTGATGATGTACGGCGTCAACCCGACGACTCTGCCGTCGACGGGCGCGTAGACGGCCGTCCCAGGTGGAGCGCCGACGTCGAGCCCGCTCGTGTGCGGTCCCTGGCCGCCGCCGATCTGGTACCAGGCAGGCCCGCTGCTCCCGCCGCCGAAGAGCTTGTGCCCGAGCCTGGCCAGGAGCCCTTCGTTCGCCTGCCGGCCGACCGGCTCGAGGGCGAGAGCGCCGTCGCCGGCGCCGTGGTAGCCGATCGCCGTGACCCGGCTCGACGGGATCGGCAGCTGCAGCCGCAACTCGCCCAGCTTCGCGATCACGGCCGGCGGCGGGTTGCCGACGGGCAGGAGGCGCTGCGCGGGAGCGGGCGCCAGCGCGGCGACACGGGTACCCGATTCGTCGAAGGCCGTGAGGGCGAGCGTGAGGACGGCCACGAAGGCGATCACCGCCAACAGCGCGAAGCGGCGCAGGCGATGTTCGCGGCGTTGCGCACGGCGACGCCGGGCCGCATGACGCTGCGCGCTGCTCGGACGCCGCCTCGTTGTCGCTCGCCGCGGCACCCGCGGGACCGTAGCCGAGTAGGCAGGCTCGTTCAAATCGCCGGGGACCTTAGCTTTTAACAGCCTCAACCGGGTCGGGGTCTCGACATCCGTCCAGAGTTCGTGACGGTCGAGCGCGAGGGCGCCGTCCTCGAAGAACGACCAGTCCCACGCCGATCGCCGGCGGCGCAGCGCGGCTGTACCATCGCCTGCATGCAGCCTGGAGGGACGCCGAGGATGGTTGTCCCGCGCTGGATTCAGCTCGTCGGACTGCCCGTGACCCTGATCGTCGCGTGGTCCGTCGCCGGGGCGGTTCGTCACGTGGTCTTCCTGTTCCTCGTCGCCGGCCTGATCGCGCTGCTCCTGAACCCGATCGTCCGAGGGCTGGGGCGGGCGTGGATCCCGCGCGGATTCGCGGTTGCGCTCGTCTATCTCTCCTTTGCCGCTCTCGTCGTCACCGCGGGCATCGCGCTCTCGACCGTCGTTGTCGACCAGACCAAGTCGGCCGCGAATCGAGTCGACACCTACTTTACGGACGAGCACGGACGGCCTCCCGTCACCGACGCGGAGCGCGACGTCGACCGGCTCCAGGGGTGGCTCAACCGGAATCACCTCGAACGGATCAACATCCGCAAGCCGGCGCTCGACTTCCTTCACAACGCCGGCTCGAAGGACGTCTCGCGCTACGCGTCCAAGGCGATCAAGTGGGCGGAGGGCGCGGCGATCTCCGTCGTCTCGCTGCTGTTCTCGACCGTGCTGATCATCGTCATCTCGATCTACATGCTGCTGGACATGCAGCGCTTCGCGCGACTGGTCGACAGGCGGTTTCCGCCGCGACCCGGCTCGCGCCCGTTGATGTGGCGCGTCGAGCACGCGCTCGTCGCGTACGTCAAAGGGCAGTTGCTCCTCTCGGCGATCATCGGTACGAGCGCCGGCATCGGCATCTGGCTGCTCGGGATCACGGGGCTGTTACCCGGCGGCGACACGTACGCGGTGCTCTTCGGCCTGTTCGTCGCCGGGACCGAGTTGATCCCGTACCTCGGCCCGTGGCTCGGCGCGCTGCCGCCGTTCTTCTACGCGCTCGCGGTGCATCCGGTGGCGGCGATCTGGGTCGCCGCGCTCTTCCTGTTCATCCACCAGGTCGAGGGACACGTCGTCGTCCCGAACGTGATGGGGTCGGCGCTCCGGCTCCATCCGCTGCTCGTGATCTTCGGGCTCCTCGCGGGGGGTGAGATCTACGGGCTGCCTGGGATCTTCGTCGCCCTGCCGCTGCTGGCCGTCGCGCGTGCCGTGTGGGAGTTCTTCAGCGACCGGATCGAGCTCGAGCCGTGGGAGGAGGAAGACGCGGTTCCCGTCGACGTCGGGCTCGAGGCCGAGACGGCCGAGGTCCCGCGCGTGGTCGGCCGCAACTAGCGGTAGCGCGCGTCGAGCGAGACGCTGCCTGACAGGCCCGAAAGGTTGATCGTGCCGGTCGCGGGGTCGAAACGGCTGTAGGGGCGGCCCTCGACGAACACGCGCCCCAGGTGCGTCCCGCGCGGCAGTCGCAGCCGCAGCTTCAGCGTCCGCAGCGCCGGGGAGGAAGGCACGTCGACGGTCGCCTGGACGGAAGCGTCCCCCGCCGACAGCGAGTACGCGAGCCTGCCGAAGCTCGTCGGCGCGTCGCTGACCGCGATCTCCCGGCCCAGACGCAGCCAGGAGCGCGGGGTCGCGAAGGCGAGCTCGAGGCCGCTCGCCGCTCCGCGCGGACCCCTGACCTCGTGCACGAGCATCAGCCTCAGCGTCTCGAGAAACGCCGCGTTGCTCCCCGAGTTCGGCGGCAGGAACATCTTCCGGTAGGGCTCGCCGCGAATGGGAGCGATCGTCGCCGCCTCGCCGGAGACGTGCGTCCCCGGCGACATCCCGGCCGCCAGCTGGCCGTAGAGGCTGAGGACGAGCTGGTCGGCGCGGTCGTTGTCCGCGAGGAACCGCGCCATGTTCAGGCCGTACACCTGGTCGGTTCCGGAACGCGGAAAGCGTGCGTCTCGGTAGAGCGTGAAGGCGCCGGCGCGGACGAGGCCGAGGATGCGCGACCCGTGCGCGAGCATGTAGCGGAGAACGCCACGGGCCTGGGCGCTGTGGGGCGGCAGGATCCCCGAGGCGAGCGCGTAGGGCATCACGAGATTCCAGAAGCTGCCTTCCCGCGAGGCCGTCAGCTTCTTGTACGGCCGCTCGCGGTCGAGGAGCCGGATCGGGACGAAGAGCGTCCCGTCCCGGAGCCTCCTGGCAGACCGCTGCACGGCGCGGCGGAGCCCCGAGCCAAGTCTCGCCGCCACGGCGCGGGTCCGCGCCGCGAGCGCGGGATACCCGGTGTGTTCCCAGACGGAGGCCATCGCGCGCAGGCCGTCCCAGACGACGGCCTGCGAGTGGAGCCCGAAGACCTTCGCCTCGACGTCGGCGGAGTAACGCTCCCGCCTCAGCAGCGTGCGGCCGAGCAGTTGCCGGCGCACGTGCTCGACGTAGCGGGCGACAAGCGGCGTTCGCTTGACGACGTACTGCCTGTCCCCGAAGAGCGCGTAGAAGCGGGCCAGGCCGAGCAGCTGCTCGCCGATCTTCCAGTTCGCCGTCCAGGTCAGCGGCCGCCAGAACGAGACGTCCAGGATCGACTCGTTGAGCGCTTCGAAGCCGTACTCGCCCATCACGCCCGCGGAGTCGATCCCCTCGGGGGTCGAGAGCTTCGTGTGGTACTGGTTCCCGACGCTGTAGCGCCAGCTCAACGTCAGGTTCTGGATCAGCAGGCTGCGCTCGGCGTCCTGCACGCGCCGCTCCGGGACCTGGTACATCGCACCCTGCGCGAGCTTGCCTGACCAGAGGTTCACGAGCGCCTGCCTGGCGCGCGCGTAGCTCGCCTCGTCGAGGACGAAAGGCTTGGTCGGGCCGGGAGCGACCGGCCACGCGACGTAGACGCTCGTGCGCGTGCCCGGCGGAACGTCGTAGGTCACCGATGACCGGCGGAGCTGTCCGCCGTCGCTGACGAAGAGGTACGGCGTGCGGCCGCGGACGACGACGCCGTCGTTCGACATCGTCAGCCCGCGCACGGACGACGTGAACCTGAGTCGAACGCGCTGGCTTGTCGCGGTCGCATCCGCCGTCAGCCGGACGAAGCTGACGAGCCTGCCGCTCTCGCTGTGCAGGGCGGTGAACGACTCCTGGCTGTACGGCACGCCCCGCCCGTCGACGTAGTGCGTCTGCAGGATCGGCAGGTAGCCCCTCGCCAGGCGCGGCGTCGACAGCCGGGACAGGCAGCTCCCGTGGCCCTCGCGTCCGGTCCTCCCGACGGTGATGGTCAGCTTCCGCCCGCGTATGCGGTTCGCGAACACGCCGCTCCCGTCGGCGACGTGCAGCGCGACGTTGTGCGCGCCGAACTGGGTGGGCCAGCCGAACGGGATGTAGTAGATGCCCGACCCGGTGAGGTAGCCGTGCTTCGCACGTGCTGCGAAGAGCAACGGCCTCAGATGGCGTGCGGCGCCCGCGTAGCTCGGGCCGGTCCGCGACCGGAGCAGCTCGTTTCCCCAGAGGTCCTTGCCGGACTTGAGCGCGCGTTTCACGGACGCGCTGTACGCCGCGGGGTTCCCTCCGTGGACGCACGGCCGCACCGTGCTCCGGTTGCGCGCTCCCGACGCGGTCCCCGCCGCGCAGGCGAGCAGCGCGACGAACGTGAGGCGGAGCACGATCTGAGCGGCCCGGCGCATGATTCGACCCTAATCGCTTCTCGGGCGCGCGTAAGCTTCCCGCATGAGCGCGTTTCCCGTCACGCGGCTCCGCCGGCTGCGGCGAACGGCGCCGCTTCGCGACCTCGTGCGCGAGACGCGGCTCGACCTCGACCAGTTCGTCATGCCGGTGTTCGTCGGGCCGGACACGGCGCGGAACGAGCTGCTGCCGGCGCTCGGCCGCTTCCGAATCGACGACGTCGCGCGTGAGGCGGAGGAGCTCGTGCGTCTCGGCGTGAAGGCGGTGATCCTCTTCGGCATCCCGGAGGAGAAGGACGACGAGGGCTCCGGCGCATGGGCGGACGACGGCATCGTGCAGCGTGCGTTGCGCGAGCTGCGCGCACGCTTCCCGGAGCTGCTGCTGCTGACGGACGTCTGCATGTGCGAGTACACGTCGCACGGCCATTGCGGGATCCTGCGGGACGACGAGGTGGACAACGACGCGACGCTGGACGTGCTCGCGCGGACCGCCGTGTCGCATGTCGAAGCCGGAGCGGACGCCGTCTGTCCGAGCGACATGATGGACGGCCGCGTCGCCGCGATCCGCGCCGAGCTCCCGGAGACGCCGATCGTCGCCTACTCGGCGAAGTACGCGTCCGCGTTCTACGGGCCGTTCCGCGAGGCCGCCGAGTCGGCGCCCGCGTTCGGCGACCGGCGCGGCTACCAGATGGATTCCGGCAACGTGCGCGAGGCGCTGCGCGAGTGCGAGCTCGATCTCGCGGAGGGAGCGGACGTGCTGATGATCAAGCCCGCGCTGCCGTACCTCGACGTGATCCGCGCGGCGCGCGAGCGCTTCGACGCGCCGCTCGCCGCGTACAACGTCAGCGGCGAGTACGCGATGATCAAGGATGCCGCTCGCGCCGGGCACATGGACGAGCGCGGTGCCGCGGTCGAGAGCCTGACCGCGATCAAGCGCGCAGGCGCCGACCTTGTCATCTCGTACTGGACGAAGGAGCTCGCGGGCTGGCTCTGACCGGCACGCGCTCCGAGCTCTGGCGGCGCGCGCAGGAGCTCATCCCCGGCGGCGTCAACTCTCCGGTCCGCGCGATGCGTGCGGTCGGGCTCGACGAGCCGCTGTTCGTGCGCCGCGCGTCCGGCTCCCGGCTCGAGACGGCCGACGGGCGCAGCTACCTGGACTGGGTCATGTCGTGGGGGCCGCTGCTGTTCGGTCACGCGGATCCGGAGACGGTCGACGCGGTCGTCGCGGCCGCGCGCGAGGGAACGTCGTTCGGCGCGGCGACCGAGCGCGAGGTCGAGCTCGCCGCGGAGATCGTCGACGCGGTGCGGTCGGTCGAGCGCGTCCGGCTCGTCTCGTCGGGCACCGAGGCCTCGATGAGCGCGATCCGGCTCGCGCGCGGGTTCACGCACCGCGATCGCGTCATCAAGTTCGCAGGCTGCTACCACGGTCACGTCGACGCGCTGCTGGCCGAGGCGGGCTCGGGCCTGGCGACGCTCGGCATTCCCACGTCGCTCGGCGTGCCGGGCTCGGTGACGGCGCACACGATCGTCGTGCCGTACAACGATCCCGTGGCCGCAGCGGCGGCGGTCGCGGAGTTCGGCGAGGGGCTGGCATGCATCGTCGTAGAGCCCGTCGCGGGAAACATGGGCGTCGTCCCGCCTGCGCCGGGATTCCTCGGCGTGCTGCGCGAGCTCTGCGACGCGGCGGGTGCCCTGCTCGTCTTCGACGAGGTGATCACCGGCTTCCGCGTCGCGCGCGGCGGCGCGCAAGAGGTGTACGGCGTGACGCCCGACCTGACGATCCTCGGCAAGATCCTCGGCGGCGGGCTCCCGCTTGCCGCGTTCGGCGGCCGTGCCGACGTGATGGCGGAGCTCGCGCCGTCCGGCCCCGTCTACCAGGCGGGGACGCTGAGCGGCAATCCGCTCGCGACGGCCGCAGGTGTGTCGGTGCTGCGCCGGCTGCGCGACGCACGCGTGTACGAGCAGCTCGAGGCGCGCGCGGCGCGGCTCGAAGCAGGGTTCGCGCCGTTCGGGACCGTGCAGCGCGTCGGCTCGATGCTGACGCTCTTCGACCGGCCCGTGCGCGACTACGACGACGCGCGGGCGTGCGACACCGAGCGGTACGCCGCGCTCTTCCGGCACCTCCTCGAGCGCGGCATCTATCTCGCACCGTCGCAGTTCGAGGCGATGTTCGTCTCGCTCGCGCACACGGATGTAGACGTCGACGCGACGGTGGAGGCGGCCGCTGACTTCTTCCGCGACTAGGTGGCCACCCTCTGGGATCTGATCGCCGAAGAGGCGGCGCGTGAGAGCCCGCTCTGGGCCGCGGCCGCGCGTGGCGTTCTCGACCGGGAGCCCGTCTTCTCCCCGCTCTGCGACGAGGCCTACGCAATGGGGCTGGAGACGATCTACGAGGGCTACCTCTGCCACTACGGGCGCCCGCGTCTGTTCGCGCCGGCCGACGACGAGCTCGCGCTGCTGCTCGGGGACTACCTCTACGCGCACGGGCTCGTCCGCATCGCGGCGACCGGAAGCGTCGACGCCGTCGCCGAGCTCGCCGAGCTGATCTCCGTCTGCTCGCGCCTGCGCGCGGAAGGCGAGGACGGCGACGCGGAGGCGTGGCTCGCCGCCGCGGTCGCGCTCGGGCCTCATCCGCCCGACGATGCGGCCGCAGAGCGCGCGCTCGCGGCGCACCGCGCGCGGACCGCGCGCTAGAGTCGCGTCGTGCTCGCGCTCGCGCTGTGGCTCGCGGTGGACGCCGCGACCGAAGGCAAGAAGGTGATCCTCGGGATGCTGATCGTGGGACTCACCTTCGTCTCCGTGATCGCGCTCGGCGAGGTGACGAAGGCCTGGAACCACCGCCGCAGGGCGCGCCGGCCGCGGCGGTACTAACCGGCGTCCGTCAGTGACCCGGCGAAGGAGGAGGCTCCGGCTGCGGTTCATCCGGCGGCTCGGGCGCCGGCGGCATCGGGCTCGGCGGGAAGGTCGGCTCGGGCGGCGTCGGAGGGAACGTCGGCTCCGGAGGCGTCGGTGGGAAGGTCGGCTCGGGCCCGGGAACGTCGCTCACGAGACCGGTCTGCCCGGCAACTGCTTCGACAAACGGCACGAGCGAGACCGGCACGCGCCCATAGACTGACCGGCGTGGCGCCGCCGTCGGACCTGCGCGCATGGATCGCGTTGCTCGAGCGCGAGGGCGAGCTCGTTCGCGTCTCGTCCGAGGTCGATCCGGACCTTGAGATCACCGAGATCAACGACCGCGTCGTCAAAGGCGGAGGCCCTACGCTGCTCTTCGAGAACGTCAAACGCTCCTC
>WNGE01001125.1_pt1 | contig 36818 bp, 39 predicted proteins | sample 5400651 | NCBI WGS metagenome assembly WNGE01 (sample SAMN13153370, study PRJNA577476) | soil metagenome | isolation source: 60 cm soil or saprolite under grassland replicate 2 | place: USA:California | collected 2016-06-15
GGCTAACGGCTGTAGACGGCGACGAAGTCGCGTTCGTCGGTGTTGAAGTAGCGTCCCCCGTTTTGACGGAATTCGGGGAGAAGCTTGGTGGCGGGCGGGTTGATGGGGTCGCGGATGCTGTCGTAGGTCATGAACGAGACCCACTCGGTGTTGATGTCGAGCTCCATCGCCCGCACCGCGCCCGCACGGTGCAGCAGTTCGGCGAGGGTGCGCACGGACAGCGCAGGGCCCATGGCGTAGACGATGTTTCCGTCCGCGGTGATACCGACGCCGGAGCGCCAGACGAAGTAGCGATTGTCGACGGTGACGCCCCAGAGGTTGTGGTCGGAGCTGTCGACGGCCGGGACGACTTGGCCGTTGTCGACGAGAAGTACGAGGTTCTGCCGCACGCCGACAACGTCGGGGGTCATGGTGACATCACGGCCCCACTGGCCGATCGCGATGGAGCCGTCCCGCTTGATGACTTCCGAGTCCTGACCGTCGCGCAGACCTGCGACCGTTCTGCCGTCGAGGTAGAAACCGCCCTTGGCGTCGCCGTTCGTGATGCGGAAAGCACCATTCCAGGCTGCGATCAGGCCGGGGCGCTGCTCAACCGGAAGGTGATCGGGCTGGGACCAACCGCCGCCACCGGGTTCCTGGCTGCCTGGATGCAGCACGAACCGCGCGTGCTTTTGATCGATCCACGCCACCGCCGACAGATAGGATGTGTGTTCGGGATCCGCGCTCAAGGTTTAGAGACAGCTTCTTACCCGGGGATGTGGTCGCTGCTGGGCGGGATGCTGGAAGAAGGAGAGACCCCGGCCGAGTGCGTCCGGCGCGAGATCGCCGAAGAGATCGGGGTCGTGCTCGACCCCGAGAAAGTCGAGCACGTGCGCACCCGTGACCTGCACTACGGCCTGGAGCACGCCTTCTTCGCACGCATCGACTTCGAGATCGACCAGGTCGTGCTCACCGAAGGTCAGCGGCTCGGCTGGTTCGACGAGACCACTTCCGCCGCAACGACACTCGCGTACGAGGACAACGCGATTCTCGCCGAGTTCTTCGCCGGACTGCCACTTCCCGAGACGACCCGCTGAGGCTATTCGTCGTCGGGTCCCTCGGGATCGCGCAGCGGGCAGGGACGACCGCCCAGCTCCGGCAGCACGAAGCTGTAGTGCCCCTCCAGACCCAGGTGGGCGCGGATGAACGCGGACAGCCGCGCCTCGTCGGCTTCGAGCACCGGGTAACCCTGCTCGCGCAGCTGTTTGACGGCGTGGTCGAGGTAGACGGAGTTCCACAGCACCACGCAGTTCAGGACCAGCCCCAGCGCGGAGAGCTGGTCCTCCATGCCCTCGTAGTAGGCCCGATGCAGCTCGCCCTTCTTGCCGTGGAAGACGTCGCGGGCCAGGCCGTGGCGTCCCTCGACCAGGTTCGCCTGGCGGCGGCCCTCGCGCCGATAGGGTTCGTCGTCGGCCAGCCGCAGGACGTGCAGGGTTGAGATGCCGATGGAACTGCTCCAGCACGCACATCGTGTACGCGGCCTTGTTCACCGTGCCCTCCGGGCGACCCGGGGTGTAGACAAGCCGTGACCACGCCCCGGCGACCAAGTCGAGATCGACCTTGCGCGCATCCAGCAGATCCGACGGCAACTTCGCCGTCGGCCGCGCAACCAGCAGCTCACCCAAGGTTTTCATCGTCGCCAGCACGGCCACGCCGTCCGATGTCGCGCCGAAGGCCACCTTCTCCATCATCAACGGCAGGAACGGGCGAACCGTGTTCAGCTTCCCGGCCAGCTCCGCGAAACGCTGACCGTCCAGCTCGGCGTCGCCGGCGGGAACCAGCTCGTCGATGGCCTCGACCGCGTGACGCAGCTCCGAGCGCGTGACGGTCTTCTCGATCATGTCCCACATCACGCCCAAGCCGACGTCCTGATTGATGTCGACCATCTCCAACAGCACCTTGACCGCCGCCGCGAGCTTGCCCGCGTTGCGCGAGACTCGCGGGTACCTGGCCAGTTTCTCGTCCCTGGACTGCCGCTCGGCCCTGCCCAACAGCTGGGTGGTCATCAGCAGGTCGAAGACCTCCAGCACGTCGTCGACCGCCCGCGCCAGCATCGCTTTCGCCGTCGCCGCCAGCACCGCGACCCGCTGGCCGCGGGGCTCCAACCGTCGCAGCGCCGACGCCTTGCCCGCCAACCCGTAAGTCGCCAGCCCCGTCAGACGACGGGGCGGCACCATGCTCAAATCCACCGCGCCGATCCCGACGGCCTGCACGTCCTCCAACCGCCGCAGAGCTTTCACCACGCCCTTCCACGACGCCCGGAACGCGCCTTTGCGAAGGCGCTCCAGATCGCTGATCCGCGGATTGGCATCCTCGGGATGTCCAGCCACCTCATCAACGCGGACGCGGTGCCCGGACCGACCCGGCCCGCGACCTGTTCCCACAGGCGCTTGTCGGCGGCGGCGCGGCCTTCGGCGACCAGGGCGTCCAGGGTCGTGATGCCCGGCAGCAGGGCCGGGCGTTCCCGCAGCCACTCGACCGCCCCGGCGAAGATCGTCTTCGGCCCATCCCCCGTCGTCCACGCCTGGTCGGCGATCCATGCGACCAGATCGGCCTTGACCTCGGCGAACGGCGAGATGCCGTACCCCTTCTGGATTTCGGTCTGATGCTCGAACCGGGTCATCCTGCGCTCGGTGTACTGCTCCACAAGGGATCGTCGATGCCCAGCTGCTCGGCCAGATACTGGACCAGCTCCGCTGGAACATCGACCGGGTCGGCCAGGAACATGCCCAGGTTCCGAACGGTGACCACCTGGACCGCGAACCCCAACCGGTTGTAGTCCCGCCGCCATCACCGCGACATGAAATCACCCACAGCCCAACGCCGCTCGCTGTTTGCTGCTTAGCGCTACTTTTCCGCCGGATGCTCCTCTACCCCCTATCAGCTCAACCAGAGGGAGGGGCGCCGCTGGTCGGTCGCTGACGCATACCTGCGTCCGGCCTTGCCGCGTGGCAACCTCACCGTGAAAACCGGCACGCTGGCCACCAAGGTCCTGGTCGAGGGGACGCAGGTGACCGGGGTGCGTTACCTCCACGACGGCGCCGAGCACGTGGCGCGCAGCCGCGGCGAGGTGCTCCTGTGCGGGGTAGCGGTCAACAGCCTCAAGCTGCTGCTGCTGTCAGGTATCGGCCCGGCTGGCCACCTGGGGGAGCACGGCATCCGCGCGCTCGTGGATGCGCCCCGGGTCGGCGATGGCCTCCAGGATCATCCGATCTGCCTGCCGGAGTGGCACGCTCCTGCCACCCGCAACCTCTGGGAGGAGATAGGTCCCGAGGCCATGGCGCTCCGGACATGACGCCGCCGGGCCGACGGGCGGCTGCGACGATCGTGTTCGCCATAGCCCCCGGCTAGCCATGGCCGCGTGGCGTTGCGCTCGGCTGACCCGCACGCTGCGCCTTTGATAGACCCTGCCTACCTAGCCAGCGAAGCCGACCTGGAGCTACTGGTCGCCGGGGTGCGGCAGGCCAGGGAAATCGCCGCCTGCCAGCCGCTGGCCGGACTGCTGGCCGGAGAGTCGGCGCCCGGCGAGCACGTCGATGGCGACGCGTTGCGGACATGGGTCCGCCGCAACCTCGGAACCTCGTTTCACCCGGTCAGCACCTGTGCCATGGGCGGCAACCCGGATGCGGTCTGCGACCGCGAACTGAGGGTCCGTGGCCTCGAAGGACTGCGTGTCGTGGATGCATCCGTGATGCCTGCCTCCCCGCGCGGCAACACCAATGCCCCCACCATTGCGATCGCCGGGCGGGCAGCCGACCTGATTCGCGGGAACACGCCGCTGGCACCGGCGCATACGCAATTCGCAGGGCAGGACACCGCCGTCTGAATGAGCTACCGGGCTGGCAGCCTCGTCTCGATCTGAGCGAGGTAGCCGAGGCTCGCGGCCTCGGCGCTGGTGCGCCGGACCAGCGCGGGGGCGTCGCCGTGCAACTGGCGGTAGAGGGCGACCGACGCGCGCAGCGCGGCAGCACAGCCGTGCGCAGTGTGGTCGCCGACCGTGGCCTCCAGCGCCGGTACCAGACCGGGCGCCATCTGCTCGAGGCGCCGTACCCCGGCGGCACGATGTCCGCCGTCCCGCGCGATGAGGGGTCCGAACACGATTGCCCGGAGGGCGGCGAGCACGTCGAGGCATTCGAATAGCTCGCCGCGCCCGAGCTTGGTGGCGCCGTAATGGATCCAGACCCAGAACCGATCCTCGATCCATTGCGGATCCGGTTGCGGCCACGTCGGCACGGCCCTTCGCAGTGCCACATCGAGCGCGCCGTCACGCTGCCACAGGATCAAGCCGTCCTCGACCCGCTGGTCAAGCTGGCTGTCTGCCACGAATTTCAGATCGACGTGCACGGGCGGCGGCCCATAGAGAGCGATGAGGAGGCGCGGCTCGCCGACGTGCTCGCCAGTGAAGCAGGCAAGCAGCGGCCCCAGGCCGTCCGCGAAGGCTGGGGCATCGCGGAGCAGTTCGGGCTGATGCTCGTCGCGGCAGACCACGACGAGGTCCAGGTCCGAGAATTCGTCCATGGTCCCGGTGGCGGCTGACCCGCCGGCCGTGAGGCCGACGACTCGCGGATCAGCCTGGATGGCCGCGATCACGGCCTCGATGTAGGGCCGGACGTGCCGCGGCGCCCAGTCGGCGATGGTCATGAGGTCATCCCTACCACGTGCCGGAAACGGTAATAGGCCGCAAGACCCCTTGATCGCGGGTCCATGAGCGGCCGCCGTATCATCCAGCGAAAACTGCGATTAGCACGGCCAGGTAACGGCGGGCTGGGATGTGACGACTACGGGAAAGGAGAGTAACCACTCTTCTCCACTTTCAATATATAGCGCATGGGGGGGCTTGCGGCAAGACCCGGGTCATGCCGCATAATCGCTGGCCGGGGGCAAAACACGGAAACGGGGTCGCGAAATGCGTGTGCTGCTGTCGGGGTGCGGGTCGCGCGGGGGCGTCGAACCGCGTGCCATTCGGCCAGCCGGAGGGATGTGAGGCGCTGTGGCGACCGGCATGTTCCTGGCTGCGGCCGCGGCGCGGTCGGTGACCGGGTAACTGGACATCTGCTCGGCGTGGCGCCCGGGCATCCACCAGGTTCGTCACGCCGGTCCAGGCGCCTTCTGCGCGCAACGCCCGGACGTGACCTCAGATCGGAGCTGATGACGTGAATTTCCTGACTACCAGCGCGTTCGACCTTCCCGACCGGCTCACCGCCAAGGCCGACCCGGCGCTGATCGCCGGCGACGAGCAGCACTTCGCGGCCATCGCGGAGAGCCTCGAGCAGTCGATCGCCGACCTGTCCGACCGCCTCGACGCCGAACTCAAGGCGCCCGGCGGCATCGGTCAGAAGGCAATGGACCGGGACGAGGAGATCCACCGGCTGAACGCTCGCCTGCGCGCCCTGCGCCGGTTCGGCCTGGACCTGTGCCTCGGACACATGGTCAGCACGGACAACCCTGAGCCCGTGTACATCGGACGGCTTGGCCTCACGGACCGCGCGGGTCGCAGGCTGCTGATCGACTGGCGTTCCCCCGTGGCCGAGCCGTTCTTCGGAGCAACCCACGCCAATCCGATGGGCCTGGCCAGCCGCCGCCGCTATCGCTGGACCCGCGGCCGGATCAGCGACTACTGGGACGAGGTGTTCACCGCGGACGGGCTGGAGGGGCACGCCGCGCTCGACGACCAGTCCGCCTTCATCGCCAGCCTGGGCGGCAGCCGGTCGGCGAAGATGCGCGACGTGCTAGGCACCATCGCGGCCGACCAGGACGCCATCATCCGCGCTGGATCCCGCGGCGCTCTCGTCGTCGACGGTGGTCCGGGTACGGGCAAGACCGTCGTGGCTCTGCACCGCTCTGCCTACCTCCTGTACTCCGATCCTCGCCTCAGTCACCGCCGCGGCGGCGTGCTGTTCGTCGGTCCGCACCAGCCCTACCTGGCCTACGTCGCGGACGTGCTCCCGAGCCTGGGGGAGGAGGGCGTGCAAACCTGCACGCTGCGGGACCTGGTCGCCGGGGGAGCCGCGGCCACGACGGAGACCGATCCGGACGTGGCCCGCCTGAAGTCGTCCGCGGACCTAGTGAGGGCGATCGAGGCGGGCGTACGGTTCTACGAAAATCCGCCCGGCCATCCGATGACGGTCGAGACCCCCTGGTCCGACATACCGCTGGCCGCCGACGACTGGGCCGAGGCGTTCGAGGCGCCGGACCCCGGCACTCCGCACAACGAGGCGCGCGATCAGATCTGGGAGGAGTTGCTCACGATCCTGATCGACAAGCACGACGGCGACGTCTCGCCTGAGCTGCTCCGCAAGTCGCTGCTGCAGAACAGGGATTTGCGCGCTGCCGTCAACCGGGCGTGGCCGCTGATCGAACCGGCCGACCTTGTCGGAGACCTGTGGTCGGTACCCGCCTACCTGCGCATGTGCGCTCCCTGGCTCAGCCCCGATGACGTCCAGCGGCTGCAGCGCCGGGACGCCCAGGCCTGGACGGTGTCCGACCTGCCGCTGCTGGACGCGGCCCAGCAGCGGCTCGGCGACCCACAGGCGGTACGACGTAAGCGCCGGCGCGACGCGGCGGTCGCAGCCGAACGCGAGCAGATGGCCCGGGTCGTCGACAACCTGATCGAGGTCGCCGACGACGAATACGGCGTAGGCCTGGTGACCATGCTGCGCGGCGAGGACTTCCAGGACGCTCTGGTCGACGAGACCGCGCTGCCCAGCGCCGATCCGGACCTGCTCGCAGGACCGTTCGCGCACATCGTCGTGGACGAGGCTCAGGAGCTGACCGATGCGGAGTGGCAGATGCTGCTGTCGCGCTGCCCGTCCCGGAGCTTCACCATCGTCGGGGACCGCGCCCAGGCCAGGCACGGGTTCACGGAGTCGTGGCGGGAACGGCTCGAGCGGATCGGGCTCGACCAGATCACCCTGGCCTCCCTGAGCATCAACTACCGGACGCCGGAAGAGGTCATGGCGGAAGCCGAGCCGGTCATCCGGGCGGTGCTCCCGGACGCCAACGTGCCGGCCTCCATCCGCGGTAGCGGCCTCCCCGTCCTACACGGACCGGCTTCGGACCTCGGCTCGATTCTCGACACCTGGCTCGCCGCGCATGCCGACGGGATCGCCTGCGTCATCGGCGATCCCCCGTTCCAGGCGGGCAGAGCCCGGGCGACGTCCCGCGTCCGGTCGCTGACCCCGGAACTAGCGAAGGGGCTCGAGTTCGACCTGGTCGTCCTCATCGACCCGCAGGCGTTCGGCACGGGTATCGAAGGAGCGGTCGACCGCTACGTCGCGATGACCCGGGCCACCCAGCAACTCGTCATCCTCACCAGCTCCTGACGTCAGCCAGGACACCACCTGCACCAGTCATCGGAGGCATTCATGAGTACGCTCACCCCGGACGAGCTCACCCATGCGGTGGTGATCGCCGGAGGGGGTCCGACCGGGATGATGCTGGCGGGCGAACTGGCACTGGCCGGGGTCGACGTCGCGATCGTCGAGCGGCGCGCCCGCCAGGACCTCGTCGGCTCGCGCTCGCGCGGTCTGCACTCACGCACCATCGAGGTTCTCGATCAGCGCGGGATCGCTGACCGGTTCCTGTCGCAGGGGATGGTGGCTCAGGTCGCGGGGTTCTCCGGGATCCGCTTGGACATCAGCGACTTTCCCACCCGCCATCCCTACGGGCTCGCCCTGTTGCAGAACCGCTTCGAGGAGATCCTGGCCGGCTGGGTGGGCGAGCTGGCGGTGCCGGTCTACCGCGGCCGGGACGTAACGGGTTTCGCCCAGAACGATACCGGCGTCGACGTCGAGCTGTCCGACGGCCAGCCGCTACGGACGGATTTCCTCGTCGGGTGCGACGGAGGGCGCAGCGTGATCCGCAAGGCCGCTGGCATCGAGTTCCCCGGCTGGGACCCGTCGGTCAGCTCCCTGATCGCCGAGGTCGAGATGAGCGAGGAGCCGGAGTTTGGCATCCGCCATGACGACAACGGCACTCAAGCCATCGGCAGGCTGGAGGACGGGAAGCGGGTGGGCGTGGTGGTGAGCGAGCGGTATGCCGGGCAGACCGGCGAGCCCACCCTGGATGATCTCAGCCGCGCGCTCATCGCCGTATGGGGAACGGATTACGGGGTGCACAGCCCGACCTGGATCTCCCGGTTCACCGACATGACCCGGCAGGCGGCGTCCTACCGCAAGGAACGTGTGCTGCTGGCCGGCGACGCCGCACACGTGCACTACCCGGTCGGAGGGCAGGGCCTCAACACCGGCGTGCAGGACGCGGTGAACCTGGGCTGGAAGCTGGCCCAGGTGGTCAGCCAGGCTTCGCCGGACAGCCTGCTCGATACCTACCAGGCCGAGCGGCATCCGGTCGCGGCCCGCGTGCTGCGCACCAACATGGCGCAGACCCCGCTGACCCGCTCCGACGCGCGTATCGACGCCCTGCGTGACCATGTGTCCGAGCTGCTGAGTATGGACGAGCCGCGCAAGCGGTTCGCCGCGATGATGTCCGGTCTGGACATCCACTATGACCTCGGGGACGGACACCCGCTGCTCGGGCGCCGCATGCCCGATCTGGACCTGGTCACCGCCGGCGGCCCGCTGCGGGTATTCACCTTGCTGCACGGCGCCCGGCCGGTGCTGCTCAACCTCGGTGAGCCCGGCAGCCTCGACATCACGCCGTGGGCCGACCGGGTCCAGCTGACCCACGCGACCTACGACGGGACGTGGGAGCTCCCGGTACTCGGCGCGGTCCCTGCTCCCGTTGGCGTGCTGATCCGGCCCGACGGGCATGTCGCCTGGGTGGGAGACGGCACGGACTCGGGACTCCCTGACGCGCTCACCACCTGGTTCGGACCGGCGGCCAGGCTCGGCCGTGGCCACGCAGCATCTTGATGGCCCTACTGAAGGCGGGTCGCGGGCGAACTGGTCCAGGCCCGGCGGGCAGCCAGCATGGGAGCCGCGGCCAGCGGCCGATCGAGACTGGTCAGAGCGTGAGGGCGATCTTGCCGGTGACACTGCCGGATTCGAGGAGTTCGTGGGCCTTGGCGGCCTCGGCCAGGTCCAGCGTCGCCTGAAGGTGCACGCGCAGCTTCCCCGACTCGGCAAGACCGGCGAGGGCCTCGAGGGCCGGGTAGTCGGGTTCTACGCTCAAGCCCGCGAAACGGCGGCCCGCGGTCCTGGTGCGCGCGGCGAGATCGACGTCGCGACGGCCCACGATCGTGACCAGCAAGCCGCCGGGGTGCAGCACGCCGATGGAGCGCCGGGCGATGTCATCGCCCACGGTGTCGAGCACCACATCGACGCCGTCGACGTAGGCGGCGAAGTTGGTGGCACGGTAGTCGATGAGCTCATCGGCGCCCAGGCTCGCGACGAGGTCATGCTTGGCCGCGCTCGCAGTGCCGATTACGTGAGCGCCGCGAGCCTTGGCGATCTGGACCGCTAGGTGCCCGACGCCGCCCCCGGCCCCATGGATCAGCACCCGCTGGCCCGGGGCCACCTGAGCGGTGTCCACCAGGGCCTGCCAGGCGGTTAGACCCGCCAGCGGAAGCGCGGCGGCCTCGGCGTGGGACAAGCCGGCAGGCTTGCGGGCAAGCTGACGAGACGGCGCCGCGACATACTCCGCGTACGCACCGGCCGCGCGCGGGAAGAACGGCATGCCGTACACCTCGTCGCCGGGCTGGAACCGGGTCACGCCGGGCTCGACCTCCTCAACCACCCCGCAGACATCCCAGCCGAGAACGAACGGCGGCTGGCCGAGCAGCGGGAACTGCCCGGACCGGATCACCGCCTCTACCGGGTTCACCCCCACTGCCCGCACCCGGACCAGCATCTCGGTGGGCAGCGGCACCGGCCGCGCCACCTCGGCAAGCTCCAGGACCTCGGGACCGCCGAAGGCCTGCTGACGGATCGAACGCATATCGGTGACTCCTCCGTTCCTGACCGCCGGCGGCAGCCTCGGTACGACGTTAGGAGGCCGATAGGAACCGATTGGTACCCTTCGGCTCGTGACTGCTGGCAACGTGTTCCTGGCCGACTGCCCGGCCCGGCTGGCCGTTGAGATCATCGCCGATAAGTGGGCCGTTTTGGTCCTGTACGGCCTCGCCGGCCAGCCACGACGGCACGGCGAGCTGGCCAGGCTGATCGGCGGCATCTCCAACAAGGTGCTCACGCACACGTTGCGCCGGCTCGAGAACAGCGGGCTGGTGGCCCGGCATGCCTACGCCGAGGCCCCGCCCCGAGTCGAATACGAGCTCACCGAGCTCGGCCGTACCCTGATCGACCCGATCACGATGCTGGCTCACTGGGCCGAGGCCAACGGCGACGCCATCCTTGACGCCCAGGACCGTACGTAACCGGCCGGGTTGCCGGATCAGGCCCGCTGGATCGTCCGGCAATCAGTCACGACGATGCGCTCGTTGCGGGCGAGGGCCGGCCCGGGGGAGGTGCCCTCACCGCTCGCTCGCATCAGGTGCGGCTCGGCTGGTTAACAGCGCGAGACTTCGCGTCCCAGCCGGACCTTCGACGGGAGCTTATCCGGTCGGCTTGGACTGGGGATGTTAGTGGATGCCAAGGCAGGACGGTCGGGCCGCGAGGCGTCCGATTGGATAACAGCAAGAAGCGTATAGCCGTCGCCGGGGCTACGGGGGAGCAGGTGGCGTTGATCCTGATGCCGTGTCGTGGGCCCGTTGTGTGTAGCCCGGCCTGATCGGGGCAGGTGCAGCAGGTCCGCATACGCGATTCCTGCTGAGGAGAGTTCTTTTCGTGACTTCCATTCCGGACATCACGCTGAACAACAGTCAGACCATCCCGCAGTTCGGCTTCGGCGTCTTCCAGATCGAGCCGAAGGACACGGTGGCCGCGGTGAGCACGGCGCTCAAGGCCGGGTACCGGCACATCGACACCGCCGAAATGTACGGCAACGAGGCCGAGGTGGGCGAGGCCATCGCCAGTTCGGGCCTGGATCGCGGCGAGGTCTTCGTCACCAGCAAGCTGGGCAACGACGCGCACGAGCCCGACGAGGCCCGGCAGGCCTTCGAAGAGACGCTCAAGGCGCTCGGCACCGAGTACGTCGACCTGTTCCTGATCCACTGGCCGCTGCCGACCCGGTACGGCGGCGACTTCGTGCAGACCTGGCGGACGCTGGAGGAGTTCTACCGCGAGGGCCGGGCCCGGTCCATCGGCGTCTCCAACTTCCAGCCTCACCACCTGCGGCGGCTGCACGGTGAGACCCAGATCATCCCGGCCGTCAACCAGATCGAGGTGCACCCGTACCTGACTCAGGACGACGTGCGCGCCTTCTGCGTCGAGCACCAGATCGAGGTCGAGGCGTGGTCGCCGCTGGGGCAGGGGAGCGTCCTCAGCGACCCGGTCGTCCGGTCCATCGCCGAGCGGACCGGCAAGACCCCGGCTCAAGTCGTACTGCGCTGGCACATCCAGCGGGGCGACGTCGTGTTCCCCAAGTCGGTCACCCCGGACCGGATCCGGGAGAACATCGGCATCTTCGACTTCGAGCTGTCCGCCACCGACGTCGAGGACATCACGGTGCTGAACAAGAACGAGCGCACCGGCCCCGACCCCGACAAGTTCGACGGCCGGTAGCACGGCGTCTCACCAGGTCGGGATGGCCGCGGTCGCGGCCACCTGGCCGACGCCGGGCGTGCGGGTCGTGCTACGTCCGGCCTGGCGGGCCAGGTCGGCGAACTGGGCCGAGTTGATCACCGCCGCCCCGCCCGGGTCGTTGTTGAAGTAGACGTACACGTCGGCCTCATCCGGCCAGGTCTCGGTCAACCGCGCCACCCAGGACCGCAGCGCCTGCGGCCCGTAGCTGGGCCACGGCTGGGCCGTGCCCTCGTGGAGCCGCAGATAACCCCACGTCGCGGTGCGCCACAGAGGTGTGATCGGGCGGCCGCGCCGGTCGGCCCAGCACAGCGTCGCGTTGTGCGTGGCCAGGACCTGCCGTATCTCGTCGGTCCACCAGGTCTCGTGCCGCGGCTCCACCGCGAGCCGAAGCCCGTGTTCGCCCAGCGCGGCCGCCGCCGTCCGGAACTCCTTCAGGCAAGCGTCCAGCGTGTCCCGGTCGGCCTTCAGCGTCGGCGGCAGCTGGAGCAGCACCGGCCCGAGCTTGAGCCCAAGCCCCGCCGCCGCGCCGAGCAGCCGGGCCACCGGTTCGGCCGGGTCGCGCAGCCGACGTACGTGGGTCAGATACCGGCTGGCCTTGACCGCCATGACGAAGTCGTCCGGGGTTCGCTCCCGCCAGGCGGCGAACGTCTCCCGCGACGGCAGCCGGTAGAAGCTGTTGTTGTTCTCCACGGTCAGGTAGCGGGTGGCGTAGTGCTCGAGCCACAGGCGCTGAGGCACGCCCTCGGGGTACAGCCCGCCGCGCCAGTCACGGTACTGCCATCCGGACGTCCCGATCAGCATCGGCATAGCCGTTACCTGCCCGCCGGCCCCGGTTCCACGCAGATCATGGTCGGCCCGTCCCAGCTCCCGCTATCCCAGTGATCCTGCCGTGGATACAGCATGGATGTCCCAGCCATGCACCTGGGCGCACAGGAAATCCCCGGGTCGTTCCGTGGAGGGTGCCCGCATCAGGTAGCGGTGATCCGGCAACTTCAGTTAGGTTACATGCGTGTTCCTCGTCTGTGCGTAGACCGGCATCCGCGGCCGATGGCCGCGCCGATGCCGTGTCCGTGCCGGCGCCGGATGGTGCCGTTTCCTGAGGAACAGTCATGTCCTTTCTTTCGCCCTACCGGGCTGTCCTGCGTACGCCTCATGCGTGCGGTGCGTTCGTATCTTCACTGGTCGGACGCCTATGTTACGGAATCGTCGGTCTTTCCCTGCTCCTCATGCTGACGGTCGGCGGTCGCCACTACGGGTTCGCGGGGCTCGTGATGGCGCTGTTCGGCCTGACCATCGTGCTCGTGTCGCCGTTCCGCGCCTGGATGGTGGACCGGCACGGGCCGCGCCGGGCGCTGCTGCCGATGGCGGCGGGCTTCGCTGCCATCCTGATCGCCATCGCGGTGATCCCGGCCCGCTCCGGCGTGAACAATGCGGCGATCGCTGCCCTGGCTGCTGCGGCCGGTGCCTGCGCGCCTCCGCTTGGCGTGGTGATGCGGACGCTGTGGAGCGCGATGGTTGACGACCGCGAGGTCTTGCAGACCGCATACAGCCTCGACGGCGTCGCCGAGGAGTTGCTGAATGTGGCCGGGCCCGTGATCGCCGGGGTGATCGTCGTCACGGCGACGCCCACCGTCGGGCTCCTGGTCACTGCCGGGCTCGTGGTGGCGGGGACCGAGCTGTTCGTCCGGTCGCCAGCGTTGCGCCGCTGGCAGGCCCCGGTGGCCGGGCCGGCATCAAATACCCCGGGCGTGGCACCTGGGGAGGCGGGTGCGGGCCGCGCGATCCTGGCGGTGGCGTTCGTCACCGGCGCAGTTGGGCTGTGCCTGGGCGGGCTCGGGCTGGTCATCGTGGCGTTCAGCCAGGCCCGGAGTGACCCCGCCGCGGTGGCGTGGATCGAGGCGGCGCTGTCAGTCGGCAGCGCGCTGGGCGGCATCGGTTACGGCGCGGTGGCCTGGCGAATCCGTGTGCAGGACCGGCTCGCCCTGCTGGCTGTGGGTCTGGTAGTCGTGCTGGTCCCAGCCGCGCTGAGCCCGAACCTGCTCGTCCTGGCCTTGCTCATCGGCCTGGCCGGTGCGCTGGTATCCCCGGCCCTGGCCACCGCCTACGTCCTCACCGACAGCCTGGCATCGCCGAAGGCACGGAACCGTGCCGGGAACTGGGTCAACAGCGGCTACAACGCGGGCTCCTCGGCCGGGGCGGTGCTGTCCGGGCAACTGGTCGGGCGGATTCCGCTGAGCGCCTGCCTGCCGGTGCTAGCGGCCCCGGCGTTGCTGGCGGTCGTGCCCCTGCTGCGGGCCCAGCTCACGCCAACAGCAGAGCAGCCGGCCGCACCCGCGATCCGGCGGGCGACACCGCGCCGTCCGAAACCGAAGCGGCGAGCGCTGACCAGTAGCCGCGTCACGGACCAGCGGTCCTCGCCTAACGATCCGCCGCCTCGTCCCTGGCCAACGTGCCGGGCAGGCAGGCCCAGCACACCCCGGCGCATTCCCCGCGCAATGGCCGTCCCAGCCCCGCACCCGTACATGGGGGCCGGTTCTCATGCTGCCTTGGGGAATGGGGCGGGGCCTGGGAGCAGTGGTGCCCCTTGACTGCCAATGGCGGGGCAGTTGCAGCGCTTCCGGATTCCTATCGGCTCGGCCGCAGCAGTGACTGGGTGCACGCGAGCGGCTTCGAGCAAGGCACGGGGGAGACTCGGAACCTCAGCCCCGTGCCGGTAGCGGCTGGCTCAGCCGCAGGTGGTTGCCGCTCGGATCGCGAACGGCGGCGTCGCGGACGCCGTAAGGCTGGTCAATGGGCTCCTGAAGGATCTCCGTCCCGGCCGCGCGCAGCGACTCGAAGGTTTTGTCCAGGTCGTCGACCTGGATGAAGACCGCCAGGTCGCCTTTGGCGACAATCTCGCGCATCGCCTGCCGGTCGGCTGGCGGGATGTGATGATCCACAGCTGCCAGCAGCAGTTCGTGAGTGTCGCCGGGGGCATAGACGGTGAGCCAGCGCATCTCCGGCCCCATCGGGACGTCATCATGGACCTCGAAGCCGAGCCGCTGGGTGTAGAAGGCAAGCGCCTCATCCAGGTCAGTGCAGTACACGGGCGTGTGCGTGATGGAAAGTGCCATGCCAGCGACCCTACGTGCGGTCGGCCAGGAACGCTTCTCCAATCCTGCACGGCTGTGCGACCCACCTCGGGCGTGCCCAGGCGCGTGTCATACACGGCGGGACCCGCGTGAGCCGCGAGTGGTCGCGCGCCTTGTAGACGGACGGCGGCTCGCCGACGAGACGCGTGAACGTAGAGCTGAACGAGCCCAGCGAGGTGAAGCCCACGGCGATGCACACGTCAGTGACGGACATGTGGCCGGAGCGCAACAGCGCCATCGCCCGTTCCACCCGCCTGGCCTGCAGGTAGCCGTACGGTGTATCGCCGTATGCCTCGCGGAACCGGCGAGCGAACAGTGACGGTGACATCAGCGCGGTACGCGCCATCGCCGGGACGTCTAGCGGTCGCGCATACTCGCGGTCCAGCAGGTCTCTGGCCCGGCGGAGATGCGCCAATTCAGCGACCTCCATACGAGGACCGTACACCGAGCCGTATTCGTAGTCGTCACGACACGCCGTCGGCCGCACATCATCGACGGACATCGCTCATCTACGACCTCATACGACCGTCCCAAGCTGAAACCTTCCCTGGCTAATGCCGAGAGTCAACTGAGGACGGCACGTCATGCCATGAGGTTTTCTATCGCGGAATCAGCCTGAGCTGAAAGTGTTCTTCGAGGTTGCTCTCAGCCGCCGTTTATTCACCGGCCTTTCACAAACCGGGCACACGCTGCGTATTCATGGTTCCCGCTGGGACCTGCACCCTCCACGCTGGCCGCCTTCGATGAGGAATCTCATGCGCACGACCCACGGCAGCATCCACGCCTTGATCCCCGGATGACGAACTAATGGCGCGCCGCCGCCTCGACCATGTGGACGCCATGCGCCCGGTCAAGCAGGCGGGCGTCATCAGCACCCACGCGATCCTGTACTTCGCGCCCGCAGCCGCCAGCGCGGGCCCCGGTGCCGCGCTGCTGTTGCTGCACGTATCCAGGGAGGGCTTCTTCTTCATCTCCGCGTGCATGCTGACCTACGCGTACGCCGACCTGAACCGGGCCGGAATGCGCCGCTTCTACTGGCGCCGGTTCCTCTCAGTGGGGATTCCCTACCTGTGCTGGAGTGTCATCTACTTCCTCTGCACTCTTCCGGTATCGCATTACGCGAGCATGACGGTGGCGTTCAGAGGACTCGCCTCCATCGTGGAGACCGGGTACTACCAGCTGTATTTCCTGCTCGTGATCATGCAGTTCTACCTGGTTTTCCCGCTCGTGCTGGTCCTGCTGCGGCGTACGAGAGGCCACCACGGCGTGGTCGTCGCCGTCGTGATCCTGGCCCAGGCCGCGATCGCGGTCGGTATGCACTGGAGCCTGTTTCCCAGGGAAATGGTCAGGTTCGGGCAGCAGGACGCCCTCAGCTACCTGCTCTACCTGGTCGGAGGCTGCGTCGTCGCTTTCCACCTCCACCAGGTGCACGCGTGGGTATGCGCGCACGCGCGGCTGGTAGTCGCACTGACCGCGGCAGCGGCGCTCGCCGCGGAGGGGATCTACTTCCTGGCCGCCCACGGGGTGATCACCGTGCTGGGTTCGGGAAGCGACCCGTTCCAGCCCAGCGTCATCCCGTTCAATGTCGGCGCGGTCACCTGCGGGTACCTGGCGGGCGTGGCCCTGGTGCGGCCGGGGCGGTCTCGGCGGGTCAAGGCCGTGGTGCGCTCCGGTTCGGACAACGCTTACGGCGTCTACCTATCCCACATGCTTTTCATCCTCACGCTGACCTGGGTCGGCTGGGGGAGGCTTAGCTCGGTGATCCCGTGGCCAGTGCTATGCCTGGCTGCCGTGGCGATCGTTTTTCCCTCTGGCATTGCGCTGACCAGCGTGCTGGCCCGGACGCCGCTGGCGGTACCGCTCACCGGGCGTACCCAGGTGCCCTGGCGGCAGCCGAGGCGCTTCCCGCCGCATCCCGCCGTGCCTGGTGACCAGGACGGAGTCGATGCGGTCGAGCCGCTCACCCACAACGTGCCTGGTAGATAACAGCAAGAAGCGGAAGGTTCTTAAGTATGGCGCGGGAGTGCAAAGCTCAAGTCGAACCAGGCAGGTCATTGCAGTGGCGACTGGCCAGCCTGTCGACATGAGACATGAGCGTGCAAGATTCGACATGTTCCATGAGCGGGACAAAGGACGGTCAAAATCTGACTACTGTCGTGGCCTCACTTTAATGCCGATAATGTACATTATGTAAAGTTAATCACTGAGCGGCCCTGGCCGACCATGCCTGAAGATTGTCTGGCCGTCCTGACGGCGTGCATGCGGGCTGCGCCCGCCGCCAGTGCGGCGTTGGCTGAACTGCGGCGATACGCCAGCGACATCGCTGGCCAGCATGAATGCCCGTCAGGACGGCCCTAGAACAGGACGGTCAGGTTAGCTGCCGGTACATGTGGGCCAGTGGTCTGCTGCCCACTCCGCCCAGCCCGGCCACCCTGCTGGCGGGCCGGGGATTTCACCGCCGCCGAGCTCGGCGGCATCAGGCACCTGGAACTGCTCCCGCCATTGGTCTACGTCGGCCTTGCTCATCGGGAATGTCTGATGCGGTGCCGTTGCCTGGCGGTGCGCGATCCGGGCGAACTGGACGTCCTTGTCCACGGGCAGGTAGACCACCTGGCAGGCCGCCCCGGCCGATCGCGCCAGCCAGCGCAGTGCCGACCGTTCATCGCGGCCCCAGAGCCCGTAGTCGAGCACGACGCTGGTCCCCAGGCGCAGCGCCTGCAGGGCAACGGAGATGAGCCGCCCTTCCAGCACGAAGCGCTTGCCGCCGGCCATCGAATCGCCGAACAGCGGGATCATCCAGTGATCCGGGGTCAGCCGCAGCGCCCGGTGCACCGCGGCGAGCTCTTCGGCCCGGGTAGTTTTCCCGGCTCCGGGAAGCCCGGCCATCAGGAACATCGTGGCGGCACACGGGTCCTGCGCCGCGATGGACCCAGACCGCATACCGGCGGGTGCCGGCGGCCACTGGCGAGGCTGGCAGGCGGGCGGGCGCTCCTGCCGGGCCTGGCCGGGCTGGCCGTTCGCGACAGCGGGTACAGCTGCGGGCGGGCGCGGGAATGGCTGTTCGTGCTGTGAATATGAATCGGATCGCTGCGACTGAGACATGACTCCCCTGATCAGGCAGGACGATCCGGCAGCGCGGGGATGGACACGCGAGTGGCTGCCGGCGGGACACTGATCCGGCGGTACACCCAGCACTGACCCCGGCAGGGGCGGGCATTGAGGCCACGGTTACAGCAGCCCCCGTACCGCCGCTAAGCGGAGGTCCGGGTAGTCATGGCAGCCAAGCAGCACACGCCTTCACCATAGCCGATGGCGTCGGCGGAACCAGTAGCAAGCCTGCTGAGGGCCGGTTGTCGGCCAATCTGGCTCGTTGCCTCAGTTCCAGCCTGGTGCGATCGGGTCCGGCTCTGCTCCGTTCAGATAAGCAGAGACGGGCCGGCGTATAGCGCAAGTCCGTCTTCAGGAATCCTCGCCAGACCGAGAATGTGATGGGCTCACGGCGCGGAAGGCACCAGGACGAAGCGGCCTCCCGCGTACCTGGCTGACGAGGGTTCGATGGGCGGCGTGGAGGGTGCGGACCGCCGCGCGCGAGAGGCCGGGTTTGACGGGCGGCCGTCCGCCGCGCGGCCGCCCGGGCTTGGTCGGGATCCACAGGTATCCGGGGTCGCTGCCCTCGAGCTCGGCGACGATTGCCGCCCGGACGTCGAGCCACCGGGTCAGGATCTGCACGGTCGCGCCGCTGAGCGGGCAGGAACCCTCGCTGAGATCGACGCGTGCCTCACCCTCCAGGTGCAGGGCGCTGACATTGAGCCGGGTGAGTTCGGGCACGTTGCGGCCGGTGTCGGCCACGAGTGCGGCCACGGCGGCGGTGCGGATCGCCGTGGCCGCGTTGGTATGGATGGGCCTGCGGACCGCCAGGTCGTGCAGCAGACGCTCGGTGTCAGCCGGGGTTAGGTAGTCGCCAGCAGCGGGCGGCTGGCGGTCATAGCGGTTGGGCAGGCTGAGGAATTCGGCGAAGGCGTTATAGGTATCGATGCGCACGCGCATCGAGTTGGAGAACGCGGCGGCGTCGGGCCCGCCGAGGGTATTACGGCTCCGGGTCTTTCCGTCGGCCGCGTCAGCGAGCCAAGCGGCGGTGCGCGCGGGCTCCATGAGCTCGCCAGCCGAGATATCGGCCGTGTCGGCGGCCCGCTGGACGTGCTCCAGGTACTCGTCCAGGAAATGCCGCCGGATCCGCCGGGTGGTGATACTGAAGTCCCGGTTGGCTAGATGACGGATGAAGGCGTGGATGGCCTCATCCGCGGGCGTGCGGTTCTCCCCTGTTGACATGCCCGGAAGACTATCTGCCTAGTGGTGATAACAGCAAGAAGCGTCAAGACCACCATCACACTGCCTAACTGATGGACCAACCGTGGTCCGGGCCGGATCGCCTCGAACCGGCCAGACCCTATTCGATCCGACCCGATTCCCCGCTCCATCAGCAAGACGGAGGCCTGGCAGCCCCACGCTTCTTGCTGTTATCAACTTCTGACCAGGCCACGGTCAGGAGGAATGGGCACTGCCATCTCCAGCTGCTATCCGGCTTCGCGTGCTGCCACGCGAGCCTGTTCCAGCTGGTCGACGCTGACCGGGCCGCTCCCCGGCAGGCCCGCGACTGTCCACGCCTGCTGCGCCCGCGCCACGTCCCCGCCCGCTTCCTCCAGCACCATCTTCTTGGCCGCCGTGCTGGGTACGGCTCCGTCGGCACCGAGGTCCATCAGGTGCGCCAGCATCCGGACCGACTGGTTCCGCTGCCCCGTCTTCCGCTCGTTGTACCGGTAGACCAGCACCCAGCGTCCCTCCAGGGAACGGGCCCGCTGGATCATCGCCTGACCGCGGTCGGTGTCCTTCTGCTCGGTGCGGATCGGCTCGCTTTCGCCCGACGGCAGGCGCAAGGTGAGCAACCCTCGCCGGCTCGATTCCTCGATCTCGACCTTTTCCAGGAACGCGATGAAGGTCCGTGCCGACTCCAGCCGCTCGATATCCTGCTTCGCCTGCTGGGCGACCAGGTGCAGGTCCACGGTCAGGCCGTGGACCCGGCGGCCCCACGCCGCCTCCTCCCCCGGCGGACACGGTCCGGCCGACTGGGCGGCCGCGATGACCAGGCTGTAGTGGCTGTCGTCCACGGGCCCCATTATCGGCCGCTCGGTATCAGGACCGGTGGAGGCGCGCACCCGCTCCAGCCGTGTCGGCGGTCAGGCCGTCACGCTTCTTGCTGTTATCATCAAGGGAACGGCTTACTTTGCCCGGCGAGGGTAGATGAGAGGGCGACCAGGCAGCGGTTCGCGGTCCCCGATAGGAGGATCCCCGTCCATGTTCCGTCGCAGTGCCCTCCCCGCCGCGGCGTCCCTCGCGGTCGTACTGCTCGCCGTGACCGGATGCAAGATCCAGGTCTCCGGTGCCGCCCCGGGCGGCACCTCCACCGCGGGCGCGGTGCAGGCCGGTACCTCGGGCGTGACCAGGTCCGGACCACTGATCGTCGAGCCGGGCGCGGGCTTCTCCCCCGTCTACAGCCTCATCAACGGCGCCCGGCACAGCATCGACGTGACCATGTACGAGTTCTCCGACACCACGGCCGAACACGACCTGGCGGCCGCGGCCAGACGCGGCGTGCGGGTGCGCGTGATCCTGGACCGGCGGGCGCGGAGCGTGAACTCGGACGCGTACTCCTACCTCGGCTCACACCGCGTCGCGGTGACCTGGTCCTCGACGGACTACCACTACACCCACCAGAAGACCGTGATCATCGACGGGACGAAGGCCGTCATCATGACGGCGAACCTGACCAGCCGGTACTACGCGACGTCACGCGACTTCCTGGTGATCGACACCGAACGGGCCGACGTCTCCGCCATCACCACCGTGTTTAACGCCGACTTCAAGAAAAAGGCCGTCCGGCCCGGCGACGGGAGCGACCTGGTCTGGTCGCCCACCGACTCGCAGGACCATCTGATCGGCCTTATCAACGGCGCGACCAGCAGCCTGCGCATCTACAGCGAGGAGATGGGCGACCGGACGATCGAGAACGCGCTCATCAGGGCGGCCAAGCGCGGCGTCGACGTCCAGGTCTGCGGAGAGAACGAGAGCGGCGAGTACGACAGCGCGTTCGCCAAGCTGGCCCGGGCCGGGATCCGGATCAGCTACTACAGCTCCTCGACCGGCTTCTACATCCACGGAAAGGTGGTCGAGGCCGATTACGGCACCAAACACGGGAAGATCTTCGTCGGCTCGGAGAACTTCTCCAACACCTCCCTCAACCAGAACCGTGAACTCGGGCTGATCATCTCCGGTCACGCCGTCATGTCCGCGATCGCGGGCACGTTCGCTACGGACTTCCGGAACGGCAGGCACTGGTCCTCGGCGTAGGGTTCTGATCATGACCGTCAACCTGGTCCGATCCGGCACCTTGTATCCCGGCGTTCCCTACGCGTACGCCTCGGTCGCCTCGCGTGGTTCGCTGATCTTCACCGCCGGGGCGTGCCCCCTCGACGACCGGGGTGAAGTGGTCGGCGCCGGTGACGTCCGGGCTCAGGCCAGCCTGGCCGTGGCCAATCTCGCCAGCGCCCTGGCCGAATCCGGCGCCACGCTCGCCGACGTGCTCAAGACCACCGTGTTCGTCGCCTCGGCCGATCGGGCCGATCTCGTCGCGGCCTGGGACGTCGTCAGGGCGGCGTTCGGGGAGCACGACGCGCCCAGCACCCTGCTCGGCGTGACCGTGCTCGGCTACCCCGGCCAGCTGGTCGAGATCGAGGCCGTCGCCGTCGCCCTGGGATAACCGCGGATCACAGGGCCCGATCACAGGGCGAACGAGCAGCCGTCCCAGTACGCCCCGACCCGGGGATGGCGTCGCCCGCGCACCCCGATCTCCAGGACGTCAGGCATCCGCCCGGCGGGGGCGCGGAACCATACCTCCAGGCCGTCCACGTGAGCCGGGCTGAAACCGGATAGCCCCGCCGGGGGCACGGTGGCGGCGTGCATGTACACGGGGGTCCCCCAGCAGCACACCCGCGGATGAGCGGCCCAGACCCACAGCCGCCCGCCGCGCCCGGATGCGAACTCCCCCGCCTTGGCGCTCACATCCACCCGCACGACACCCTCCAGGTCAGCCCCAGACCTGCACGTATCCTTTCACGACCGGTTCGCGGTGTCACCGTGCGCGAGCAGGTCAGGAGCCGAGCGCGGCACGCGGCAGCGGCCATTCCAGCCGCATGATCCCGCCGACGGGCAGGTGCGCCCAGGCCGCGGTGAGGTCCCTGGTGCCGCTGATGGCCAGCGCAATAGTCCCGTCGTCCAGGCGCCCGAGCAGGCTCGCCACCCGCTGCCGGTAGTCCGCGTCTGCCTCCTCGCCCGGCCGGAGGCGGGCCCGCACGCCGTCCGGGGTATCCGGCCCGTCTTGCCACCGGTTCACCACCGCGTTCGTCGCGGCCTTCGCGACCACGTGCCCGCGCCAGTTCCTGGCTCCGAGCTCGTCCAGGGCCACATCGGTGACTAGCCGGGCCCGGCGGCCATGGCTGCGGGTCCGGGCCAGGTTCGCGGCGGCGAACCCGCCGCGGGCCAGCACTCCCCACAGCCCGTCCTCGATCCCGAACAGCGACTCCACGATCAGGTGCGGGAGGTCGTGCACGACGTGCACCGCGACCTGCCGGGTGGACCCGTCCGGCATGCTCATCCAGGTCCGGTCGAGCGCGGTGGTCTCGCCCTTGACCAGGGTGATCTCGGCCACTCCCCCAGTCTGGCACCGCCAGGAAGGAACTCAGGCGGGAACCGGCGCGGGCACGGGGGGAATCGAGCCGGACGGCGGGAGCACGGGCACGCGGGCCGGCACGGTGTCCGGGTAGATCAGCCCGGTGCCGGTGTTGAGCACGACCACCTCGTCTGTTTCGGCCAGCCAGCCGGACTCGCGCAGCTGCCGGACGGCGGTGACGCAGGCGGCGCCCTCCGGGCAGATGAAGCTGCCCTCCAGGCGGGCGACAGCGCGCTGGTCGGCGAGCAGCGCTTCGTCCGTCACGGCCACGGCCGTCCCGCCGGTGGCGTAGAGCGCCTCCAGGATGAGGAAGTCGCCCAGCGCGTTCGGCACCATGATGCCGAACGCCACCGTCTTCGCGTCCGGCCACGGCTCGCTCGCCGTGGCGCCGGCCTCGAACGCCCGGACGATCGGCGCGCAGCCGGCCGCCTGGACCGCGACCAGCCGCGGCAGGTCGCCGGACACCCAGCCAAGCTCGAGCAGCTCGCGCAGGGCCTTGTAGATGCCGATGATGCCTACGCCCCCGCCGGTGGGGTAGACGATCACGCCGGGCAGCCGCCAGCCGAGCTGCTCGGCGATCTCCAGGCCCATGGTCTTCTTGCCCTCGATCCGGTACGGCTCGCGCAGCGTCGAGGTGTCCTGATAGCCGCGCCGCCGGGCCACGGCGGCCGCGACCAGCTTCCCTGCGTCCCCGATCAGGCCGTCGACCAGGTACAGCTCGGCTCCGGCGGCCGCGCACTCGGCCCGGGTGATCGCCGGGGCCGCCGCGGGCATCACGACCAGGCTCCGCAGCCCCGCCCGGGCCGCGTACAGCGACCAGGCCGCGCCGGCGTTGCCGTTGGTCGGCATGGCCACGGCGGAAACTCCGAGCTCGGCGGCCCGGGAGACGCCCACCGCGGCGCCACGCGCCTTGAACGTGCCGGTCGGGATCAGTCCCTCGTCCTTCATCAGCAGGTTCGGCACGCCGAGCGCCCGGCCGAGACGCGGCAGCGCGATCAGCGGCGTCATCCCTTCGCCGAGGCTCACCACCCGGCCGGGCGCGCGGACCGGCAGCAGCTCGTGGTAACGCCACAAGTCCGGCGGCCGGCCCGCGATATCGCCCGGGGACACCGCGACCTGCCCCAGGTCGTACCGGGCCAGCAGCGGGGATCCGCAGGGGCAAGTGCCCTGCACCAGGTCGGCGTCGTGACGGGCGCCGCAGCGCGGGCAGTCAAGGTGGGACAGGGCGGAGTACGTCACTGCCCCTCGGCGAAGGCGATCAGCTCGGCCGGGGACCAGGTCAATTGGCCCGAACGGAGCTCGGTTGCTGTCTCAGCCACCCAGCGGGCCTCGGCGGCGAGCACGGCCCGCTGGTACTCGGTCTCCAGCATCGCGATCCTGGGCAGCCCATGGCCGGCTTCGGCGGCCGTGTTCGCGTCCAGCGCGGCGAGCATCCCGGCCAGCCGCTGGGCGCGCCGCTCCAGCACCTCGGCGAGTTCGGCGGGCTCCAGCATGAGCACGTGGGACAGGGCGGCGGGGAACTCCGGGTACTCCTGCCGGGGCTCGGCGAGCATCTCCTCCAGCCAGCGCCGCGCCGTCTGCCGCCCGGCCTCGGTGACCTCGTACACCGTCCGCTCCGGATAGCGCGGATCCCGGCCGGTCTCGCGCACGGCGATCAGGCCCGCGGCGAGCAGCCGCTCGATGGTCCGGTACAGGCTGGTGCGCTGCTCGACGTTGACGACCTGGTCCTTCCCCCACTGCTTGATCAGCCGCTGGATGCCGTAGGGATGCAGCGGCTGGTAGTGCAGCAGGGCCAGCACGGTCAGGGCAAGCGGTGAGCTGCGCGGCGCGGCGGCGGATGGGCCGGAGGTCAGCTGAGCCATGTCCCCGATACTACTCCCAACGATTCTAGTTGACTTGCTACTAGTTGCAATATAACTATTGATGGCGAAGGCAACCATGACATGGCTAAGGAGCCCGCGAGAACGGCAGCTACCCGACCGTGGACGATCCCGCGCGGGCGGCTCGCTAGCCGGATCTTCGTGCGCCCGGCGATTCCTGAGCGCAGGCACGCCGGAGCGTAGTCTCGGAGCATGCTAGGAACCGTGACCGTGCTGCGCCGGTACCCGGTCAAGTCCATGCTGGGCGAGGAGCTGGACGTGGCCGAGGTGGGCCGCGGCGGACTGGCCAGGGACCGGCGCCTGGCCGTGGTCAGCCGGCAGACCGGCAAGGTGGCAAGCGCGAAGTACCCGCGGCTGTGGCGGGACATGCTCACCTTGTCCGCCGAGGCCCTGGACAACGCCGCCCGGATCACGCTGCCCGACGGGAAGACCGTGTCCAGCACCGATCCCGGCGTCGACGAGGTCCTGTCCGCCGTGCTCGGCCAGCCCGTCACGCTGACCGACACCCCGCCGCCGGGGGCCACGCTGGACCGGGCGGTACCCGAGGCCGTGCTCCGCGACGGGATAAGGGCCCAGGTCGCGGCCACGCTGATCGAGATCGGCGCGGCCGCGCCGCCGGGCACCTTCGTCGATTTCGCGCCGCTGCACCTGATCACCACCGCGACGCTGGACCGCATCGCCGAGCTCAGCCCGTACCGGCGCGTCCGGCTGGAGCGCTACCGGCCCAACGTAGTCATCCGCACCGAGGCCGGTGGCTTCACCGAGAACGACTGGCTCGGCCGGGATCTGCACGTCGGCGACGACCTCGTGCTCCGGGTGATCGCCAGGACGCCCCGGTGCGCCATTCCCACCCTGGCCCACGGCGACCTGCCCCGCGACACCGAGGCCCTCCGCGTCGTCGCCCGGCACAACCGGGTCAGGCCGCTGCCCGAAGCCGATCCGGAGCCGTGCGCCGGCGTCTACGCCGAAGTGCTGCGCCCGGGCCGGATCCGGGCCGGGGATCCGGTCCGCCCCGTCCTTTAAGGCTCGGCCTCGTGACACCGGTAGCTAACACGGGGCGCTAGCTGTGCAGTTCGGCCCAGACGACCTTGCCGGGCCAGCCGGGAACGCTCTGCCAGCTCCAGCGGTCACACTGCGCGGCGACGAGAATCAGGCCGCGCCCGCTCTCGTCGTCGGGCCCGGGATGCCCGGCGGCCGGCGCGCCGGGGATGACGTCCCACACCTCGACCAGCAGTTTGAAGCGGTCGCTGGCCAGCCGCAGGACGACGACCGGCATCCCGGTCCCGTCGTACCGCGGGCTGCCGTCCGGGGCGGTCGAGGCACGGACGGCGTTGGTGACCAGCTCGCTGACGATGAGCTCGGCCGCCTCGGCCAGGTCGTCCATGCCCCACTCGTGCAGCACGGCGCGGGCGTGCAGCCGGGCGCACGGGGTAGCTCCGGGCAGGGCACCCAGCGGCAAGGACGTCGACAACGGCCAGGAAGCCGACATACCGGACGGGTCCGTGACGGGGTCCGCCCAGGTCACGACGCTGCCCTCGCCCATGGTTCGGGGTGCCCCCCTTTCACCTTCCAGTGTGCCTGGTCACTGTCTTGCCGGGTGAGAGAATCGTTGGTTACGTCGCTCTTACGATTGTCACATTGGCGATACCCAGGCAAAACGACACGCCGATGAACGCAGAAATACCCGGCGAACGGCGGCATCAGGTGCGGAAACGGCGATGCAGCTCGCGGACCTGCTGGTCCAATTCCGGTACCGGGCCCTGCACCGTCAGGCCGGGAGCGACGTCGCGGACCGCGAGCGCGCGTACCGGAGACGACGGCGGCACGCCCAGCTCGGCCAGCCACGCCGTCAGCTGCTCGGACGAGCTCACGTACACGATGCGGCCGAGCCCCACCCAGGCGTGCGCGGCCGCGCACATAGGGCAGTGCTCCCCCGAGGTGAACACGGTGGCGCCGGCCCGGTCAACCGCGGTCATGTTGGCCGCGGCCCAGCGGGCCAGCTCGAACTCCGGGTGCCTGGTCGCGTCGCCCATGGTGTTCTCGCGGTTGCGGTCCTCGGCCAGGACCCGGCCGTCGGCCGCGACGAGCACCGAGCCGAACGGGTGATCCCCGGCGTCCACGGCCTCGGCCGCCAGCTCCACGCAGCGGCGCAGGTGCGCCAGGTCTTCCGGGGCGATGCCGCCAGGATCGCTGCCAGCGTGCGATGGATGAGTCACCTCAGCTCCGTTCGGTATCGATGTCCTGTGATCCTGCACGTTCGGCTACGGTCGCCAGCGTCCGCCACACTGGCTCAACCTATCGATTAACCATTCGGGCGCCCGGACCGGGGGCGGTATGCTGTATTCCGTGAACGGTTACGGACAGCAGGTGATGATGCCCCGCGCGCGGGGCCGCTGACGCGTCCGGACGTTCCTTTCCGAGGCCCTGCGACGGGGCCTCGATGTGGTCTACGCGCTCGGAGCCCCAGCTAGGAGGCTGCGATGACCGCGACCTACATCACCACGACCATCCCCTACGTGAACGCGCGCCCGCACATCGGGCACGCGCTCGAGCTCGTCCAGGCCGACGTGCTGGCCCGCTACCACCGCGGGCGCGGCGACGCGGTCCGGTTCCAGGCGGGCACCGACGACAACGCGCTGAAGAACGTGCTCGCGGCCGGCGCCGCCGGGCTCGGGGTGCGGGAGTTCGTCGACCGCAACGCCGAGGCGTTCGGTGCGCTCGGCGGCGCGCTGTCGCTGAGCGTGGACGACTTCATCCGCACCAGCCGCGATCCCCGGCACCGGCCCGGCGTCGAGGCGTTCTGGCGGGCCTGCTCCGCTGACCTGTACCGGCAGCGGTACACCGGCCTGTACTGCGCCGGCTGCGAGCAGTTCTACACCCCGGCCGAACTGCGGGGGGGCCGCTGCCCTGAGCACGGGACCGAGCCGGAACGCGTCAGCGAGGAAAACTGGTTCTTCCGGCTGTCCCGGTACGCCGCGCCGCTGCGGGAGGCGATCACCACCGGCCGGGTGCGGATCGAGCCCGCCGGGCGCCGCAACGAGGTGCTCGGGCTCATCGACGGCGGGCTGCCGGACTTCTCCGTGTCGCGGCCCGCCGGCCGGGCCGGCGGCTGGGGCATCCCAGTGCCCGGCGACCCGGACCAGGTCGTCTACGTGTGGTTCGACGCGCTGTGCAACTACGTGACGGCGCTGGGCTACGGCCAGGGCGGCCCAGCCCATGGCGAGGCCTACCGGCGCTGGTGGGCCGGACCGGGGAACCGCGTCCACCTGCTCGGCAAGGGCGTGCTGCGGTTTCACGCCGTCTACTGGCCGGCCATGCTGCTGGCGTCCGGGCAGCAGCTGCCGACCGGCATCTTCGTGCACGACTACCTGACCGCTGACGGCAAGAAGATCAGCAAGTCCGGCGCCGGCGCCACGGCCCGTGGTCCTGGCGCGCTCGAGCCGGCCGCGCTGGCCGCGGAGTACGGCGCCGACGCGGTGCGCTGGTGGCTGCTGCGCGAGGTGCCGCGGGTGGGCGACGCCGACTTCACCGTGGCGCGGCTCGTCGCCCGGGCCGACGACGAGCTCGCCAACGGCCTGGGCAACCTGGTCAACCGGGTGGTCGCCATGATCGGCCGCTACCGGGACGGCCAGCTGCCCGGCGGGCCCGGCCGTCCCGCGGCACCCGGCGGTGAGAGGCTGGCCGCGGCGTGCCGCCAGGCGGGCGACGCGGTCGGCGCCGCGCTGGAGAACTTCGACTTCCGGCAGGCCACGGCCGCGGTCTGGAGCATCGTCGACGAGGCGAACGGCTTCGTCAACCGGGCCAGCCCCTGGGAACTGGCCAGGACCGGGCCGGGCGGCGACCCGCGGCTGCTCGACGCGGTGCTCTTCCAGCTGCTGGAGGCCTGCTCCGTCCTCGGCCGCGAGCTGACGCCCTTCCTGCCCGGCACGGCGGCCCGCGTTACCGCCCAGTGCACGCCGGGCGCAGACGGGCGGCTGCCGGGCCCCCGCCCGGTGTTCCGGCGCCTGGCCCAGCGGGCCCGGATTTTAGGTGTGCTGAGCCAGATCGTGATGAAGCTAGCCGGCCAGCTCGCGCTCCAGCGGGGTGCGGAATCGCGGGGTGATCAGGGTCTTCGCGTGCCGTTGGTCCGCCCCGATCCAGTCGCGCAGCCGCTGGGCCTCGGCGGCGATGGCCGCGGCGGCCTCCGCCCCGGCGTCTTCGAGCAGCCGGACCGCGATCTCGCCGTCCTTGCGGTGCGCCCAGCCGCCGACGATCCGGCCCTCCCACCAGGCCGTGGGGCCGATGTTCCCGGACCGGTCGAACAGCGCGGGGGCGTGCTCGCCGACGTACCAGGCCCGGTCGCGCCAGCCCATCGCGGTGGGGTCCAGGGCGGGCAGCAGCGCCGCCCACGGCCCGGCGGCCGGCGGCTCCGCCTCGTCGGCCGCCAGCATGACGCCCGGGGTGCCGTCCAGGTCGACGTCGGCGATCTCCAGCTGGTCCAGCGCCTGCCTGACCTGCCCGGCCGTCCAGCCGGTCCACCACTGCAGGTCGGTCCGCGGGGCCGGGCCGAACCCGTGCAGCCAGCGGCGGGCCAGCTCGGCCCGGGCGGCGGCGGCCGGCGGCCGGGGCTGGTCCGGTGCGGCGGTCCAGGTGAACTGGCTGGAGGTCCACCCTCCGCGCGGGCGGCCGCGCACGATGAGGCCCTCGGCCGACAGCAGCGTGAGCAGCCTGGTGGTGACGTTCACCGGGCCGCCGTAGCTCTTGTCCGCGGCGTAGACGATCTGGGCGCGCAGCCGCGGCTCGTCCTGGGCGAGCTCGCCGCCGGTGGCGCTGCCGCGGGCGGCCAGCGCCTGCACCGTGGCCTCGCCTACCTCCTTGAGCCAGTTCGCCCCGTCCGCGGCGACGCCGGACTCCTGCACCCGCCGGGCCAGGTCCCGCCGCATCCGCTCGGCGATCTGGTCGGTACAGGCCGCCTGGATCACCGGCACCAGGGCAGCGGGCACCACGAACACTGTCCGCCGCATCCCGAGCATCCGTATCAGGGTGCGTTCGGCGTACAGCGCGTGCTCGATGTCCGCGTGGCCGGCCCCGGTGCGGGCCCAGGCCGACAGGTAGACCGAGGCCGGGTCGGTGCCGTGCAGCCCGATGATGTCCGCTACCGCGTCAGGCACCGTGGCGGCCCTGGGCGCGAGGTGGTGCCGGGCCGCCAGCCGCGCCCGCCGCTCGGCCACGCCAACCGGCCTGCTCCCGCTTCCCATGACGACGACCCTACTCAACAACCCCGGCACGGTACCGTCTGACCATGATCACCTTCCGGCATTCCGGCACCGTGCTGACCGACCGGTTCTTCGCCGTCCCGCTCGACCACCAGCGGCCGGACGGCGAGCAGATCGAGGTGTTCGCCCGTGAGGTCGTCGCCGCCGACAAGGCCGACACCGACCTGCCCTGGCTGCTGTTCCTGCAGGGCGGCCCCGGGTTCGGCGCGCAGCGTCCCAAGGGCAGGGATTCCTGGCTGAACCGGGCGCTGGAGGACTACCGGGTCCTGCTGCTCGACCAGCGCGGCACCGGCCGGTCCTCTCCGGCAAACCGGAAGACCCTGGCCCGGCTCGCGGCCGCGGGCCCGCAGGCGCAGGCCAGCTACCTGACTCATTTCCGCGCCGACAGCATCGTGCTCGACGCCGAGCTGATCAGGCGCGAGCTGACCGGCGAGCCGTGGAGCGTGCTCGGGCAGAGCTTCGGCGGCATGTGCACGGTCACCTACCTGTCGTTCGCGCCGCACGGCGTCAGGGAGGCGTTCATCACCGGCGGGCTGCCCGGGCTCACCGCCACGCCCGACGACGTCTACCGGCACACCTACCGCGCCGTCGCGGCCAAGAACGCCGCCCACTACGAGCGGTACCCGCAGGACGCGGACGTGGCCCGGCGGGTGGCCGACTACCTGGACACCCGCGAGGTCCGGCTGCCGGACGGCGCGCCGCTGACCGTGCGGGCCTTCCAGTCAGCCGGGATGATGCTCGGCCAGGCCGACGGCAGCCACGCGCTGCACTACCTGCTGGAGGACCCGTTCGCCGGCGATGAGCTCTCCGACGCGTTCCTGTACGCGATGATGGACCAGCTCAGCTTCGCCAGCGGGCCGCTGTACGCGCTGCTGCACGAGGCGTGTTACGCCCAGGGGTGCGCGACCCGGTGGGCGGCGGAGCGGATCAGGACCGAGTTCGCCGAGTTCGACCCCGCGGTCAGAGGGTCTACGCCGCTGTACTTCACCGGGGAGATGATCTACCCCTGGATGATCGACGCCGATCCGGTGCTGCGCCCGCTCCGGGAGGCGGCCGGCATCCTGGCCGAACGGGATGACTGGCCGCCCTTGTACGATCCGGCCCGGCTGGCCGTGAACGAGGTGCCGGCGGCCGCCGCCGTCTACTACAACGACATGTACGTGGACCGCGAGCTCTCGATGCCGACGGCCCGGGCCATCCGCGGCCTGCGAACCTGGGTGACCAGCGAGTACGAGCACGACGGCCTGCGGGTCAGCGACGGGGCCGTGCTGGACCGCCTGATCGGCATGGTCCGCGGCAACATCTAACCGTTTTCTGTCGTGGCCGTCCGGTCCCGCCGGGCACCGTAGGGTGGAACCGTGCGTGGACTGTCCCGCGTTCTCACCGGGCGACGGCTCGTCCTGGCGATCGCGGCCGTGGTGGCCGCGGTGGCGGGGGCCGGCGGCACCGCCCTCGCCCTGACCACGTCCGCCCCGTCGCACACCGCGGCGATGTCCCGCGGTGACCTGACCCGCGCCGCGCTCAAGGTGACCGCGGGGACGCCGTTCCTCGACGTCAGGATGGGCCGGCTCGGCGGCACGCTACTGCGCGTCTCGACGCCGGACGGTGCCCCGGTCCGGCCGGTGCTGTCCGGCTCCCGGCTCATCGTGCTCTCGCTGGCCGGCGCCGGCGTCCCCCCGGGACACCCGCAGGACTCCCGGTACGTGGTCAGGGTCGTGCTCAACTCGGCCGTCACGTGGGAGCTTGACCTGGCGGGCGGCACCCAGCGAACAGTGGCCGACCTGCGCGGCGGCACGGTGGCCGGGGTCTTGGTGACGGCGGGCTCGGCCGTGCTCGACGTGAGCCTGCCCCGCCCGTCGGGGACGCTGCCCTTCCTGCTGGCCGGCGGGGCGAGCCAGTTCCGGCTCAGCCTGCCCGGCGGCGTTCCGGTCCAGGTGACGGCGGGCGGCGGCGCGTCGTCCGTGTCGGTCGACGACCGGGAGCTGACCGGGATCGCGGGCGGCACGGTGCTGACGCCGCCCGGCTGGGCCACCGCCACGTCCCGCATCGACCTCAACGCGACCTCCGGGTTCTCGCAGCTGACGGTCAGCCGCTGGTCCTCCCCCGGCTCCTAGCCCCGGCCCAGCGTGCTTGGATTGGATATAAACCTGACGAATCCATCCGGCGACGACGCCAGCGGAGGTAGTACGTGGACATCGGAATCGGCCTGCCCAACACGGTGCCTGGCACAGAGGGCACGACGCTCATCGACTGGGCCAAGAACGCTGAGGAGGCCGGCTTCAGCACCTTGGGAACCATCGGCCGCCTGGTCTACCCGAACTACGAGGAACTGATCGCCCTGTCCGCGGCCGCCGCGGTCACCAGCCGGATCCGGCTGACCACCAGCGTGCTGCTGGCTCCGCTGTACGCCAACACCGCGCTGTTCGCCAAGCAAGCCGCCTCGCTCGACCGGCTCTCCGGGGGGCGCCTGGTGCTCGGCCTCGGCCTGGGCGGCCGCGACGATGACTTCACCGCCAGCGCGCTGCCCACCACCGGCAAGGGGCGGCGCTTTGATCAGCAACTGACCGAGATGAAGCGGATCTGGGCCGGTGAGAGCTACGGTTACGCCGGCGCGATCGGGCCCGAGCCTGTTCGGCCCGGCGGCCCCGAGCTCATCCTCGGCGGCGCGGCCGAGGCCAGCTTCCGGCGGGTCGCATTGCTCGGCGACGGGTGGATCATGGGCGGCGGCACGCCGGACATGTTCGCCGAGGCCTCGGCCGGGGTCGACAAGGCCTGGGCGCAGGCGGGCCGGCCCGGCAAGGCGCGCAAGCTCTCGCTCGCCTACTTCGCCCTGGGGCCCGACGCCCGGAACCAGGCCGACAACTACCTGCTGCACTACTACGGCTGGCTCGGCGACGTGGCCCGGCAGATCGCGGCCGGCGCCGCAGTCAACACCGAGATGGTCAGGGGCTACGCTGACGCGTTCGCGTCGGCTGGCTGCGACGAGCTCATCTTCGTCCCGACCACCGCCGCACTTGACCAGGTCGGCCTGCTCGCCAGCGCGGTCCTCTAGGGCCGGCAGGATTACGTGACGCCCGGGCTGCCTACCGCCCGGAAGGCATCACGGATCTGGGCGGCGACATAGCCGGGGCGGAACTGCGATAGCGACACGGATTGCACTCACACCCGCGGCCCGGCCGGGCCGCGGACGGCGGCCAGGTAGGCGAGGATCGCGTCGCGGTTGCGGCTGAGGCAGTCGATACGCTGCCCGAGCCGTTCGGCCTCGCGTTCCAGTAGTTCCGCCGTCTCGGCGGTCAGGCACTGGGCGGGCAGGTGGATCCCGCACGCGAGGAACGGCAGGATCCTGCGGATGATCTCGGTGGTGAGGCCGGAGTCGAGCAGGCCGCGGATCTGCTCGACCCGGTCCGCGTCGGCGGCGTCGTAGCAGCGGTACCCGTTGCTGTCCCGCTCGGGGTGCAGCAGGTCCTGCTCCTCGTAGTAGCGAAGCAGCCGGGCCGGGACGCCGGTCCGGCCGGACAGCTCACCGATCAGCATCGGGCCGGGATGGTCATTTGCCTTCACATTAGTGTGAAGGCTTCAGCATGGTCGGGTGCTTCCCGACACGTTCCCGTGGTGGGGCCTGCTGGCCCTGGCCACGGCGGCCTTCACCGACGTGGTGACCGACCTGCTCCCGGCCGGGCTGCTGCCCCAGATGAGCACCGACCTGCACGTGCCCGAGGCGCGTGTCGGCCTCCTGGTCAGCGCGTTCGCGATCGCCTCGGCGCTGGCCGCGATCCCGGTCACCGCCGTGCTCCGCGGCCTGCCCCGCCGCCCGGTGCTGATCTGGGTGCTCGCGGGCTTCGCGCTGCTCAACGCCGTCACCGCCGTGTCCGGCTGGTACCCGCTGACCTTCGCGGCCCGGCTGCTGGCCGGCGTGATGGGCGGCACGCTGTGGTCGATGCTGGCGGGCTACGCGGCGCGGATGGTTCCCGTCCGGCAGCGTGGCCGGGCTATCGCGGTCGTCCTGGCCGGCATCACCGTCGCGCTGTCCGCCGGTATTCCCGCCGGGACGGCGCTGGCCGGGGCGCTCGGATGGCGGGCCAGCTTCGGCCTGCTTGCGGGGCTGGCCCTGCTGCTGACGGCCTGGATCCGGTGGCAGGTCCCGGCGTTCGCCGGGGAGCCCGCGGACCGGCGCGCCCCGCTGCGCCGGGTCGCGCGGCAGCCTGGCATCCGCGCCGTCCTCGCGGTCACCGTGCTGCTGCTCACCGGGCACCAGGCCATGTACACCTACGTCGCTCCCTTCGCCCCGGGGCGGACCAGCGTGGTCCTGCTGGTCTTCGGCGGCGCCACGGTGGCCGGGATATGGATCACCGGTGTCGCGGCCGACCGGTATCTGCGTCCCGTCCTGCTGGGCGCGCTGGGCCTGATCGCCGTGGCCATGCTCGTCCTGGGACTGGCGGCGCGAGCGCCAGCGGCGCTGCTGGCCGCCGCGGCGCTGTGGGGGGCGGCGTTCGGCGGGGCGCCGACGCTGCTGCAGACCGCGCTGGTCGACGCGTCGGGCCCGGCCAGCGCGGACGTGGCGACCGCGATGCAGACCACGGTGTACAACATCGGCATCGCCGCCGGGTCACTGGCCGGGGGCCTGGTCCTGGGCGGCACCGGGGCCGCCGCCCTCCCCTGGGTGACGCTGGTGTTCACGGTCGCCGCGCTGGGCACCGTCGGGGCCGCGCGGCGCACCGCCTTTCCTCCCGAAAGGCGGGAGGAAAGGGGAATACCCGGCCGGGTGGCGCTGTTGCCGCGGGCGTGACAGGACAGCCCCGAGAAGACGTGCAGTTCTGGTTCGATCCGCTGTGCCCCTGGGCCTGGATCACTTCCCGCTGGATGCTGGAGGTGGAGAAGGTCCGGCCGGTGCGCACTGAGTGGCGGATCATGTCGCTGGCCTACCTCAACCTGGTCCAGCACGAAGGCAAGGGCCTCAGCGAGGACTACCTGGAACGGATGAGCAAGGCCTGGGGGCCGATCCGGGTGGTCGCGGCCGCGGCCCAGGAGCGCGGCCCGGACGTCCTCGGGCCCATCTACACCGCCATCGGGACCCGGTACCACGTGCAGGGACGCCGGGAGGACCCGCAGGCGATCCCCGAGGCCCTGGCCGAGGTGGGCCTGCCCGCGTCGCTGGCTGGCGCGGCGGACAGCAGCGAGCTCGATCAGCTCATCAAGGACTCGCATAACGAGGCGTTCGACGACGTCGGCCTGGACGTCGGCACCCCGGTCATCCGCATCCGCGGCCAGGCCATCTTCGGTCCCGTCGTCACGCCCGCACCGCGCGGCGAGGCGGCCGGCCGGCTGTGGGACGGGGTGGCGCTGGTGACCGAGACGGACGGCTTCTTCGAGCTCAAGCGGAGCCGGGACCGCAAGCCGTCGTTCGACTGAGCCGGTCACACGTGCCCTGACCGCACCCCGGCCACGAGCAACGTCAGCCAGCCCGTGGTTCGGCTTGTATGACCTAGACGCTGCGAGCTCAGGTCCGTTACGAGCGGACGGCAGGGCACGCGCCTCGGCCCGTTCGGTGCACAAGAGATGCTTCGTGTGTTAATTCTTGGCTCACGCACGTTGGCCAGGACTCGAGGTGGTGTGATGTCGGATCGTCCGTATGAGCTCGCCCGGACACCCGAGGGGATGGTGGCACGGGTCCGTTTGCGGGGCAGCTCGGTGCTCACGTCGCCGATGCTGAACCGGGGCACCGCGTTCACGTGGGCCGAACGGGAAGCGCTCGGGCTGACCGGCCTGCTGCCCGACGGCGTGTCGACGATCGAGGAGCAGCTGAAGCGGGTCTACGCGCAATTCCTGCGCCAGCCCGACGACCTGGCCAAGAACCTGTTCCTGGGCCATGTGCGGGACCGCAACGAGGTGCTGTTCTACCGGCTGCTGTGCGAGCACATCCACGAGATGCTGCCGATCGTGTACACCCCGACGGTGGGGACCGCCATTGAGCGGTACAGCCTGGAGTTCGGCCGGCCGCGCGGGGTGTACCTGTCGGTGGATCATCCGGACCAGATCGAGACGGCCTTCCGCAACTACGGGCTCGGCGCCGGCGACGTCGACCTGATCGTGGCCACCGACTCCGAGGGCATCCTGGGCATCGGCGACTGGGGGGTGGGCGGCATCGCGATCGCGACCGGAAAGCTGGCCGTCTACACCGCCGCGGCCGGCCTGCATCCCCGCCGGGTCATCCCGGTGGTGCTGGACGCCGGGACCGACAACCAGAGGCTTCTGACCGAGGACGTGTATGTCGGCGCCCGGCACCCGCGGATACGGGACGAACGGTACGACCAGCTCATCGACGCCTATGTCAGCACCGCCACCCGGCTTTTCCCGAACGCCATGCTGCACTGGGAGGACTTCGGCGCCGCCAACGCCCGCCGCATCCTGCTGAAGTACGCCGGGACCTGCTGCACGTTCAACGACGACATCCAGGGCACCGCCGCGGTGGTGCTAGCCGCCGCGCTGTGCGCGACCCGGGCCGCGGGCACGGCGATCCGTGATCAGACGGTGGTAATCCACGGCGCCGGCACCGCCGGGATCGGGATCGCCGACGCGCTGCGCCAGGTCATGATCGACGAAGGGCTCAGCCCTGACCAGGCCACCGCGCGGTTCTACGCACTGGGCAGCAAGGGCCTGCTGACCGGCGACTACCCCGGGACGCTGCGCGACTTCCAGGTGCCCTACGCCCGGACGGCCGCCGAGGTCGCCGCCTGGCCGCGCGACCCGGACGGCCGGATCGGCCTGGCCGAGGTGGTGACCCGGAGCCGCGCCACCATGCTGATCGGGACCTCGACCCAGCCCGGGGCGTTCACCGAGCAGATCGTCACCGCGATGGCCTCGCACGCAGAACGGCCCATCATCATGCCCCTGTCCAACCCCACTTCGCACTCCGAGGCCCAGGCCGCCGACCTGATCGCGTGGACCGGCGGGCGGGCGCTCGTCGCGACCGGCAGCCCCTTCCCGCCGGTCCCCTACGGCGGGGTCGAGTACCAGGTCGCCCAGGCCAACAACGCGCTCATCTTTCCCGGTCTCGGTCTCGGCGTCACCGTCAGCCGGGCCCGCCGCGTCAGCGACGGCATGCTCGTCGCCGCGGCCGACGCGCTGGCTGG
>WNGE01001263.1_pt1 | contig 36815 bp, 35 predicted proteins | sample 5400651 | NCBI WGS metagenome assembly WNGE01 (sample SAMN13153370, study PRJNA577476) | soil metagenome | isolation source: 60 cm soil or saprolite under grassland replicate 2 | place: USA:California | collected 2016-06-15
GCACCCGAACGTCTCGGAGGTGAGTTTCACCGCAGCATTCCATGGAGTGCCGTTCCTGCCGACGGACAAATTCGTGTCGCTGGCGATCGACGGCTGCCAACAATCCGGCTTTCCGCAAGGCCTGCTTACGACATGATTGGGCCGAATTGGCAAGGCGAGACCGCCAGGTGGGCAGTTGACATTGGATTTGCGGACCCTGAGTCCGCACTGCAGGAACTTGCTCGACGACTTGCTGGCTGGGCCGCCCTCCACGGCGCGCGCGTGCGCGACGTGACCGTCGGCATGGAAGAACCGTAAGCGAAGTGCATTGTTGCGCTGATCTTATGGCGGATGTCCCCGCAATGTTGAACGTCAAGAGTTTTGTCCGACCAATTGCCTCAGCGGAGAATGTCACCCGGCGGCGGAGTGTTGCCTCACCGAAGATTACACCGTGGCATCTAGTCCGGTGGATATGGATATGGGGCGCCCGAAGGCCACCGTCGTAGTCGCTCCGGCGGTGGGTATGTGGTAACCGCGGAGCGGTTATCCAAGCTCTGCGTGAGCAGAGCGCCATATCCACGGCCACCTGGTGTGTAGCGTAGTCGACACGGCCTATGCGTTTTGCCCGTCAGGAGTGTCATGGTTCAAGCGGAGGACGCTGACACATCTCTAGGTCGGCGGTGGCAACGCGTAGCGGCCGCGCCAATGACTCGACGGCTACATGCTCCAGGTCTTCAGTCCAGCCATCGTCAAACGTCAGCACAGTCCTGGCGCGCCAAATGGCGATGCGTCGCTGGAGCGTGCGGATCTGGCCATTGGTGAACTGGCCGGGATCGCGCTGCTGCAGCTCGTCGAAGATGGATCGGCCGTTTCGTTGCTGCTGTGCAACCAGCCATTGGCAGACCTCGTCCCACACAGCTTCGAAGGGATCTTTGCGCGTGCGATACAGCCGCGGTCCCTTCGATTTCTCAGTGCGGCGGTACTTACGTTTGGGCGTCCCGTCCGGCCGCAGCCGCACGATCGTGTCGGCCGTCGCATGGCAGTCTGCCGGAATGAGTAGCGCAGCAGAGTTCATTGATACGACCTCGACGCTAGGAACCGGCGAATCCCACCAATACGCCTCGTTTGGCCTCTCGGGTACCACATGGCGCGCGCATAGGTGCGATCCCAACGGCTGTTATCCACTAGCAACGGTCGATTTAGGCGCGTCAGGGCTCAAATATACGGTTGTCGGTGGAGAGAGTTCATACAACGTCCAACCAAACGATGTCATCGGAAGTGGGACAGCGTCCGAGGTAAAGCTACTGAGGAATGGAAGCGCGAACTGGGAAGACAACTGCTACAATGACTTGTGGAATAACGTGAACAGGCAACTTACAAATCGTCCTGATTGCCAAACTCCTGGGAACTATTCCTGGTCTTACAGCTATCCTTAAATGCGGACCGAGAGAGTCACAACACAATGCGGAACCATTTTGGATCGTCAGTAATAAGCCTATTGGTCGTGGCTTTAGTTTGTACTCTAGTTGGCGTCTTCGTAATGGCCGCCTCAAGTGTTAGCGCGGGCAAAGACGACCCCTTTGTAAGGCGGCCGTTAACCGGTGTAGCGGAGCAAGGCGTAGGATCCTATGCTGTTAGCTATGCAAGGGCCATGGGGCTTGTTGCTAGCGGAACTCCGCAAGTCATTGTCTCGAAGAAGATCACGGCTGCAGACTTGCCTGTGCTGTTCGCGGCTGCTGGTCTGAAGAGTGTCTTCTTTCGATGCGGTGACCCGCCGCTTGCACTTACAGTGCAGCAAGGTGATTTCCTTACTAGAACGGCGGGGCGAGCTCATCCTGGCGGTCGTAGCCAGCATCTCGCACTTGTGTTCGACGTGAACGAGGGCGTTCCTGCAGTACAGGCGTTTGGCAATGAGGCTGAAGCGGCGGCAAATGCGGCTGCTCGCATCGGTGGTGCAACCGTCCCAAGTCCAGTGGTGACGCAGATACCCGGAGCCTTGACTGGTACGAGCCCGAGTCTGGCGCGACCACTGGTGACCAAATCACAATCGTGTCCAAACGCCGACGCGCCGTCCTTATCGTGACGCAGGGCAACCCATTAAGTCGTGAGCTGGACGGTGATCAACTGATTGAATTCACAATCCTGGTGTCGCCAACGAACAGTCCCGTTGAACGCGCATGCCAGTTGGTCTGCCCCCAAGGAGCTCATATTAGCCGGTTCAGGATCGGACGCCTGCTGGCTCATTTCTAGACTCAAGAAGCCACCGAAATGGTCGGTTCTTGCATCTCTAGGGTCATGTAAGGCTTGATTCGATCGCACGCCGGATCACCGCACCACCGCCGGGATAACGGCCAAATCAGCAGGGTCCTTGGAACCGGCGGTAGCTTCACATGAACGATTCTCGATCCGAGGGCCTCCATCAACGAGCCGTCGCCTCGCGGGCAGCATCATCTGCCTCCAGCAAGGCGTAGATACGTGTCCAGCGGCGGACCAAGCGAGGCGTAGACGCAGGGCGCCAACACCGAACACGACGTGCTCGTCGAGGACAATCGCACTCGCGCAAGGCTACCAAAGTGCCCACGCGCGACGAATCCGGGCATGCGGCGGTGCGCACGCCCTTTCCATCGCAGGCAGCGCCCCCGCGCTGACCCGCCGCGGCGACGTCGGCGCCAACGACAGTCTCAAGGCCTCGGATAAGCCTGATGTGACCACTAAACTGACGACTATTTCCGGCGACACCTGGCTAAACGTGGGCGTCTGTGGGGAACGGCGAGCCAACTCTGCATCTTGCTGGATGCCCCTGAAGCAGGCGATGCAAGGTGAACCACTTCTCTGGCAGGCAAGGGGTCGGCGGTTCGAATCCGCCATGCTCCACCCAATTCTGAACTCAAATCTGGCACTGTGGCGAGGTGAGTGACAGATTTCGGCCGTTTTGACCACCAAAGCTGACCACCAAATTGAGCACTTGCCTCAAGGCAAAGTGTCAGCTTTGCGCTCGGTGTCCTCTGGAGCGCCGGCCATTGACAGGCTGGTCCCGCATACGGGGCAACAAATTGGATGGAGCTCGGTATGTGCTGGAGTCTCGGGTCTCCCTGACCGCTCACGTTGGCGGGACAGGCCGTAGCTTACAGGCAGGAGGCGATGTGTCCGCGAGCCGAGTGTGCTCTGGATCGCTCTTGGTGACCGCCAGATCGGCAGTCATTGGCGAGGCGCCGAAAGCGATACAGACGTGCTAGGCGACGTCTGCGGTAGCGAGGGCGAGCTCCACAGCGCGCTCCAGCGACATCGCCCGACCGGCTGCCAGAGGAGTGTCCGCATGGCTGAGTGGCTCGGCAAGCCAGGCATCTACCAATGCTTGCTTGAAGGCCGATCGCTGCGTGCGAAGCTTGTCGCGCAGGGCCTGGGCGGCGCCGTACACGCGTATCGCGCGCTCGATGTCGCCGTGCGCCGCTGCAAGGCAAGCCAGCCCGTCCAGAACCTCCACCATGCCATGCTGGTCGCAGTCCGTTTGGCTCAGTTCGAGGCTGCACGTCATGTGATCGAGCGCAGCGGCAAAGTCGCTGCCGCGCAGTGCGACGATGCCCAGGCACAGGCGGACGTGCGCCACCTGGGCGCGATCGTTCAACTTGTCGAAGATGGCCAGGCTCTCCTCGAAATGCATCCTGGCCAGTCGGTCATCGCCACGCTGCAAAGCCAGCATGCCGAGCTCGGATAGCGTGCCCCCCGCATCCTGATGCCGCTCGGTGTGCTGTGCTGTGTGCAGGCTCGCATGCAGATATGGCTCCGCCACGTCGAGGTCACCTACCTCGAGCGCCAGGCGTCCGAGGCGTCGTTGAGCCACGGCGGTCGCGGCGTCGAGCCCACGCGCTTGACTCAGGCGCAGCGCCCGCTCGAACCACGCCCGCGCATGCCGCAGGTCACCGTCCGCAAACGCGACCTGGCCCAGCCCGCACAGAGCTTCGGCAATTGTTGGCGCGTCGTCAGCCTCACGCGCCTTGCACAGTGCATCCTTGTACAGTGCACGCGCGCCCGGTCGTGCCACACCACTCGTGCCACAACACTCGTGCCACAGCCAAGCCAGGCGTCCGGCGGCGTTCAGCGCGCGAGCGCGCACCAGTTTGGAGCGCCATCCAGGCAACGCCAGGACCTCCGCGAACCAGTGCTGAGCCTCCTCGAAGTAGCCGCGCGTAGACCAGAATTCGACCAGCACAGTGGCCAGGCGTTGCCCGCGCTCGGCGTCAGCCGACTGGACAAACCAACCCAGTGCTGCACGCGTGTTGTCTTGCTCGCGATCGAGCCGTGCGAGGTGAGTGCCTACAGCGCCCGCGTTGCTCTCTTCGGCTATGGCCAGGTAGTAGCAGGCATGCCGCTCGGCGGTGTCATCGCGTTCGCCGGCCGCCGTCAACTGGTCGAGCGCGAAGGCGCGCACAGTATCCAACAAGCGGTAGCGCGGCTCAGCGCCTGACCCCGAGTCGTGGGTGACGAGGTACTTGTCGACGAGTCCGGCAAGATTGCTGAGCGTTTGAGCGCGATCGCGGGCAGGACACACCGCCACGACAGCCTCCAGGCTTGCATCGCCGGCGAAGACTCCCAGACGCCGAAAGAGCGCGCGCTCCGCGGGTTCGAGAAGGTCATAGCTCCAGGCGAGCGTGGCGCGCATGCTGTGCTGGCGCGCCGGCCCATCGCGTGGGCCCGTGAGCAGGTCGAGGCGCTGGTCGAGGTGCGCCAACAAGACATTCGGTGGCAGCGCTCTGACGCGCGCCGCCGCAAGCTCGATGGCAAGTGGCAAGTCAGCGCAAAGGTGTCATCCGCCGACTGAGCCCGCTGGACGAACAGTGCGACCGATGGCACCTCGCGAAGCCCCTCCAACGTAACCGAGTGGGGCTGGCTGGGCAACGCGAGCGGCGGCACCGAGAACACGTGCTCCCAGCGCACGCCGAGTGGCTCGCGGCTGGTGACCAGCAGCGTCAGGTCCGCGCAAGCAGCCAGCAGCTCGGACATCTCGCCGGCAGCCGCCAGGAGCTGCTCGAAGTTATCCACCACCAGCAGCATGCGGCGGTGACGAAGCTCGCCAATAAGGCCGTCTCGAACCGACTGCAACTCGGATCGTACGTTGAGCGCTCGGACGAACGGCGACAACACCAGCTGTGGGTCGCGCACCGCGGACAGATCGATGAAGAAGATGCCGTCGGCGAACTGCCCGTCCACAGCCGCGGCGACGGCCAACGCCAGGCGAGTCTTGCCCACGCCACCCGGTCCGACCAGCGTCAGCAGCCGCGTATTCTGGTCGCGCACGCGCCTCGATAGCTGTTCCACCTCGCGCTCGCGTCCGACAAGATTGGTAGCCTGAAGAGGCAGATTGCCCGGTTGCTGATTGCGTGGCCGAACTGGGGCGATCGGCGACGTCCGCGGGTTCAGCGACGCCTGCCACGCCGCCCACACACTCTCGCGCGCAGCCTCGTCGAACTCGAGGGCGCGACACACCGCCTGCACGGTGTGGCGGTATGGCCGCGTTCGACCGCGTTCGAGGTTGCTGACCGTCTCCGTGCTGAGTGGCGGCACTGCGCGTTGGGCGAGCTCCTCCTGACTCAGCCCCCGTTGCTCGCGGTAGCCGCGTAGGAGTTCGCCGAGCCTTGCGCGAGGCTGATCGATGGGCATGACCCTGAGACGGGGCAGCATAGCACGCATAGTTCGAACATTCCGCGTCGGATTGCGGACTTTCGATGGCTCCCGCGTCCACACGTCGCCAGACTCGGCGACATGTATCTACCTGCAATGTACGAGCCGCTGGGCAAGGTGCAGCACCAGCAGCTACTCGACGAAGCACACCGCGAGCGACTCGCCTCGCTCGCGCGCCGCAATTATTCCGCACGGCGCCTTCAGGGAAATCCGTGGGTGGCAAACGGTTTGGCGCCGTTGCGCGGTTTGGCGACCTTGCTCTTCGGAGTCACGAGCAAGCAGGGCGCCGGAATAAGTCTCCCTGGAGACTGCTCATGGGTCAGCGCACGACCAGGAGAGGGTATTCCCCATGGTTAAGGCGATTCCCCAGAGCGGAACCGTGCTCGAAGAGAGTGCAGTCCAGGAATTCAGAACGCGCCTGCGCGGACAGCTAATCGGCCCGGAAGATCCGGACTACGACATCGCGCGCCGGGTGCACAACGGCATGATCGACCGCCACCCGCGGCTGATCGCCTGCTGTCGAGACGTGGCCGATGTCATCGCAGCGGTGAATTTTGGGCGCGAGCACGGGCTGGCGTTGGCGGTGCGGAGTGGGAGTCATAACGCCGCCGGCCTTGGCACCTGCGCTGACGGGCTGGTCATCGACCTGTCGCCCATGTGCGGCATCCGGGTCGACCCGACGGCGCGCACTGCACGCGTCGAAAGCGGCTGTGTCTGGGGCGACGTGGACCATGCCACGCACGCCTTCGGCCTGGCCACCCGTCGGGTTTCGTCTCCACCACGGGCGTCGGTGGCCTCACCCTCGGCGGTGGTATCGGACACCTCTCGCGCGGGTACGGCCTGACGATCGACAACCTGCTCGCGGTGGACATGGTCTTGGCGGATGGGCGATTCGTCACTGCCAGCGCGGAGGAAAACCAGGACCTGTTCTGGGCGGTCCGCGGCGGCGGCGGGAACTTCGGCGTCGTCACCTCATTCGTGTTCCGACTACACCCAATCAGCACCGTGTACGCCGGCCCGATGCTGTGGCCTATGGACCGAGCGGACGAGGTGATGCGCTGGTACCGCGACTTCATCCTCGCGGCCCCCGAGACCCTCGGTGGCTGGTTTGCCTTCCTCAAGGTGCCACCTGGCCCGCCCTTCCCGACTGAGCTGCACACCCAGACCATGTGCGGGGTCGTGTGGACTTTTACCGGGCCACCGGAAGAGGCGGAGGCTATCTTCGCCGCCATCCGCCGCGACCTGGTCCCTACTGTGGACGTTCTCGGGTCGCTCCCGTTCCCGGCGTTGCAGAGCATGTTCGACCCGCTCGTGCCCCACGGCATTCACGGCGCGGTGCATCGAGTGGCCAACAACGACACGGCCTTCAATTACCGCGACGCCAACTTCGCCCAGGTGATCGTCGGGTTTAGTGTCGATCCGGCGGACGCGGACCTCCTCAAGTCGTGGACTGTCGCGTACTGGGACGCTCTCCATCCGTACTCACTAGGCGGCGCCTACGTGAACTTCATGATGGACGAGGGGGCGGACCGCATCAAGGCGACCTATCGCGACAGCTACGACAGGCTGGTCGCGGTCAAGAACCATTACGACCCGACCAGCCTGTTCCACATCAACCAGAACATCAAGCCAACAGCGTGAGCAGCGGTTTACCTCAGCCAAAACGCATCGCTCACCTCGAACCAAGGCACGCGGAGCTCGCCATGTCCCACCTATCCTCGATCAGCTCGACAAACTCGTTATCATCCGGCACGAAGGATGGTCAGGGCGCAAGCGACCACGACCAGCCGTATGAGTTCCACCGACGGCCGCGAGCGCTTGCGCCATATCCGTTCCGCGTACGCCAATACGCGCATCTGCTGATCCTCCGCGGGCGGATTGAAGACGGTTCCTTTGCTAGAGACGATACGGGTGCTTCGCGGCTGCCGCTGCGCCGACCGGCTCGTCTGACCTGTCCGCCGAGTCCGTGGTGTCGATGTGTGGATTGCGGCGCGCACGCACCGCTCCCGCCGGAGCTTGGGCGCCCGATGCGCTGTAGCACCTGCGAGCAAACGCACAGCGAAGGGGAGGTTGTGGACGCGATTCTCTGCACCGCACTCTCGTGCGGAGGTGCCCGTGACTACGGCCCCGCGCAGTGAGCGGCTATCAGATCGGCGATACGTCACGTTACTCCTGCGCCTGCTCGTGGACGAAAACGACAAGTCGATGCAGGGGCAGGTCAGTGGCCTGCAGCACGGTCAGGAGCGCTGGGTGTCATTTCGTGGGCGCGACGAATTACTCGCTGTGATCGACGCTTGGTTGGCTCATGAGACAGCGGGTGGGCAGGGCAGCCCATGATCCGTCGCGCCAACCATTGCAGCGTCGCAGTAACCCTCGGAAATGAACTGATCCCACATCGCACAATCGGCCGCGACGAGAAGTCGTCGCACGCATCTGTCCGCACGGTATTCCGATAGTGGCTGACAGATCTCAAAATCCCCTCAGGAGAAGACACATGAAACGAATCGGTTGGATGGGCTGGCTGGTGGCTGGCCTGGTGCTCCTGCAGAATGGCGCGGCAGTATCAGCCGCCCCAAGCGGCAACGACCCATTGGAGGGACGTCTGCTGCAAGACAGCGGCGGTACCTCGTATGTTTACCATGCCGGACTCAAGTTCACACTCCAGTTGGCAGAGATGAGCGACAGGGTAATCGGCGCGATTCCCACAGCCTCGCCCAGCCAATGGGACGCGCTGCTCGGCGGCACCCCGGAGTTGAAGCCAGCACTGCCTCCGGTCAATCCCGAGCCTTGGCCCGGCTACCCCTGATCAGACCGGCACGCTCAACGCACGCCAATCGGGCGTTGCAGCCGGCACCGATGACGGAGGTGCCGCGTGCCTCAAGCCCTGCCGTGACCACCAATTTGACCACCAAACCGGGGGTAACCTGGCACACGCTGGCGCTCTGTGCGGAAATCGCGTGGACTGTGGCACGCAGAAAAGCACTCTGGAGTAACTAGCGCAAGGTGAGCCCCTTCTCTGGCAGGCAAGGGGTCCGGGGTTCGAATCCCCGATGCTCCACCCTGGTAGCATCGAACTCGTTTCTGGCAGTCGCCGAGATAGACCGCCAGCCGTGAGCCTGAAATTCGAGCCCTTGCCTACCTTCCGCACGGCAAGGGCTCAGCAAAGATGACGACGAGAGCGAACCCAACTCGGCGTCGCTGTGAGCGCTGCTCTTCGGCTCTGGCAGGACGAATGAGGTACGCTCCGCTACCGCGGCGATCGGCACCCAACCCTATCATTGTATGGCCGGAGGCTCCCCAGATCACCTGGTGGCAAGTGGACCACAGTTTGGGACCACAATTGACCCAAGAATGTGGCACCCCGCCGCTGGCGCAGGAAGTCTCGATACGGCATCTCGTGCCAGCCACCGGGAATTCCCGGCGGGGTAGCACAGCCTGTTCGCCTATTATCTCGCGCCCGCCTCCTCGCGACGGGGGCAGTGGCTCCGAGACGACGGGCGCCCACTGAACGCATTATCTTCGTGGCGGCGGACGTCACTTGGGCTGTCCAAGCGAAGCAGCGCGACCTCGACGCACTCGATGGAGTCTCAGAGCGGCGGCAGCGAGTCCCGCTCAGCACCTGGAATCTCAGGGCGAGGACCTGCCGACAGTGCCTTACGTCTTAACGCGTTAACGCGCGCGCGACACTGCGCGCCTGCGCGCACTATGCGCGCGGATTTTAGCTACGGGCATGACGTGTCAACAAGTAGTACCTGAGCCTCTAGTTCCGCGGCGACCTCAAACTTACCCTTCGCCTGTCGAACAGGACGTAGACGGAAGAGCGGGCGGATACCAGCGCCGTGACGTACCAGATGGTCTGCACGCGATTAGTGCCTAAGGGAGCAAGCCAACGGAATGACGCCCGCCCAACTTGGCGTGTTGGTCGATGACTACACCAGCCGTCACGCCCCATTTCATCTCGGAGAATTGCCTATTTCCGCAACCTGAGCACGCCGGCGGAGTTGAGCACGGTCGGCCGCGGCTTGCGCAGCGACGGACGCCGCAACCGGCACTGCTAACCGCTCAAGCACGCTTCGGTGGATGCGGCAACTTCCTGCAGATCAAGAGTCTGGTCGAAGAGGTCGCTGGCGACATCATGGGTATTGGACCGATGGCGATTTACGACACCGGCTTGTATATCGGCGCGAATCTCGGCCTTCTACCCGAGGAGGTCTGGATGCATGCTGGGGCGCGCGAAGGCGCGTTGGAGAATGGGGCTAGCTGCCGAGCGCGCCTTCTGCCCCTAAGCGCGTTCGCTCAAGGCAAGTTCTGGGAAATGCACGACACCCTATTCGCGCGACAGGACGCCCTTGATGACGCCGATTTGCTGAAGTACGCGGCCGAGCTATCCCTGGACTCTGACCGCGTAAGCAGGGAGTTGGCCCGTCATGAGTATGCTCGTCGCGTCGAAGAAGATCAGCAGAGTGGTCTCGACAGCGGCGTCAGCGGCACTCCGACCTTCTACATCGATGGCACCCGGTACGACGGTTCCGCCGCGCTCCGCGACATGCTCGCCGCGATCCGGCAGTTGCGCCCCGATCTCGAGCCTGGCGACAAAGCGGCCACCAACCCAAGAATTCCCCGCGCCAGATGGCCCCGTGCGCAGCGGACCGTGGCCCGGCGAGGAGATCGATCATGACCGACAACCGACACCAGCTTGAAAAAGATTCGAGTTCCTCAGAAGGGGTGAGGGAGCAGGTTGCCGAGTTCCAGCGCTTCGCAGGCCAGCCAACCTTCTGACGAGACCGCGACGCCATGGGCTGGCCTTGTTCCAGAACGACGAGTGGTATTGGCAGATCCACCGCGACCTCTCGCAAACAGTCCGCACGGGTGAGCCGGCGCCTACGCGGCTATGGGGGAAGGGCCTGTTCGACTACTTTGCAGCGCATCCGGACGCGGCGCGCCGATTCAATGCTGGAATGGCCAGTCGGTACGCAGACAACAACGCCGCACTGGCGACCGGGTACGACTTTTCGGGACTCGACACGCTGGTCTACGTCGGCGGCGGCAACGGCGCCCTGCTCCGAACCATTCTTGCTCAGGAGCCGGGAATCCGCGGGATCCTGTTTGATCTTCCCAGCGTGGTCGCCGATGCAGTGGTAGCTGAGCGGGTGCAGGTGGTAGGTGGGGACTTTCTTGAAGAGGTGCCTTCAGGCGGAGATGCTTACCTGCTCTCAAATGTGTTGCACGACTGGCAGGCGCGGATGCAACCCGGATCCTGCGCAGCGTGCGGCGAGCAATGCCGCGGCAAGCTCGATTGCTGATCGTGAATGAGCAGGTGATCCCTGACGGCAACCAGCCCAATCCTGGCAAGCTGGGCGATATCACAATGCTTCTGATCGGCGGCAAAGAGCGGACGCTGCAGGAGTGGAGCTCGCTGCTTGCTGGGGCGGGCTTCGATCTAGAGCGGATCGTACCGCTACAGACGCGCACCGGTGCAGGCGTTCTGGTAGGCCTCCCAACAGACGCATAAGGGCTGAGTCGCTCAGCCTTGGAGTCGGATGCATCTGGTGCAGCCGACTGTCAGAATCGACAGGCAGCGCGCGTGGAAAATAGGAAAGTACGCACCAGACGTCGGTTGCCGCCTCTAGAACGTCGTTGACCTCACTCGCGCAGTGCGCGATCTGCAGGCCGACGGCTACTTCGTTCGCCGAGGATCTGGCCCAGCTCAGTCCCTGCCAGACACGCTGCTTGAAGCAGGTTCGGCGACTACACCCTCTCGATGAACTCGCCCGACCCATTCGACACCGACCTGGTCGTGCCGCTCCCACTCGACGACGCCCAGGAGTCAGCCGCCACTGCCTGACTCGCTATTTCCTATTTTTGGCCGTATCTCGGCATAACCCCAGAACGTCGGTTACCAACTGCTGCTCGATCTGCTTGCCCGCGCCGGCCGGAGATCGGCTGCGCTCTTGTTCGCTGCTTAGGCCAAGGCGGAGCCTTCGCTCGCGGAGATCGGCGACTAGCTGGGGAATTCCCTCGCTGAACTCGAACGCCATACGCGTCTGGGCCCGACGCTAGTCCGCACAGCGAGGACAGGTGTGCCGCGTGTGCTGATCACCGATCAGCTCGCCGCCGCACGCCCGCTGGTCATGGCCAGCGAGCGCGAGTAGGCGACGGCGAGCCCGATTACCAGATCGGAAAGACGGAGATTGGCCTACGCCGACTGGAGTTCCGTGCCGGCAGCCAGGAGCATGCCGTTGGCCGACGTGAGTGCCCCCACCGCGGCGGCAATTCCGGCCGCGTCGTTGGCCGTGATCGCTGTGGCCAGGGCGGCATAGCTCACAGCAAACGTCTGGGTGGCGATGGCCGAGTTCAAGTGGCCACTAGTGTACCTGTCGGTGGGCTGCAGCAGGACAAGCTTGTCAGTGACGGCCTGCCAGCGGCCACCGAGGGCACCGATATCGGCCACCAGGGCGGGGAAGTCGGTAGTGGAATCGACACTCGCAAGCCGAATATCCATATTAACCTTCTCTACCAGAAGCGCTGAGACATCTGACAGCGCGGCCGTGTAGGCCGTTTGGTAGGCCTGGTCTTCCACGGTGGCAGGAGCGGGGACGGCCTGGGCGAAGGCTGACATCGTCGCCGGGGCCAGCAAGAGCAAGCCAGCCGCGATCGGACCAGCCACGAAACGAATTAAATGCACGGTGATTCCTGCTTGTCTTAGAGCTCGGCCGACGGGGACTCCGGGGCCTGCACTCAAGCATCGGATGTTTTTGGAAATCCTTGAGACTCGCCGCTTGCTAAGCGAGTTAGCACGTGCTGGAGCAACTCAAGGGTCGCCATGATGCAGAGCAAGAACGAGCAACGGAGCAGACTTATCGCCCCGTCGACGACCGCGCAGTCCGCGGTGCCGAGCGTTGTTGGCGCGAAGGCCACAGTTTTCAGCGCCTTGGCGAGGCGTCTGGAGGTGGCAGACTGCTGAGCGAGCTCAGCCCGAAGTACTGCAGGAACGCCCGCGTGGTGACGAGAAAGCCAGGCCGGCCGAGGGCACCGAAGCGGGGTCCTAGGCCACCAGTCCGCGCGCCCGCAGGGTCTCGACCACCGCGTCGCTATCCACCTTGCGGATGCCGCGGATGTCGACGCGGGTGACGGGTTGTTCATCGCGAGGACTTACTGCAAGGGTTTCCTCGGACTCGGCGGAAGGCGGCTGGTAGATAGCCAGTCGATTCCACTACGCGGGCTCGCGCGCCCAGGTAACCGCGTGGGTAACCGCTCGAGACCGTCAGATATGTGGCTCGAATCGGGCATTTTCCCGACGTCCTTTGGGACAGGCCTTGGTTAGGCTGGCGTATCCCCCACACCGAGGAGCCGCAACGATGCGTCTTCGTTTGATCCTCGCTTCCCTGTCGTTGTTCGCGCTCACCGTTCTATCAGCGGCGCCTGTATTCGCTGACACGCTCGTCGTCAACTCGAACGCTGACGACGCCCAGTGCAGTCTCTCGCACTGCACGCTCCGCGGCGCCATTGGTGCCGCCAATCGCGACAGTGATCGCGACACGATCCTGTTCAACCTGCCGGAGGTCATTCGCTTTGTGTGTACGGGCGCAACGCCCATTACGTGCCAGGGTCACCTGGTCCTCGATCCGATCCAGCCGGCGTCGCCCTTGCCGACCATCAGTCGCCCAGTGACGATTGACGGCACCAGCCAGCCAAAATACAGCGGCAGCCCGCGCGTCGAGCTGCGCGGACCAGCCGCCAGCAGCACGCTGCTCCAGCTGGCGCCCGGCAGCGACGGCAGCCAGATCCGCGGCCTGGCCCTGACCAACGCCGCCATCGCTCTCGATGTGGTCAGCTCGAACAATGTCGTGACTGCCAATTTCGTAGGCCTCGATACCGCCGCGGTCGCTCGCGGCAACATCACGGGCATCCTCGTCCGCAGTGACACGAACCTCGTCGGCGGTCACACGGCCGCCGACCGCAACGTCGTCTCGGCCAACCAGACCGTGGGCATCCAGATCTGCGCCTGCGGCGGCGCGCTGGGTCATGCCAACAGCAACACCGTCAGCGGCAACCTCATCGGCACCGACGCTAGCGGCACGACTGCGGTGGCCAATGGCGAGGGCGTGCTCATCGCCGGCCCGAGTGCCGATGCCAACATCATCGGCGGCGGCCCCTCGGAAGGCAACGTCATCTCGGGTAACCAGCTGGCTGGACTCGAGCTCCGTTCGACGCGCGACGATCGTATCGGCGCCAACATCATCGGCCTCAACGCGGCCGCCACAGCCGCCGTCCCCAACCGCGGCCCGGGCGTGCTGATGACCGATACGAAGTTCACCATCCTCGGCCAGGTCATGGGCCAAGGCCAATGCACGATCACCTTGCCCGGCGGCGGCGAGCTCACCGTTAGCTGCCCGACGGTCATCAGCGGCGGCAACGTCATCGCCGCCAACAGCGGCAGCGGCGTGCGCATCGTGACCAATAGTAATGTGCGTTTCATCTCAATCTTCGGCAACCGAATCGGCACCAACTTCGATGGCGCGAGCGGTCTGGGCAATGGCTTGCACGGCATCGACGTCGTCGGTGGCACGTTCGCGCCAGCCATCGACATCGGCGGACCAGGGCTCGGCGAGGGCAATCGCATCGCCTTCAACGGCGTCTTCGGCGTGCACGTGGCGAGCGGCACGGGCGGCATTGTCATTCGCTTCAACAGCATCGGCTCGAACGGCAATCTCGGTCTCGCCATCGAATCGCTGGCCAACTTCCGCATCATGCCGCCCGTGCTGACCAGCGCCAGCACTACGGCCACCTCGACGACCGTGCAGGCTCAGGTCGTCGGCCGCGCAGGTCAGAGAGTGGACGTCGACTTCTACGCCAGCGCCGCGTGCGACCCGTCGGGCGTGGGCGAAGGCGAGCGCTTCCTGAGCTCGACGGCGGTCACCCCGACGTCCGATAACCAGGCGCTCACGTTCAGCACGACGTTGCCGGTGGTGGTGCCCGCGGGCCAGGTCATCACTGCCACGACGACCGAAGCGACAGGCGGGAGCTCCGGCTTTTCAGGCTGCGTCACCATTTGATCGGCCAATCCCACTCACCACATCCCCACTTCGCTTTGGGCAGCGAGGACCTGGCGACCCGATCATCGAGAGCCATCGTCGCGCGGAGTTTCGCGTTGACGTCGAATCGCGGCGTGGACGAGTGGCTCGGTCTCTTTGACGACCCTATCCTCGGCAACAGCGCCCTGGACCGGCTGGCGAACGCCGCCCACCAGGTCGTGATCGAAGGAACCAAATGACCCACATGCAGCAGATCCTGATCCTCATTGACGACGAGCTCTCGGTAGTTACAGAGGGTGCCGAGTTGCTCCAGGCGCTCATTGACCGGCTCAAGCACGTACCGACGCCGGGTGGTCCGACTCGACCCGATTGAGCTTCGAGAGGCACCGTAAACTTAAGGAGGGTGCGAACGTGACCGGCCTACAAGAACAAGACGTGCCGAGTCGGTGCTGACCATCAAGCGGCCAGCACGACCTCGCGCCAGGTGCGCGACCTTTCCGACAAAAGCAGTCGCCGCGCCGGCGCGGGGCTGCGGAAGCGGCCGACTCGGAAGTGATCACCGATCGCGCTGAATGGACCTAGGAACCGCTGCGCCTGGTCGGGTGACTTGAACCGCCGCATCGCGCGTTCACGTTGTCGCGTTGGTTGGTGCGAATTCTCCGCTCGATTGTTGAGTCTCAAGGGCATTCCAACCTGGCGATCGCCGAGCGCCTGGTACTCAGCCCCAAGACGGTGCGCAACTACGTATCGGAGATCTTTGGCAAGATCCAGGTGGTTGACCGCACTCAGGCCGCGCTGCGCGCCCGCGATGCTGGCCTTGCGTAGCTTTGCAATCGACGAGCAATGAACGGATAAGTTACCTATTGACTCCGCTCATCACTGCCCCCAGGATGGGCGCGCACGGCATCTTGCACAGTGACGAACCCGCGGATGTGTGCCAGTAAGACGTCCTTTCCGGCCTTGTTGCGGCAGACGGCTTCGATCGAAGCCCACTCGCGGCTGCCCTCAGGTTCGACATTCAAGATCGTCACATCCGTGGTGATCGTGTCGCCCGAGAACACCGGGCGGACGAATTCGAAGGTCATCTCGCGCGCCATGAAGCTCAGATCCCCGCCAATCTTTGTCGGCAGCGTCGCCGTCAGCAGCCCTTGAACCATCACTCGACCATCGGGACCCGGCTGAATGTGGTGCGCTCCACGATCGCCCGAGACTTCGGCGAACTGCCGGACATCGTCCTCGGTGAACGTCCGTTCCCACGTCAGCCGCTTTCCGACCGTTAGCCCCATCCGCTCGGCCAGAATAACCGATTTGGGTTAGGTCGCCTCGACCCTTGCGACGCTGCGTGACGTTCCCGGCCACATCGGGAACGCGTCCCACAACTCGGGACCTCGCTAGCTCGGCTTGCTGCGCTTAATGTTTACGAGCTGGTCAAGTTTCAAGCAGCGAGAAGTTGACGGTCCACAAAGTCGTTGAGGGCGAGGTCCAGGTGTCGCCAGGCGGTGGCAAGTTGGCTGCGTTGGGCGAGATCGCCAGGAATGATGGGGTCGAGGAGGGCGAGTCCGGGAGCCAGGACTCGACCGTGGGCCTTGGTGAAGAGCACGGCTACGCGTCGGCCGAGTGGCGTCAGCTGATAACAGTGTGAACCGGGTACGCGGATAATCAGTGCCTTGCGGCGGAGTCGGCGAAGAGCGTAGGTTGCCTGGCGGCTGGAGTAGGGCAGGTCCCAGAGGCTGGCCACCAATTGGACCAGCTGACGGTTGGTGAAGCCGGCCAACAGATGGCTGAAGTGGACCAGCGACGCGAGAAGGGCCATCACCCGCGGGTCGCCGAAGGCGAGCGCCGGGGCATGCAGGCCGTCGGTGGTGGTGGACGGTCGGGTCACGTGAGTGAGCGTGACCACATCAGGAGCCGGTCGTGCTGTCTGCGCTTCGGCGTCGCACAGACGCCGATTGGCTGAGTCGCCAACGGCCCGTAGGGCCATCCAGTTTTTTAATGCAGACGCGCCGACCAATCCCGAAATCGCGGGTGTCGGCGATGACCGTTTCGGTGCGGAGTGCCCTGCCGAGTTTGAAGTATTGTTTGAGCCGGCAGGACTTGTACGTGCAACTGAGCTGGGGGTCCACGCCGCGGGTGATGACCTTGGTGACGAACCGGCCGGTCGTGCGCGGTAACAGCTTGCGATCAAAGACCAAGACCACCTGATCTGGCCGGCCCAGGTCCAGGTGGTCGCGGATGACGCCCTCGAAGTAGGCGCGACCAGTCTGAGGACGATCAAACATGCGCGTTGTCTGAGACCTCGAACTGGCGGAAGGCGAGATCATAGTCGTAACCCACCGTGAGATCGTCTGGTGTAAATGGCGACGGAAGGCGGTGGAACCAGCGCCAGAAGAAGGTGTGCACGTCATTCGCACCCAGCCGACTGCAGATCCGTTGGAGGGCGGCCGGATCGGCGCACCAGCGGAAGCCGTTGTCGAGCGCCTGGAACGTGATGCCGGCCTTGTCCAACTGACGCTTGGCCCAGCTGTGGCCGTTCAACCACAGCCAGATCGGGAAGGGAGCGTAGGCGTTGGTCTTCGAGAAGGCCGGGCCCCACTCGGGATCCCACAGGTAAAAGTAGAAGTGGTTGACCAGCACCATCTGGCGACCCCACTCCATGTGTGGATGCGCCGCCTTCTCTTGCCCCTTGGCCTTCCACAAGCGCCAGGCGGAGGCCTTCTCCTGGGCAATGCCGATCAGAACGACCTTGCCTTGCCACGCTGCTCGGCCGCGGCGCGGAGCAGCGGCTCAGCGATCTTTTCTTTGTTTTCGCCTTTGGCGAAGTAGCGAATAGGCACACCCTCGGCCTCGGCCCAGCGGTGGATAGCGGCGACGTAGGTTTCACCGATCTGACCAAAGGCAGCCGACGGGGGATCTTGAAACCACGTCGATTGAGAAACTGGCAGACCTGCCCAACCGTCTGGAGCTTGGGCACGTACGCCTGCAGAAACAGGCGATCGATCGAGCGGCAGGTCAGCGTGATGTGGTCACGGAGCAGGGTGGCATAATCGAGCATCGTGTAGCCCTTTTGGTTTTCGAACACTCGAAGGCTACATCGAAAAAGGGGACCTCCTTTGAGGTCCCCTTATTGTGGGCGGATTACCTCGGCGGTATGAGGTTGCTCGCTACACGCTTGGGAGCAGATGCGAGGAGGCATCGTTTGCAATCAGGCCGCGGCCGCGGGCCATATTGAACAGGAAGGTGCCCGCTATGAGGTGGTGTTCAACTCCCAAACCGACCGAACTTCCAGACAGGTACTCCTGGGTGCTTCTCAGTAGAGGCTTCGCTCGAAATTGACGCAACGAGCCGCACGGACTCGGTAATGGAGGTGAGAGACACGTACGCACGGATTACGTTTCAGGAGGGCCAAGGGATGATTAACTCCGTCATCAGCATTACGCAGGACTCCCTGGCGGCAGTCGCAAAAGACCAGCAGGGTTTTCGCGGCGGAATCGCTCTGACCGACTGTGGCGGGAAAAATCATCGGCTTGACACTGTGGGAGACCGAGTCGGATATGGTGTCAGGCGAGAATGATGGCTATTTGCAAGGACAGGTCGGAAGCGTCGAGGATCTACTCGCGGACACGCCGATCCGCCAGCACTTCGAGGTGAGCACACAAGCCTGAATCTGGAGGGGACGAAGGCTGCCGCGGGGCTGGACGCTGCGAATCACCTAGTTTCCAGCCGACGCCCGACTTCTAAGGGTAGAGCTTATGTTGGTCTATCGCCGAACGTTCATTGTCAGGAAGCCACACCATGATGAGGCGTTGACACTGTTAGCCGAATATCGCGACCTCCTGAAGCGCGTTGACAGCACTGCCGTCATGCGCGTCTACGCAACTGAGATTGGTCATTTCGACACGATCGCGTGTGAGCTCGAGGTCGCGAGCTTGAGCGTGTTCGAGCGAGCTCTCGCGGAGTTCCAGGAACACCCAAGCGTCATCCCACGGTTGTCGTCCTGGTACGAGCGCTGGCAAGAGATTACCGAGACAGGCGGCACGAATGAGTTCTGGCGACTGGTCGGTTAACACGCGGGTGGTCTTTTTTGGCGCGCGCCCTGGGGTGGAAACGAGATGGTCCAGAGCAGCGCCGCTTGGGTGCGAGACTCGGCACCCGGGGCGCGACAGTCGAAAGGCTTCATCGCTCATGCCTCCGGACTGATCCCGGGCGGTTTCCGCGCCGTGGAAATCTGGCAATCGCAGGAGGACTGGCAGCGTTGGTTTGATACCACGGTACGCAGCACGCGCGAAGCAGGCGCCTTACCCGATTCTGAGAAGCAGTTCTTCGAGGCACCCTTCGTCTTCGTCGCATAAGACCCACCCCGTCACTAGACCTGCGTATCACCGGAATTACGCGCTGTCGGTGGACAGCGGCTCAGGAGCTGATCGCAGGATGGGCGGACCGCGCAGCGCTCAACCAGTACGCGCGATCCAATTAAATTAAACTAAATTAGTCGACGCATGCCAGCTGGGGCCATCTGGCGGAACGCCGACTGCTCGGCTGCCGCGGTGGATTGTGTGCTCGGCGCCTACGGTCACTCCGTGGCAGCATCGAGTAAGCAACTGCTCTCATTGGAACACGCACCGGGATTTCCGTCGCATCGGCCTGCTGGACGCTCGGGGACCCGCCCTGGCGCGAGCATTCCTTCACTCGGGCTTCCTGCATGTGAGCCAGTCGGTGCCGCCCAGAAGCTGAGGCCGCTCAGGTCGATTGCGAGCGGGAGGCGTCGTTCGATCAGGGCCCACTGCTGATGGACGGCGCCGCGGCTTTTCACGGCTCTATCGCGAGGTGGACTTCTGTGGTTGGATCGTCGGTGTCGCGACCCGACTGACGGCTTGCGAGCAACATGCGATGCGCGCGCTCGAGGACCTGCCCGTCGGCAATTCCAGTTTGTGCCTTGGTCCTGGGGCTGAGTACGCATTGACGCAAGTCGTCATGGTCTCCGTCGCGGCATGCGACGCGTTCCTCACCACTCTCGTCCAAGTCGCGCGCGACGACGCCATCGCGCCTGGTATGTCCTTAAACGAGGACAAACACGTAACCCTAGAAGGGTGGAGAGACGCCCTATCAGCCTGGCTCACCGCCCTGTCCGATGTTGAATACCACGTGGACCACCTCGTCACCGAGGGACACATCGTGGCGGCCGCAACCCTCTTCAATGCCAGGCATCGGCGGTCTACCACTTCGGTAAGTGGGGAACGTGGCCGTCGACTTCTCCTAGCATTGCGAGTCACCACCGAAGCGCGCAGCATCGCCGAGTTGCGGTGAGACCGCCACGACCACAACATAGGCGACACCGACCTGCTGGCATAACCATATGTCCGTTCAGCATGGTTCTCGGCCCGGTAGTGACGGGCAGAGAGCACCGAGGGCGAGCTCGGGCAGGGCGATTAGGGCTGGGGCGGAGTGGAAACCAAGTGCGCGACGAGCGATCAACCGGACCTTGGCGTTGAGCGACTCCATGCGTCGATTGTTGACACCGTGAAAGAGCCTACGTGCGGTTACGATTGGCACGCCCGGAGCCGTGACTCCGCCAAATGAGAGTGAGCCGTAGCCTGTCGGCCTGGCTGACATGCCGACCTCGCTGACGTGAAGAATGATCTGACGGATGGGGATGTGGCCCGACATCCTGCTTTGCGTCGTCGATCGGTACACTTCAACCCATGTGTTGTCGCAGACGGAAGTTGCAAATTGGTCCGGTTTCACGCGCGCTAACGCGCACGAACACTCCATCAGGCATGGCTGACGCAATCGATTCCACATGAAGATGTGGAGGTTGCAGGCATGAGTCACAACGACCTGATCACCGACGATCATCCGATGGAGCATGTCTGGCGATTCCTGAGCACCGCTCGACATGGCCGCTAGTAGACTGGATGCGCATCTGCCGGAGGTACGGATATCGGCTAAATTGCGTGCACGCCTGGCGGTGAAGCCATACACGTTAGTCACGGCGGGTCAGGCGACCAGCGACGTCCGAAGACGAGTGCTGAACAGCGGCATTAGAATGCCACGAGACCCGTGAGGCCGGTCTCCATCCGGGCTTGGGGTATGGCCGACACCGAAGCCACGACCACAGCACCAGCCCGATAGACGCGGCGGCGGCGCGTAGACTGGCCCGGGCAAGCATGCCAACCCTCGGCGCATCGGTGCCCCTCAGCAGCTTTATCGGCCGGGAGCGCGAGTTGGCGGACGTGAAGCGCCTTCTGGCCGACATTCGGCTGCTGACCCTGACCGGTCCTGGCGGGGTGGGGAAGACCCGGCTCGCGCTCGAGGTGTCGCGCGAGCTGAACAGCGCTGAGACGTTTGCAGATGGCGTGTGGTTTGCCGGACTGGCACCGCTGGCCGATGCTGCCCTCTTGCCTCAAACGACCGCCGCGGCTCTCGGGGTTCGGGAAGAACCAGGCCGCGCAGTCCTCGAGACGCTGCAAGAGTCGCTGCGCGCCCGGCGACTGCTGCTCGTGCTCGACAACTGCGAGCACCTGGTGGAGGCCTGTGCGGACCTGGCCGACGCCCTCCTCCAGGCCTGTCCGCGGCTGGCGATTCTGGCTACCAGCCGGGAGCCGCTCAACATCGCGGGCGAGACGGTATGGCCAGTCCCGCCGCTCTCGGTGCCCGCGCGGGCTCACACGTGGTCGCCGGACGGGCTGCTGCGCCTTGAAGCGGTTCGGCTATTCGTCGAGCGCTCTCGGAGCGCGGTTCCGAACTTCGCGTTGACCGACGCGAACGCGGCCGCTGTGGCCGAGATCTGCACGCGGCTGGATGGTCTCCCGCTGGCCATTGAGCTCGCGGCCGCTCGTGTCCGACTGCTCGGCCCCGACCAGATCGCCGCCCGGTTGGGTGACAGGTTCCGCCTGCTGGCCGGCGGCGCTCGTACGGCTATGCCGCGCCACCAGACGATCCGGGCGCTGGTTGACTGGAGCTATGAGCTCCTCCCGGAGCAGGAGCGGACGCTGTTCTGCCGACTCGGCGTTTTTGCCGGCGACTGGAGCCTGGAGGCAGCCGAGGCCGTCGCAGGCGGGGACGGCATCGAGGCAAGCGCGGTCTTGGACCTCCTCGGCCACCTGGTTGATAAATCCCTGGTGGCGGCCCAGTTGCCGAATCCGCGCGGGGAGGTCCGGTACCGTTTGCTAGAAACCCTGCGCGAGTACGCCCTGGAGCGGCTCATGGCCGAGACGACCCTGGCCGCGGCGACGAACCGCCACGCCCGCTACTTCCTCGAGTTCGCAGAGCGGGCCGACGCCCGCCTGTGGGCGGGCGACGATGCTGGCGCAGCGAGCAGCGTCGAGCCGGAGCACGATAACGTGCGCGCCGCCCTGCGGCACTTCCTGGCTACCGGCGAGGCCGAATGCGCCGCGCGGCTAGCCGGCGCGCTGGGCATGTTCTGGTTCTTTCGCGGCCACTTCGACGAGGGGCGTGCCTGGCTGCGCGAGGTGCTCGGCCAACTCACGGCAGGCGGGCCGTCAGTGAGCACGAGCGCGGCGTACGCGAAGGCGCTGCACGCCGATGGACGGCTGGCCCACGGCCAGGGCGATTACGCCGCGGCCGAACAGCGCTTAGATGCAGCGCTCGCCGTCTGGCGTTGGTTGGAGGACCGCGTCCAGATGGCGAATGCCCTGTTCCTGCTTGGGCGCACCGCGCTGGGGCGGGGCGCGCGTGCGGCCGCGCAGGCTCTCTTCCTGGAGAGCCTGGCGTGTGCGGAAGCGGCCGGCGACGCATGGATGGAGTCGCTGCCCAGGCTCTGGATGGCGCAACTCGCTTTCGATGACGGCGACGACGATGCGGCTCGCGCGTGGGCTGAGCAGGTACTCGCCGGTGGCGAGGCGACGGGCTCGCACCGCAATGCCTGCTTCGCGCTGCGCGTGCTGGGCGACGTGGAGGCGCGCCAGGGCAACATCGACCGTGCCCGCAAGCTCCTCGAAGCGAGCCTCGCCCATGGGCGTGAGGTCGGGCGGTGGCTGGCCGCGTGGCCAGCGGTTGACCTTGCAGATCTGCTTATCGAGCAGCAAGACCACGCCGTGGCTCGGGCGCTGCTCCGAGAGGCGCTGATCACTTATCGCGACGCTGGGGATCGGGAGGGGGTGGCGGACAGCCTGGAAGGCTGCGCACGGCTAGCGGCTACCGTCGGCCTGGCAGCACCGGCGGTGCGCCTGTCGGGCGCGGCCGCGGCATTGCGCGGGGCGGTCGGTACGCCGGCACGCGGCGAGCGGACTAACTTGGACCGGCACCTGGCCGGGGCGCGGGCGACGCTCGGACCGCGAGCCGCCGATGCGGCCTGGGCAGAAGGCCTGTCTCTGCCGCCCCCACAGGCAGCCGCCGAGGCGTTGGCTGTGTTGGAAACGCCTGAGCAGGGGCAGCCTGAGCCCGCGCCCGTCCAGGCGAGCCCGCTTACGCCTCGTGAACGCGAGGTCGCGGCGTTAGTGGCGCGCGGACTGAGCAACCGCGCCATCGCCCGTGAGCTTGTAATCACCGAGGCAACCGCTGAGCGGCACATCGGCAACGTCTTTGCCAAGCTCGGCCTCGCCTCGCGTGCGCAACTCGCCGTCTGGGCGGTCGAGCACGGCCTCCTACAGGGAAACCCGTAGGCTTCAGACCGCGTGGCGCAGCCAAAGATACGGGCTGCCTTTGCTGGTTTCCCCGGACGCTGGATCGCGGCCGCCGTCCGAGACTGATCATCGATACCAGGTCAGGGGGAACTCAGATGACGCCCGAATCAATTGTCGATTCGACTGACACCGATTGCTGCATCGTCGGCGGCGGGCCGGCAGGCGCCGTACTGGCTCTGCTATTAGCCAGACAGGGCATCAACGTGACACTTCTCGAGGCGCACAACGATTTCGACCGCGACTTTCGGGGCGACGTGCTGCAGCCGGCGGCACTCGATCTGATGGGCCAGATGGGTCTGGCCGAGCGTGTGCTGGAAGTTGCTCTAGCTCGGTACCCGACGGGAGCCCTCGCCACGCCATCCGAAAGGGCCTCCTTTCCGGACGTCGGCCGGCTCAAAACCCCGTACCCGTTCATGACCTATGTGCCACAGGTCCGGTTCCTTCGCGTCATCGTTGAAGAGGGCCAGCGCTGCCCTGGTTTCCGCCTGGTGATGGGCGGTCGTGTCGAGGCCCTCCTGGAGGACGACGATGGGCCGGTCCGCGGAGTGCGCTACCGAGCCACGGACGGATGGCACGAGGTGCGCGCGCAGCTGGTGGTCGCCGCCGACGGCCGCTTTTCGCGCGTTCGGAGCCTGGCGGGACTGGACCCTATGCGCACGCCGGCGGCCTTCGACATCCTCTGGTTTCGACTGCCACGACGCGACACCGACCCTGCACCTGGAGTTTTTGTCAGCAATGGCGGGTGGACCGTCTTGCACAACCGCGGCACCGACTGGCAGGTTGGCTCCACGATCGCCAAAGGCAGCTACCCGCGGGTGCGCGCCGAAGGGCTCGAGGCCGTCCGCCGGCCGATCACCCAACGGGTGCCCTGGCTGGCCGACCGTACGGACGCACTGCGCGACTGGAGCCAGCTCTCGTTGCTGGCGGTCGAGTCGTCACGACTTCGGCGCTGGTACCGGCCCGGCCTGCTGCTGATCGGGGATGCCGCCCATACGATGTCACCCATCGGCGCGGTCGGCATCACCGTGGCGATCCAGGACGCCGCCGTGGCGTCCAATGTGCTCGGACCTCGCTTGCGCGCTGGACGCGTGAGCGTGGCGGACCTGGCGGCCGTTCAGCGCCGCCGCCAGTGGCCGGTACGCATCGTCCAGGCCTACCAGCAGCTGATGCAAGATTGGATGATGGCGGCGCCAGGCGGCGATGGCGCGGCGCGGATGCCGCTCGGCTACCGAGTTCAGCAGCGCATCCCGTTCCTGCGCCACGTCGGGGCGCGCATCTTCGGGATGGGCGTATGGCCGGTACGGCTCAGTCCCGCGCCAGCGCTCAGGCTGCTCGAGGTCCCACCGCTGCCGGTGCGGACCTAATCCCGAGAGTGACGGAGTACGCCAGGGCCGCAGAGGAACGCGGTTAAGCCCACGCGGAGGCGACTTTACCGCAGCCCGGACCAACCGACAGTCCTGATCGCGACTGGTCTGCGTCATCGCCGCCGCATGCGGCCATTCTGGCTCCTGGCGCAAGGATGAGCAGGTAGTTAGCTCTCTGTTTCGGAGGCTAGATCGACGCCGAGGTCCTTGTGTATCCCGCCCCCTCGTCCAGCGTGACCGGCGCCGAAGCAAGCATCGTCCACGCCGCCCAGCGCGGTCCAACCGAGTGTCGAAGCATGTCCCAGCCTACAAGCAAGGGCCCGACGATCTCCGCGACGACGGTGATGAGCAGGACTGGCAGCAGGACCGGTCCCGGCGACACCAGTGCGGGGGCTTCGGCGGCCGCAAAGGGCATCACGATGGCCGTGTAGAGGCCCATGAAGATGCCGGCTATCAGAAGCGTCACCGCCACCAACACCGCGCCAACGAGGCCGCGTCTGCCCAGTTCATCGGAATGGCGAGCGTACCAGCCGGGCAGTCCGAACGGGAGTAGACCCACCCCGATGATTGATGCCAGGTTCAGCGGCACGTACAGCGGCTGCAGGGGAGCAGTCAGGCTGTTGTGATCGGGAAATAACAAGCCACTTGCGACGTTCGCGATCAACGCCACCATGGCGCCGAGGCGAAGAACGATGCTACTCGAGCGGTGTGCCTGAATTGGATTCGAATTCACGGCGACTCCTTGTTGTCGCTGAGTTTGGCGCCTGCGGTCGCGGGCGCTTGGCCAACAGCCTCAACGGTAGGCCTGGTCGTTCCCGCCGACATGAAGCATGCGTCCCGGTTATCCGGGGATCCTTCGAACGTCGCCCTCCGCATCCGCTGAGCAGCCTCGTCCAACTGGCACCACTCGGCGCGCACCTCGTCCGATAATGTCACCCGAAGCTCGTTCCGCGAAGTCGGAGGCGCGCTCGCTATGCCGGCCGAGACGATGCGCGTTCGCGCAACGTGCGTCGTGCGAATGTCTCGACGGAGGTAAGCTCCACTCCGAACGTGCTGGCAGCCTCGCCCATATCCAGTGGCGAATCGTAGGTGTCCATGGCCGCCATGAATCCACCGGCGATTGGCGGCAGACCGGGCACCGGCTCGCCGGGTGCCAGCATCCGAATCGGGACGCCACGACCCAGGATCTGCTCGTAGATGGCGACCACGTCGCGCCAGGACAATGCCTGCGGTCCGCCGATGGGTAGGTATCGATTGGTGGCGGTTGGATGCCCGACGGCCGCTACCGCGAACGCGGCCACATTCGCCATAGACACCATGCTGTGCTTGCGTTGACCCTCGCCGACAATCGTCACCGGACGTCCTTCGACCAGAGCCAGACCCACAATTGCTCCGATCCAGACTTCCATGAAGAAGTTCGGCGCAAGGATGCTGAACGGCATGCCACTGGCCCGCAAGTGCTCCTCGGCTAAGCCCTTGGCCCGCATGAACGGAACCGGCGACTCGGGTGTACAGCCGAGTGCTGACGTAAAGATGAACTGTCCGACGCCGGCCGCTCGCGCAGCGTCGATCAGGTCGCGGTTGCCCACCAGGTCAACCGACTCGATCGTGTCGGCGCCGGTCGCGGCGACTGCGTTGGCCGTCGTGATGACCACGTCGACCCCCTTGACAGCGGCGTCCAGGGATGCCCCGCTTTCAGGTCGCCAAAGACTGGCTGCGCGCCCGCATCGACCAGTGGCTGATACGCCGAGCTGGGGCGGACCAGCACCCGCACGTCAGTATCGTGCTGGCGAAGCTGGCGTGCGATCAGACCGCCGAGTTGTCCAGTTGCGCCCACGACCAGCTTCATGAGTGCGCCTGGTCCATCACGTGTTGCACGGCGGTCTCCGCCGTGACCCCATCAGTCTGCACCGGCTCGAGATAGAAGCGAACCCGCGCCAAGCGATCCTGCTCGATCCCGAAGATCGATACGCCGCGCATGCGGTGTGGCGAGCCATCTACGAACGTGCCACTGAAGTCCCACTCGACCCAGACCAAGTCTTCGGCATCAACAGCCCAGCGCAACGCATCGATCCGGATACTGGGCACCGCGCGGAAGATCTGTGACCAGTTACGGCGCACCTGGTCGCGTCCGTGGAAGTTCCGCTCCGGGTGGGCTGGGGTCTCATTGACGAATTCAGGGGCAAAACAGTCGGTCATTGCATCGAGGTCATGCGCGTTAGCTGCCTCGACCAGCCGCGCGACGGCAGGTGGAAATGTCATGCGGCCAGTCTCCTCGCGAGTGCGCCACCGAACCAGGCACAATCCACACGATCGCCCACGCGATCGACACTGGATGCATCATTCGGCAGGATTTGGGGAGTTGCTGCGCCGTTACCGTATGGCGGCGGAGTTGACCCAGGAACAACTCGCCGAACGGGCAGGCTTGAGCGTCCGCGGGCTCAGCGACGTCGAGCGCGGATTGCACGCCAGCCCGCACCCAGACACCGTGAGCCGACTCGCTGAAGCGCTCGGACTCAACCAGGTCGATCGTGACGGACTGCTTTCAGCCAGGCGCCGGCTACCTGCGTCGGCGTTGCCTTTGATGGATCGAGCGGCGCTGCCCTTGCCGCTGACTAGCTTTGTCGGGCGCCAACCAGAGATGCACGACTTGCGCGGTCTGCTGAACCGTACCCGCCTGTTGACGCTGACGGGGGTAGGCGGAGTGGGCAAAACACGCCTGGCCGTCGAACTGGCGAGGGAGGCACTCGACGACTACCCGGATGGCATCCGATTCATCGAGCTCGCGTCCCTCGACCAGCCGGCCCAGATCGCTTTCGCCATCGCCCAGAGCGCGGGGGTGCCGGAGCGGTCCGGTCGGCCGCTGCTCGAAACCCTCGCGAGTGCACTTGCTAGCCGCCACCTCTTACTGGTGCTAGATAATTGCGAGCATCTTCTGGCGGCGGCCGCCACCGCGGCTGACCGCCTGCTGCAAGCCTGTCCCCACCTGCGCATCGTCGTCACCAGTCGCGAGCCGCTCGGGGCGGAGGGCGAGGTTGTGTGGCGTCTGCGCTCGCTCACCGAAGCGGATGCTGTCCATCTCTTTCAGGAGCGGGCGCGCGCGGCGGACTCGAGTTTTGCGGTTACCGAGCGCAACGCTGACGACGTGGCCGAAGTGTGTCGTCGGCTGGATGGCCTACCTCTGGCCATCGAGCTGGCCGCGGCGCGTACACGCGTGCTATCGCCTGGTGAGCTCCTGGAACGCCTGAATGACCGTGTCGGCGTGCTGGTCAGCGGCAAACGAACCGCACCGCCACGCCATCGGACGCTGCGCGCGGCAATCGACTGGAGCTATGGATTGCTTGACGAGCGGGAGCGTCGACTCTTCGATCGATTGAGCGTGTTCGCCGGTAGCTTCAGCCTGTCAGCGGCGACGGCGGTGTGCGGCGAGGGAGCGCATGTGCTCGAGTTGCTGGCAAACCTTGTCGATCGGTCACTGGTGGTGGTCGAGCGTGCCCCGAGCGACGCGAACAGCCGCTATCGATTGCTCGAGACGCTGCGCGCGTACGCTTCGGAACGCCTCAAAACGGGTACGGATGTGGATCAGATCCAACAGCGGCACGCTCGCTGGGCACCGAATCTCGCAGAGCAAGCCGAGCGCACCTTTCATGGTCTGATGAGGGCGCCGGGCTGTAGCGCCTCGGATATGCTGGTGCGCATCACATCGGGGGGAGCGCGAGCGTGACCGACCACACTGCTGTTCCTGACGCGAGTGCGCATGCCACAGGCCTCAGTCGACGCAGCGTGCTGCGCGTGCTTATCGGCGTCGGCGGGCTCGGACTGCTGTCCGCGTGCGGACCGGCCACGCCTTCGAACGTGGCGGCAACCGCGGCACCCGCGACGTCCAAACCGGCCCAGGGGGCGCCGACAACTGCCGCCGCGGCGCCCACGTCAGCGGCGGCAGCGCCAACTGCTGCAAGCGGCGCAGCCAAGAAAGGCGGCACGCTCAAGGTCGCACTCAATTCCGACATCATCGGCATCGATCCACACGGCGCCTCGGCGGGCGTCGATCGGAACGTTTACACCGCGATCTACAACGGCCTGATCGCACCCGACAAGAACCTGAACATCGTCCCCGACCTCGCCGAGTCGTGGACCACGCCCGACCCGCGCACCTACATCTTCAAGTTGCGACAGGGCGTCAAGTTCCACGACGGCACGCCGTGCGATGCGGACGCCGTGAAGAAGAACTTCGACTGGATCCTCGATCCAGCAAACGTCTCGCCACGCAAACCCGAGATCGACGGCATCGACCAGGTCTCCGTCGTGGATCCGCTCACGGTCAGAATCACGGTCAAGAACCCCTTTGCGCCCTTCTTGTCGATCATCTCCGATCGAGCGGGCTACATGGTCTCGCCCGCCGCGCGCGCAAAGTTCGGCAAGGACTACGCGCGCAACCCCGTCGGTACCGGCCCCTTCCAATTCGTCGAGTGGATCAAGGACGACCACGTCACCTTCAAGCGCTTCGATGGTTACTTCGAGCCGAACCTGCCCTACCTCGATCAGATCACCTATCGGCCAATTCCTGACCTGTCCGTGGCACTGACCGAATTGAAGACCGGCAACGTGGATTTCTTGTTCAGCATCGACCCGAAAGACGTGCCGGATATCAAGAGCCTGCCCAACGCGGTCTACCTCGAGGGCCCCGGCGTGGGCTACCAGGGGCTATGGATGAACACGGTCAAGGGTCCACTGGCGAACAAGGCGCTGCGCGAAGCGGTCAATCTGGCAGTCGATCGCGAAGCGCTGCTCGCCGTCGCGTATTTCGGCGTGGGCGAGATCGCGCAGGGGCCGATCCCGCCCAGCAGCTGGGCATTCGACGCATCCGTTCCGCACGTGCAGCGCAATCTGGCGACCGCAAAGCAGAAGCTTGCGGAAGGCAGCCAGCCAAACGGCTTCAAACTCGTCCTGAAGGCGCAGAGCAACAGCCCGCTGCAGGACAAGATCACGCAGCTCATTCAGGCCCAGCTGGGTGAAGCCAATATCCAGGTCGAGATTCAAACGGTCGAGTTCGGCGCGCTCCTCAAGGTGGGCGAGCAAGGCGACTTCGACGCGATGTCCCTGGGTTGGAGCGGGCGGATCGATCCGGACGGCAACATCGAGCCGATTTTCCAGACCAAGGGCGCCTTCAACTACGGCAAGTACAGCTCGCCTGCAATCGACGAGGCGATCGTGCGCGAGCGGCAAGCTGGTGACCAGGCCACACGCAAGCAGATTTTCCAGCAGATCCAGAAGACCATCAACGACGATGCCGCGTACGTCTTCACGTATTTCCCGCCGACGAGCTTCGCCGCGCTGAAAACGGTCCAGGGATTCGAGGTCACGCCCGACGGGCTCATGCGGTTCAAGGCAACCTGGAAGAGCTGACATCAATGCACCGCGGCGCCGTGTGGTCGACGGCGCGGTGAGGCCCGCGGGCTGATGCTGCGTTTCATCGGCGGCCGCTTGCTCGGCACGTTGCCAGTGCTGCTGATCCTCAGCCTGGGCGTCTTCCTCATGCTGCACCTGACCCCGGGCGACCCGGTGCAGATCATGCTCGGGCAAGACGCCGATCCACAGTCCATCGCCGCCTTGCGCGCCGAGCTCGGGCTCGATCAGCCGCTGCCTGTGCAATACGCGCGCTGGCTCGGCAACGTGCTGCGCGGCGATCTCGGCCATTCCATCCGCACTCATCAGCCAGTAAGTGAAGCAATCGTGTCGCGCTTGCCCGTCACACTCGAGCTCAGCCTCGTGTCACTGGTGATCTCGCTCGCAATCGGCCTCCCAGCTGGCGTCCTGGCCGCGAGTCGGCGCAATACCTCGGTTGACTTCGCCAGCACCGGGCTGGCGCTCGCAGGCGTGTCGCTGCCCAGCTTCTTTCTCGGCATCCTGCTCATACTGGTGTTCGCGCTGTGGCTGCGCTGGGTGCCGCCCAGCGGTTACACACCGCTGATCCAGGACCCTGGGATGAACATCAAGCAGATGTTCCTGCCGGCCGTCGCATTAGGTGCGGCGCTGGCCGGGATCGTCGCGCGGCTCATGCGTTCGTCGCTGTTAGATGTGCTCGAAACCGAATACATGCGGACCGCGCGAGCGAAAGGGCTCTCGCAGCAGGCGTCTGTGCTCCGTCACGGGCTGAAGAACGCGCTGTTGCCGGTCGTGACGGTTGTCGGCTTGCAGGTCGGCGCGCTGCTCGGCGGGGCCATTCTGATCGAGACCATCTTTGCGCTGCCGGGCATCGGCCGCCTCGCAGTCGACAGCATTTTCTCCCGCGATTTCCCGATTGTGCAGGGGGTTGTGCTGTTCCTCGCGCTGGTGCGCGTGATCTCGAATCTCATCGCCGACCTGCTGTACGCGCAATTGGACCCGCGGATCGCAGGCGGTTGAGCGGGTGACTGGCGATCGGAAGCATGCGAAATCGCCGTCGCCGCTGCGGCAGTTCCTCAGGCGGCTGTGGCGCCAGCGACTGGTACGGGTGGGCGGAGCGATCGTATCCCTGGTAATCGCTGCTGCCCTCAGCGCCAGTGTCGCGGCGCCGTACAGCCCCACGCAGCAGGACATCCGCAGCATCCTGCGTCCACCCAGCGGCAGCCATCTGCTGGGCACGGATGAGCTCGGGCGCGACACGCTGACACGCGTTCTGTTCGGCGCGCAGGTGTCGCTCGAAGTAAGCCTCATCGCTGTCGGCATTTCGCTGCTCGCAGGCACACTATTGGGCCTGGTCGCCGGGTATGTCCGTGGGCTTACCGATGGCACGATCATGCGCATCATGGACGGTCTGCTGGCTCTGCCCACGCTGGTACTGGCGCTGGCGATTACGGCGATGCTCGGGCCGAGTCTCAACAACGTGATGATCGCGATCGGCGTCACGGGTGTGCCGCTGTTCGCGCGGCTGGTGCGCGGGCAGGTGCTGTCGGTGCGCGAGCTGGACTACATCCAGGCCGCACGCTCGCTTGGCGCACACGACATTCATGTGATGGCTACACACGTACTGCCGAATGTCATGGCGCCGATCGTCGTGCAAGCTTCGTTGACTATGCCAGCCGCGATCTTGGCCGAAGCCGGACTGTCGTTCCTCGGCCTCGGCGTCCAGCCGCCGACACCCAGCTGGGGCGCGATGCTCAACACCGCCAAGGGCTATCTCCAGCAAGACCCGTGGCTGGCCGTAGCGCCTGGGCTGGCGATCTTCGTCACGGTGCTCGGTTTCAACTTCCTCGGCGACGCGATCCGCGACGCGCTCGACCCGCGGCTCAGCAACTGAGCAACGGAGTGGGTCAGCCGCGGCGACTGGCCCGAGCACCGTCTGGACAACCATCAGCGGCGCCACGCCGGTCACCGGCGCGCGATGCGCGGATCGATCGCGCCATACAACAGGTCGACCGCGGTATTGACGACAACATACATCGATGCGATCAGCAGCACGCTCGCCTGGACCTGCGGATAGTCTTTGACGAAGATCGCTTCCGCCAACATTCGCCCCAGGCCTGGCCACGCAAAGACCGTCTCCGTAATGGCCGCGCCGCCCAGCAGGTTGCCGAACTGCAATCCCGCAAGCGTGACGATCGGCAACAGCGCGTTGCGCAGGCCGTGTCCGACGACCACCGCCGTTTCGCGCAGGCCCTTTGCCCGCGCGACGACAACATATGGCTGGTCGAGCTCATCCAGCACAGACGCGCGGGTGATGCGCGCGATGACGCCGGCGATGAATACGCCCAGCACGGTCGCCGGCAGGGCCAGGTAGGACAGTACTTTGACCAGCAGGCCAAGGTCGCCGTGCAGCAGCGCATCCAGGACGTACAGACCGGTGATGGGCTCAAATGGCGCGCGCGCATCGAAGCGCCCCTGAACAGGCAGCCATGCCAGCTGGACGGAAAAGACGCTGATCAGCATCAGTCCCATCCAGAAACTGGGCGTGGAGATGCCAAACAGGGCGAGCGCGCGCGACAGCAGGTCCGCCGGTGAGTTGCGCCACACAGCAGAGGCGACACCTAACGTGACGCCAAGCAGACAGCCGACGAGCATTGCGCACAGCGTCAATTCGAGCGTCGCCGGGAAACGCTCTCGCACCACTTCGGACACTGCGCGATTGCCGAAGAAGCTGCGGCCGAAGTCGCCCTGGACCACGCCCACAACGTAGCGGGCGTACTGGACCAGCAGTGGCTGATCCAGTCCCCACGCGTGGCGGATACGGTCGATCTCGGCAGGGTCGCGCACGTTCTCCGTCGCGAGAACGACCGGATCTCCGGGCGCGAGTCGCAGTGAGAAAAAGATGAAGGTGCTGACGACCAGCAGGATGATCGGGAGCTGGATCAGGCGACGCAAGACATATGCAGTCATGTGCGTCAGGCGGCTCGCCGGTCGCGGCGACCCAACACATCGAGCAGGCCATCGCCCGCGAGATTCAAGGCGAGCACCGTCAGCAGAATTGCGGCCCCTGGATACAGCGCGAGCTCCGGCCGATCGAAGATGTACCGCTTCGCGTCGGCGACCATCGCACCCCAGTCTGGCGTCGGTGGCTGGACGCCCAGTCCCAGGAAGTTGAGCGACGTCGCGCTGAGAATCGCCAGGGCCAATGTGGAGGTCGCCTGTGCTCCAAGCGGCGCGGCGATATTCGGTAGCACATGTCGCAGCATGATGCGCGCGGGCGCCGCGCCAAGCGCGTTGGCGGCGGTGACGAAGTCACGCTCGCGCACAGACAGAGTCAGTGCGCGCGCCAGGCGCGCAAACGTAGGGATCTGGGATATGCCAACCGCAAATGCCAGGTTGATGACGCCAGTGCCCAGGATGAACGCCACGAGGATCGCTAGCAGCAGCAACGGAAAACTCAACAGCACGTCCATCAGCATGCCGATCACGCGTTCGACCTCGCCGCCCACGAATCCACCAAGCAGACCCAGCCCACCGCCCGCGAGGAGCGCCACCGCGACGGCGGTAAGCGCCACAAGCAACGTCGTGCGTGATCCGAACGCGAGGCGAGTGACAATGTCACGGCCGAACTGATCGGTGCCCAACAGGTGCGCGGCCGAGGGTGGCTGGAGGCGGTTGGGGGTGTCCTGTTCGAGCGGGTCGTAGGGCGTCACCCACGGCGCGAAGAGGCCAAGCAGGAATACGAGGAGCGCAATACCCGCCCCCACCGTCGCCAGCTTGTTACGGCGCAGCAGGGCCGTCCGAGTCCGACGCGAACTCGAAGCCTGCTGCGCCGTCACGTTGCGGACTTGCTACGCGAAGCTGACGTCGTGCAAATGCACCGCGTGGCGGAACGGCAGCGTCTTGAAGCCCTGGACCCGGGTCGAGGTCACGCCCGCGAAGCGACCGTTGTACAGCATGATCTGGGGCACGTCGTCCAGGATCAGCTTCTGCATCTGTTCGAGGATCGGCAGCCGCTTGGCCTCGTCAGGCTCCGCGTCTTGCTTGGCCACCATGTCGTCGAAGTCCTTGTTGTTGAAGCCCCAGCGACCGGCCGCGCGTGGGTTGCTGGACAGGAAGAAGCTGTTGGCAAACTCCGCCGGATCAGCCGACGCCTGGCTCGCATCCCACACGAACAACTCGTGCTTGCCCTCCGTCACTGCACCGCCGAAGCGGGCCGGGTCGATCTTCTCGATCGTTGCCGTGACGCCAACTTTGCCCAGGTCGCCCTGGATGAGCTCCGCGAGCGCCGGCCAGTAGCCATTGCTGGGCGACCAGATGCCGAGGCTCAAGCCACTCACGCCCGCTTCGCCGAGCAGCGCCTTGGCCTTGGCAGCATCGTACGGGTAGTAGTCTTCCAGGTTCTTGGCGTAGCCTGGGATGGGCGCCGGGACGAAACTGCCGGGTGGTCCGCCCTGGCCCGATAGCACGACGTCGACGATTTGCTTGCGGTTGATGGCGTACGCGAGCGCACGCCGGACGCGCACGTCCTGTAGTTTGGGCGCCTTGGTGTTGACGCCGACATAGCCATAGTTGGCCGCCTCGACGACCTCCACTTTCAGCTTCGGGTTGCGACGGAAGGTGTCCAGGTCCTTGAAGTCCACAAATGTCGCGAAGTCCACCTCGCCGGCGGTCAGCGCCGCGGTCACCGCCGCCAGGTCCGGAATGGCGCGGATCACCACCCGGCCGAGGGTCGGCTTGCCGCCCCAGTAGTTCGCGTTGGCAAGTACGGAGGCCTCGGTACCCTTAGAGCCCTTTTCGAACGTGAATGGCCCCGTGCCCACCGGCTGGCGAGCATAGTCCGCGCCGAGTTTCTGGATGGCCGTCGGACTGAGCAGGCCTGCCCACGGGATGGAAAGCTGCGCCAGCATGCCACCCGAGGGCCGCGTGCGGGTGAACTTCACTTCCAGCGGTCCGCTCGCCTCGACTTTCTGCACTCCGACCAGCGTCGCTCCGCGAGTGATCGCCTCGGCCAGATAGAAGGGGTGCTTATCGTCGATCTGACGCATGTAGTTGAACACCACTGCCTCGGCGTCGAACGGCGTGCCATCGTGGAATTTCACATTCGGCCGAAGTTTGAAGGTCCAGGCCAGGCCGTCCGAGGAAACGCTCCACTCGGTCGCCAGCCACGGCGCGATCTTGCCCGTGCGCGAGTCGATGAGGGTTTCGGTCGTGGCGGTATTGATCCAGGAATGTCCCCAGCCCTGGAAAGTGACACTCGGATCGTAGTTGTCGCCGATCGACTCGCCGGCCAGCACCATCGTGTCGCCTGGCTTGGCAGCCACGGGCGCAGCGGCCGGCGCGCTGGTTGGCGCCGGGGCGGCCGCGGCGGGCGCGCTGGTGCTCGCTGCGGGAGCACTAGTCGGCTTGGCGGCTGCCGCGGCAGGCGGCGCGGTTGTGCCCGCCGCGGGAGCACTTGTCGGAGCAACGCTCGGTGCGGCCGGCCCACACGCCTGCAAGAGGCCCGCGCCCGCCAGTGCGCCCAGCGAGAGCGCCGCGCCGCGGAGCAGCGTGCGCCGCGAAAGTGTGTGCCTCGGCTCGTTCATCATCCTGCCCTGCCAATCTGTGCCTTCGCCACCGCGCTGGATAGTACTGCCCATGGAATTGGCGCGCGCGCAGCCAGCGGCATCGCGTACGGTAGCAGAGCGCATGCACGCGATGACCGTGCTCGGGCCCGTTGACGCCGCGCAGCTCGGCGTCGTCTTGCCCCACGAACACATCATGATCGACCTGCGCCACCACGCTTTTTCCGTCGAAGCCATCCTGGATGATCCGGACCTGGCGGTGGACGAACTGCAGCGCTTTCGCGCCGCCGGCGGCGGCACGGTCGTCGATCTCACCAACCGCTACATGGGGCGAAGCGTCGAAACCCAGGTGCGTGTCGCCCGTGAAACAGGACTGCATGTCATTGCATCAACCGGCTACTACACGGAGCAGTACTACCCGCCGCACGTGTACATGTGGAAGACCAATCAGCTCGCAGACGAAATGATTGCCGAGCTCACCGTCGGCATCGGCGACAGCGGTGTGCGCGCCGGCATCATCGGCGAGATTGGCACCATGCGCGATGCGATCAGCCCCGCTGGCGAGCGCGTGTTCCGCGCGGCGGCGCGAGCGCATTTGCAGACCGGCGCGCCGCTGTCAACGCACGTCCTGCTCGACGAGCTGGCCCACGATCAGATGGACCTGCTCCAGGAAGAGGGCGTCGATTTGCGTCACGTCATCGTTGGCCATCAGGGGGACCACCGCAACATCGACTACCTGGCGTCGATCGCCGAACGGGGCGTGTTCGTGCAGATCGATCATGTCGGCATGGCGTTCTACCAGCTTGACGAGGCGCGCGCGCACACCATTGCCCAGCTGATCGAGCTCGGGTATGTGGACCAGATCCTGCTGTCGCACGACGTCTGCTTCAAGCGCTTGCTGCACTGGTTCGGCGGGCCGGGCTACGACCACCTGCTCACGGGTTTCGTTCCCCTCCTGCACGACGCGGGCGTCTCCGGAGCGGACATCCAGCGCATGCTGGTCGATAACCCGTGCCGCGCACTCGCCCGCTACTCCTGACGGCCTGGAAGCCCTGCATCTGCACAAGCAGGAACTCGACCGGTCGTTCGTTCCCTACGGGGTGAGGGCGATGCTACTCAGCGTCCAAGCCCCCGCTTCTGTACAAGCAGGAACTCGACCGGTCGTTC
>WNGE01003824.1_pt1 | contig 36807 bp, 31 predicted proteins | sample 5400651 | NCBI WGS metagenome assembly WNGE01 (sample SAMN13153370, study PRJNA577476) | soil metagenome | isolation source: 60 cm soil or saprolite under grassland replicate 2 | place: USA:California | collected 2016-06-15
CGCGGCGAGCTGCAGCCGGCGCGGGATCGGACTGTGCTGCGCCGAGATCCCGATGTAGGCCCGCCGCACCCGGCCGTGACGGACGAGCTCGCCGAGCACGAAGCTCGCGGTGTTGGAGGCGACCGCGAAGCAGATGCCCTGGGCGCCGAGGATGACCGCGGTGTTGATGCCGACGACCTCGCCGTGGGAGGACACCAGCGGCCCGCCGGAATTGCCGGGGTTGAGCGCGGCATCGGTCTGGATCACGTCCTCGATCAGGCGGCCGGACTGGGCGCGCAGCGAGCGTCCGAGCGCGGAGACGACGCCGGTCGTCACCGTCGATTCGAACCCGAGCGGATTGCCGATGGCGACCACCAGCTGCCCGCGCCGGAGCCGCTTGGAATCTCCGAGCGAAGCCGCCGGAAGCGTGGTGGCGGCATCGACGCGCACCAGCGCCAAGTCGGTGTCGGGGTCGTCGCCCACCACGCGCGCGCCGAGGCTGCGACCGTCTACCGTCGTCAGCTCGACCCGGGACGCGCCGCCGACCACGTGACTATTGGTCAGCACAAAACCGTCCGGCGCCACGATGACGCCCGACCCGGACCCGGCGCGATGCGGCTTGCCGCGTTTCCACACGTCGACGCGGACCACGGTCGGGCCCAGCTGGTCCACCACCTCGGTGACGGCGCGCGAATAGGCATCGAGCAGCGCCCCGTCATCGAGGCGCGGGGTTGGTTGCGGCTGCTGCGGGCTCGGCCCGACGCCGGGCTCGTCGTGAAATGCGAAAGATGGCTGGTCGTGCAACATGGCTGGCGAGTGAGGGCCCGAACCGATGGACTGGAACGATGGACGGGAACGATGGACTTGGGCCCGGTTTCCTCATATGGGGAGCGATCCCTTGCCGGGAAAGAGCGGACGACGGGTCGCCTGACGGATCACGTTGGCGCGACCGAGCTGCGAAGTTTTGGCAAAATCGCCTATATGCTCTCGGCCGCAATGGCGATGGAGTTCGTATGCCTAAGGCGATATCGCGTCTTGCGGCGATCGTGCTGATGCTCGCGCCGCTGCTGGCGAGCTGCGGCGAGAGCCAGCAGCCGGCGAAAGCTGCCCCGCCGCCCCCGAGCGTGACCGTGTCCAAGCCGGTCGCGCGCACGATCATCGACCATGACGAGTACGTCGGGCGCTTCGTTGCGGTCGACGCCGTCGAGATCCGCGCACGCGTATCTGGGTATCTCGAATCCGTGCATTTCACCGACGGCCAGATGGTGCAGAAGGGCGACATCCTGTTCACCATCGATCGACGGCCGTATCAGATCGCGCTCGACCAGGCCCGCGCCAACCTCGCCCAGGCGCGCGCCAACCTGGGCTTCACCGAAACCGATCTCGCCCGAGCCCAGCAGCTCGTCCGCGACCGCACCATCACCGAGCAGACCTTCGACCAGCGTACCCAGGCCAAGCGCGTCGCCGAGGCCTCGGTCGCCGCCAATGCCGCCGTGGTGCGCCAGGCCGAGCTCGATTTCGCCTTCAGTGAATTGCGCGCGCCGGTCGACGGCCGCATCGGCGACCGCCGGGTCAGCCCCGGCAATTTGGTCACCGGCGGCACCGGCGGCAACACCACGCTGCTCGCGACCATCGTCTCGATCGATCCGATCCGATTCGAGTTCACCTTCGACGAGGCGTCCTACCTGCGCTACGAGCGCTTCGCCAAGGGCGGCAGCGAGATGGCGGCGCAGGGGACGGCTACTCCGGTCAAGCTGAAGCTGATCGGCGAGCCGGAATTCAATCACGAGGGCCACATCGACTTCGTCGACAATGCGATCAGCCAGACCTCCGGCACGATCCGCGGGCGCGCGGTGTTCAACAATCCTTCCGCCTTGTTCACGCCCGGCATGTTCGGGCGCATCCAGGTCCCGGGCTCGCCGCCCTATCAGGCATTGCTGGTTCCCGACGTGGCGATCGGGACCGAGCAGGCGCGCAAGTTCGTCTATGCGGTGGATGCCGAGGATATCGCCCGGCAGAAATACGTCACGCTCGGGCAGATCCAGGACGGATTGCGGGTGGTCAAGGACGGGCTCTCGGCCGACGATCGGGTCATCGTCAACGGGCTGACCATGGTGCGGCCCGGGACCAAGGTCGCGCCCCAGGACGCGCCGCCGCCGCGCACGCCCGTATCCAAGGCGGAATAGGCGCCGGAGCCGCACAAATGCGCATCTCGCATTTCTTCATCGACCGGCCGATCTTCGCCTCCGTGGTGTCGATCGTGTTCGTGATCGTCGGCGGCGTAGCGTTCTGGCGCCTGCCGGTCGCGCAATATCCGGAGATCGCTCCGCCCACCATCAACGTCACCGGCCAGTATCCCGGCGCGAGCTCCGACGTGGTGGCGCAGACCGTGGTCACGCCGATCGAGGAGCAGATCAACGGCGTCGAGAACATGATCTACATGTACTCGAACTCCAACGCCGACGGCACCTTTTCGATCGCGGTCAGCTTCGAGCTCGGCACCAACCTCGATATCGCTCAGGTGCAGGTGCAGAATCGGGTGGCGATCGCCCAGCCCCGCCTGCCCCAGGACGTGCGCAACATCGGCGTGACGGTCAACAAGGCCTCGCCCGACATCATGATGGTCGTGCACCTCTACTCTCCCGACCAGTCGCGCGATACGCTGTTCATCTCCAATTACGCGACGCTGGAGATCGTCGATGAGGTCACCCGGGTCGACGGGGTGGGCTCGATCACCGTGTTCGGCAGCCGCGCCTATTCGATGCGGGTGTGGCTCGATCCGGACCGCCTGCAATCCCTGGGGCTCACCGCGGGCGACGTCGTCATCGCCCTACAGGGTCAGAACGTGCAGGTGGCTTCCGGCGCGCTCAATCAGCCGCCCATGGACAAGCAGGGCGCGTTCCAGATCGCGGTGCAAACGCTGGGGCGCCTCGCCGACCCCGGCGAATTTGCCAACATCGTGCTCAAGACCGTGCCGGGCGCGGTGGTACGCCTCAAGGACGTGGCCCAGGTCGAACTCGCGGCGCAGGACTACACCTCCAATTCCTACCTCGACCGCAATCCGGCCGTCGGCCTCGCCGTGTTCCAGCGCCCCGGCTCCAACGCGCTCGCCACCGCGAATGCGATTCAGGCGACGATGGTGCGGCTGTCGCAGCGGTTCCCGCCCGGGCTGAAATACGACATCGTCTACAATCCGACGCAGTTCATCCAGGAATCCGTCAACGCGGTCCAGGACACGATTCTCAAAGCGGTGCTGCTGGTCGTGCTGGTCGTGGTGGTGTTCCTGCAGACGTGGCGCGCGGCCGTCATTCCGCTGATCGCCATCCCGGTGTCGCTGATCGGCACCTTTTTCTTCATGGCGGTGGTCGGGTTCAGTCTGAACAATCTTTCCCTGTTCGGCCTGGTGCTCGCGATCGGCATCGTGGTCGATGACGCGATCGTCGTGGTCGAGAACGTCGAGCGCGGAATCGACGCCGGGCTCAACCCGCGCGAAGCGGCGATCCGCAGCATGAACGAAGTCGGCGGCGCGCTGATCGCCATTGCGCTCGTGCTGTGCGCCGTGTTCGTGCCTTCCGCGTTCATCACCGGAATATCCGGCCAGTTCTATCGCCAGTTCGCCCTGACCATCGCGGCCGCGACAGTCATCTCGCTGATCGTTTCGCTGACGCTCTCGCCCGCGTTGTGTGCGCTGCTGCTCCGGCGCCGCGAGCGCAGGAAGCCGCGGTTCTGGGAGCTTCCGGTCCGTGGCTTCTTCAACGTGTTCAATCGCAGCTTCGAGGCTTTGGCCGGCGGATACAGCCGAATCATCAAGTACGTGGTGCGGTTCGCGGTGGTGATGTTGGTCGTCTATGCGGGCATCATCGCGTTCGGGCTCAACGAGTTCCGCAGAACCCCGCTGGGATTCATCCCGCAGCTCGACCGCGGGTATCTGATCATCGTCACCCAGCTTCCCCCGGGCGCTTCGCTCGCCCGCACCGACGACGTCAACCGCAGGGCGGTCGAAGCCGCCCTCCAGGTGCCGGGCGTCGCCCACGCGGTCAACATCGTCGGGTTTTCCGGCGCGACGTTCACCACCGCGCCCAATGCGGGCGCGATCTTCGTGGTGCTCGAGCCGTTCGTCGATCGCGCCGCGGATCCGCGCAAGTCCGCCGCGGCGATCCAAGGCGAGCTGTTCAAGCGGCTCGCGCCCATTCGCGAGGGCCTTGTCATCGTCGTTGCGCCGCCGCCGGTCGCCGGCATCGGTAACGCCGGCGGTTTCCGCATGATGATCGAGGACCGTGCCGGGCGCGGCCCGCGCGCGTTGCAGGATGCCGTGTTCGCCATGATGGGCCGCGCCGCCAAGACCGAAGGCGTCACCCAGGTATTCTCGTTGTTCGACACTTCGACGCCGCAACTCTACCTCGACATCGACCGCACCAAGGCGCAATTGCTCGGCATCAACGTTCCGGAGGTGTTCAACGCGCTGCAGGTCTATCTCGGCTCGTCCTACGTCAACGACTTCAATCTGTTCGGGCGCACGTTCCGGGTGGTCGCCCAGGCCGACAGCGAAAACCGCCGGGAGCCGACCGACATCCTGAAGGTCCGCGTGCGCAATTCCAGCGGCGAAACCGTGCCGCTCGGATCGTTCACGACGGTGCGGTCGATCTCCGGGCCATACCGCGTGCCGCGTTACAACATCTATCCGGCCGCCGAGCTCGATGGCGCGGCGGCGCCCGGCTATTCGCAGGGACAGGCCATCCAGATCATGCAGAAGCTCGCCGCGGAGGTGCTCCCCGATGGCTTCGGTTACGAATGGACGACGCTGGCGTTCCAGCAGATCCGGGCCGGCAATACCGCGACCTTCGCCTTCGTGCTGGCAGTCGTCTTCGTGTTCCTGGTGCTCGCGGCGCAGTTCGAGAGCTTGACGCTGCCGCTCGCCGTCATCCTGATCGTGCCGATGTGTCTCGTCGCGGCGATCACCGGCGTCATCCTGCGTGGCCAGGACAACAACATCCTGACCCAGGTGGGCTTCGTGGTGCTGATCGGGCTCGCCGCCAAGAACGCGATCCTCATCGTCGAGTTTGCCAAGCAGCTGGAGGAGCGCGAACATGATCGTCTCGCGGCGGCGGCCGAAGCCGCACGGCTGCGCCTGCGCCCGATCCTGATGACCTCGTTTGCCTTCATCCTCGGCGTCGCGCCGCTGGTGTGGGCGACCGGCGCCGGCGCCGAGCTGCGCCAGACCTTGGGCACCGCGGTGTTCTTCGGCATGATCGGCGTCACCGCCTTCGGGCTGATCTTCACGCCGGTGTTCTACGTGGTCTGCCGCTGGCTCGCGGCCCTCGCGTCGCGCCGTCGCGGCGACGCCAGGCGGGCCGCACACCCGGCGGAATGATGGCATGCCCGGCCAAGTTCGGGTTCGGGCAGCCGGTCCGCCGCAAGGAGGACCAGGCTTTCCTGCGCGGCAGCGGCCGCTATGTGGCCGATTTTGCTCCCGCCGACCTCTGCCACGCTGCCGTGCTGCGCTCGCCCCATGCGCACGCGCGCTTTCGCATATCCGACATTGCCGCTGCCCGGGCGATGCCGGGCGTGCGCCTGGTGCTCACCGCGGAGGACATTCCCGAGCTCGGCTCGTTGCCCTGCACGGCCAGCGTGCCGGACCAGGAAATCGCGGTGCCGGCCTATCCCATTCTGGCGAACCGCGAGGCGCTTCACGTCGGCGATTGCCTGGCGTTCGTGGTCGCCGACACGCTCGATGCGGCACAGGACGCGGCCGAGGCGATTGCGGTCGAATGGGAGGCGCTGCCGTGCGTCGTCGATGGCCGCGCTGCCCTTGCGGACGGGGCGCCGCGGGTGGCGAGCGACCGGCCCGGCAATCTCGTCTACGAAATCAGCATCGGCGACGCGAAAGCGACGCGACAGGCATTTGCGGCGGCTCGCCTACGACGCCGCGCGGCAGCGCTTCACGCTGACGCTCTCGAGCCAGGGCGGCCACGCCATCCGCGACATGCTGTGCGCGCACGTCCTGAAAATTCCTCCCCAGCGGATGCGGGTGATCACGCCGGACGTCGGCGGCGGGTTCGGCACCAAGCTGTTCCCGTACCGGGAATATGCGCTGGCGGCGGTCGCGGCGAAGCGGCTGCGGCGGCCGGTCAAATGGGTGGCGGGGCGCACCGAGCATTTTTTGGGCGATGCGCACGGCCGCGACAATTTCACCGTTGCGCAGCTGGCGCTCGACCATGAGGCGCGCTTTCTCGCGCTCGAGATCGACACCGTCGCCAATCTCGGCGCCTATCTGTCGTGCTATGCGCCGTTCATCCCGTATCTCGGCGCCGGAATGCTGCCGGGCGTCTACGACATTCCGGTCTGCCATATCCGCGTTCGCGCGGCCTACACCAACACGCTGCCGGTCGACGCCTACCGAGGTGCCGGCCGGCCGGAAGCTGCCTACGCGATCGAGCGCCTGGTCGACGCCGCCGCGCGCGATCTCGGCATCGGTCCCGATCGATTGCGCAAACGCAACTTCATCCGTCCGCGCGCCATGCCGTACCGGACCGCGACGGAGAAGCGCTACGATTCCGGCGAATTTGCCGCGCACATGGCGGAGGCCCAGGCGAAGGCGGACTGGGAGGGCTTCGACGAACGTCGGGCGCGTTCGAAAAAAGCCGGCAAGCTGCGGGGCATCGGGCTTGCGACCTATATCGAGGCGTGCGGGGGCAACGGCCCGGAGAACGCCGAGCTTCGGCTCGACGCGGACGGCGGCATCACCGTTCTGATCGGCACGCAATCGACCGGGCAAGGGCACCACACCGCCTATGCGCAGCTCGTCGCCGACGAGCTCGATCTTCCCCCGGACCGAGTGCGGGTAGTGCAAGGCGATACCGATCTCGTCGCGACCGGCGGCGGCACCGGCGGCTCGAGTTCGATTCCATGCGGGGGAGCGTCCGTCGCGGGAGCCGCGCGCAAGCTCGCCGCCAATCTCAAGATGCTCGCCGCCGATGCGCTCGAGGCGAGTCCGGCCGATCTCGAGATCGCCGGCGGCGAGGTGCGCATCGCCGGGACCGATCGCGCCATTTCGTTTGCCGAAATCGCCAGGCTGCCCAGCGTCGACCCCGGGCGGCTCGTTGCGCAGCACGTGTTCGAGCCACAACAGGAGACGTTTCCGAACGGAACCCATGTGGCGGAAGTCGAGATCGATCCCGAGACCGGGGCGGTCGACATCGTCGATTATGTCGTGGTCGACGACTTCGGCACGACGCTCAATCCGCTGCTGCTGGCGGGGCAGGTGCACGGCGGCTCGGCGCAGGGCATCGGCCAGGCGCTGATGGAGCGAGCGGTCTATGATTCCCAATCCGGCCAGCTGCTCACCGCGAGCCTGACGGATTACGCTTTGCCGCGCGCGCAGGACCTCCCGGCGTTCCGGTTCGAGACGCGCAACGTGCGTTGCCGCACCAACCCGCTCGGCGTGAAGGGTGCGGGCGAAGCCGGCGCGATCGGCTCCTGCCCGGCCGTGATGAATGCGATCGTCGATGCGCTGTGGCGTGCGTTCCGCATCCGCCACATCGACATGCCGGCAACGCCCGAGCGCATCTGGGCCGCGATCGAGGAGGGGAGGCGAGTCCATACCCTGTAGGCGGATCGCTCCGGCACGTTGCCGCAGCTGCGCGGTTGCGGAATAACGCGACAACGGCGGTGTAGATTGGAACGTGCGCACGAATACCCGAGGGAGCCATTCCATGATACGCGCTGCGTTGACGATCATCGCGATTGCATTCGCCATCACCGCGGTGACCGCCCAATCGGATCCGATTGCCGCCCGCCAAGCCCTGATGAAAACCAATGGCCGGCAGGCGAAGCTCGGCAGCGACATGATCAGGGGCAACGCGCCGTTCGATGTCGAGAAGGCGCGGGGAATTTTCGCGTCCTTCATCGACGCGGCCGGCAAGATGCCCAATCTGTTCCCGGAAAATTCCAAGGCCGGAGGGGAAACGACCGCGTCGCCCGAGATCTGGGTGCACCTGGAAGACGTCAAGTCACGGTTTGCGAAATTCGCCGCGGATTCCAAGGCGGCGCAAGATTCGACCAAGGATCTCGACAGCTTCCGGGCGGCGTTTCGCAGCGTGGCCCAGAATTGCGACTCCTGCCACGAGCGCTACCGCGTGAAAAAAAGCTGATCGCGCTCGGGCCCGGAAATTCGGCGCGCTCGGGCCACTGCGGGAATAAAACCGCGAGGCTGTGCTGCGACTGGCAGCGGGGGCCGCGGCGGTAGCGCGCGCAAAGCCATTCGACGTGAAGGGAGGGAATGCTGCGCAAGCTCATCATCGCCATCGCGATCCTGGCTCCGATCGGCGCCGGCGCATGCTGGATTCTGACGATCCCGAAAACCCTATTCCCGAGTGTGCTCGGACCGCATACGGCGGACTTGGAGAACGGCCGGATCCTGTTCCACGCCGGCGGCTGCGCCTCGTGTCATGCGAGTCCAAATCAGGAAGACAAGAACCGGCTCGGCGGCGGGCTCGCGCTCAAATCCGCATTCGGCACCTTCTACGCGCCCAACATCTCGCCCGATCGCAACGATGGGATCGGGAACTGGACGGAAGCCGAGTTCGTCACTGCGCTCCGGGAGGGCACCTCGCCCTCCGGCGAGCATCTCTACCCGGCGTTTCCCTACACGTCGTACCGGCAGGTCGCGATCGACCACCTGCGGGATCTGCTCGCCTATCTCAAAACGCTGCCCGCGGTCGCCGGCAGGGCCCCCGAGCACGAGTTGCCGTTCCCGTTCAATATTCGGCGCGGGCTCGGAATCTGGAAGCTGCTGTTCCTCGAGCGCGAGCCGTTTCGGCCCGATCCGCAAAAATCCGCAGCCTTCAATCGCGGCGGCTATCTGGTCAACGGCGCGGGCCATTGCGCCGAGTGCCATTCTCCGCGCAATTTTCTCGGCGCCGTCACTCCCGCGCTGCGGTTCACCGGCGCGCCGAACCCGGTCGGGCGCGGCTGGGTGCCCAACATCACCCAGCAGGAGCTCCACGACTGGTCGGCGCAGGACATCGCCAATCTGCTCGAGACCGGCGAGACGCCGGAAGGCGACCGCGTCGGCTCCGCCATGGTCGAGGTGGTGCGCAGCACGGCGCAGCTGCCGGAGCAGGACCGCGCCGCAATCGCCGCCTATATCAAATCGCTGCCGCCGGTCGAGGGCATCAAGGCTTCGAAGAAACACGAACACTGAGCAGGAACGGCACATCCCGGATTGCGCTGCGCTCCATCCGGGCTGCGACGCGGCGCCGAGTCAAAACGCCTTGAAGGTGATGATCGTGCGCGTATCGACGATGTCGGGAATCGTCTGCACCTTCTCATTGACGAAATGGCCGATGTCGGTCCCGTCTTCGACGTAGAACTTCACCAGCAGGTCGAAATCTCCGGCGGTCGAGTAGATCTCCGAGGCGATTTCCGCATCGGCGAGCTTGTTGGCCACTGCGTAGGATTTTCCCAGCTGGCATTTGATCTGCACGAAGAAGGGGACCATGATTGCCTCATGCCGGCGCGGCGACGGTCTGGGCCACAGGTGCGGCAATCGAGCAAAAACGCGTGGCCCTGGCAAGCGTGAGCTGGCTTGTCCTCGGGAGAACGGCGGTGAGCGAAGCACTCGGGCGCCGGGCGGTCCTGCACGGGATGGGGTGCGCGGCGTGCTTGGCGGCGGGGCGGCTGTTGCTCCCCGCGTCGGACGCGCGCGCCCAGGCGGCGTTCGAGCGGCTCGACCAGGCCGAGCGATTGCGACTGGCCGACATGGCGCTCGACCTCGCACGCGGGGCGGGCGCGAGCCATGCCGACCTGCGGATTTGCGGATATCGCTCGCAGGATCTCACCGCGCGCGAGGGGCGGCTCGACAATATCCAAAGCGGGCTCAGCACCGGCTTCGGGCTGCGGATGCTCATCGACGCCGCTTGGGGCTTTGCGGCGGGCGAGATCGTGGATGAGCGCTCGATCCGCGAAGCGGTCGCGAGGGCAAGCGAGAACGCGGCCGCGATCCGGCGGCTGGGCGCGGTTCCGGTCGAGCTCGAGGCTCTGCAGGCCCATCGAGACGATTGGGCGATGCCGATGCGCACCGACCCGTTCGAAATTTCCGACAGCGAGAAGATCGATCTTTTGCTCGAGGTCACCGAAACGGCCAAAGCGGCCGGTGCGAGCTATTGCAGCGCGCATCTTGCGCTTGTGAGAGAGGAGAAATTTTTCGCCAACAGCGTGGGTTCGCGCATCAACCAGACGCGGGTGCGGGTAGCGCCGGGATTCACCGTGACCGCGGTCGATACGTCGACCGGCCGGTTCGCGTTTCGCTCGAGCCTTGCGGCGCCGCGCGCCGCCGGATGGGAATATGTCGCCGGCTTGCGGCTGGCGGAGGAGGCAAGCGAGGCGGCGCCGCAAGCGCGCGAGAAGCTCACGGCGAAGCGCGTCGTGCCGGGCCGCTACGACCTGGTGATCGACGGCACGAACCTTTGGCTCACCATCCATGAGTCGGTCGGTCATGCGACCGAACTCGATCGCGCGCTCGGCTGGGAAGCCGATCTGGCCGGCACCACTTTCGCCACGCCGGACCAGCGCGGGAAACTGCAATTCGGCAGCCCGCTGCTGAACGTGGATGCGGAGCGCATCCAGGAGGGCGGGCTGTCCACGGTCGGCTATGACGACGACGGCGTGAAATGCTCCGATACCGGCTTTGCCATCATCCGGGACGGCGTGTTCCAGAATTTTCAGATGGCGATCGGCCAGGCGCATCTCATCGGGCAGGCGCGGTCGAACGGGTGCGCCTATGCGGACGGTGCTGCCGCATTCCCCCTGCAGCGCATGCCGAACATCTCGCTGCGCCCGAACCCGCAGGCCTCGAGCGTCGATGATCTCATCGGCGGGGTCGAGCGGGGGATCTACGTCGCGGGGAACGGCAGCTGGAGCATCGACCAGCAGCGCCGCAATTTTCAATTCGGCGGCCAGCTGATCTACGAGATCAAGAACGGCCGGCGCGGTCCGATGCTGGTGCATTTCGCCTATCAGGCGGAGAACCAGGCGTTCTGGAACGCGATGGACGGTGTCGGCGACCGCGCGAGCTATTATCTCGGCGGCACGTTCACGTGCGGAAAGGGAGAGCCCGGGCAGGCCGCCCCGGTCTCTCACGGCGCCCCGGCGGCCCGGTTCCGGCAGATCAACGTGCTCAATACCAGCCGCGACGATCTCTAGAACGGCGGAGCGGACGAACCCATGCTCTTGACGCAAGCCGAAACCGAGGAGCTGGGGCGGCGGATCCTCGCGCTTTCGAGCGCACAGGGTTGCGCGGTCTTGCTGGAGGGCCATGAGAGCGACAATTTCCGTTTTGCATCGCGCGGCGGAGCCACCAACGGGACGACAACCGGCGCGCGCTTGAGCGTGACCTCCAGCTTCGGGCAGCGGCAAGGCCGCGCCACGACCAATGCGCTGGACAATGTGGCGCTGCGCGACGTGGTGGTGCGTTCCGAGGCCGCCGCGCGCAGTGCGCGGGACAATCTCGAGGTCATGCCGCCGCTCGGTCCGCAGAACTACGGCGCGAGCGCCGCCTATTTCGAGGCGACGGCGGCATTGCGGGGCGGCGCGCTCGCGGGCGTGCTCGAGCCTGCGGTGCTTTCGGCGAAACGAGCGGGCCTCGACCTTGCGGCCTTCGTGCAGGCCCGCCGATCGTGGCGCGCATTCGCGAGCAGCGGCGGCGCCGTCGGCTACGATCGAGCAACCGGCATCCAGCTCACGTTGAGTGCGCGCAATGCTCGAAGCACCTGGTCGGGTTGGGCCGGAAACCATCAGAACGACGCGAGCCGGCTGGACGCCGCCGCGCTTGCACGCGGCTGCATCGAGAAAGGCTCGGCCGAGCCCGATCCGGTGGCGCTCGAGCCCGGCAAATATGTCGTGCTGCTCGAGCCGCCGGTGGTGGGGCAGATGGTCGCCCAGATGCTGTGGAATTTCAGCGCGCGTTCCGCCGACGAGGGCCGCAGCTTTCTTGCGCGCAAGGGCGGCGGCAACAAGCTCGGCGATCGCCTGTTCGATGAGCGGGTCGCGATCGCATCGGATCCCGCCGATGCGGTCGCGCCGGGGCTGGCGCTGAGCAACGACGGATTGCCGAACCGACCGGTCACCTGGGTCGAAGACGGCGTGGTGAAAAATCTGAGCTCGACGCGCTACTGGGCGAAGAAGAACAGCGTCGAGCCGATCGCCTATCCGGGTTTCTTCTTCATGCGCGGCGGCTCGGATTCGGTCGCGGACATGATCCGGGACGTGAAGCGCGGCGTGCTGGTGACCAGGCTCTGGTACGTTCGCATGCTCGATCCGCGGCCTCTGCTGCTCACGGGCCTCACGCGCGACGGCACGTTCCTCATCGAGGGCGGCGAGGTGACGCGGCCGATCGCCAATTTCCGCTTCAACGAGAGCCCGCTCGCGGTGCTGAAGAACATCGTGGCAATCGGTCCGTCGCAGCGCACGTATTTCGCCGAATCCGGCAGCACCGCCGTCAGCGTGCCGCCGCTCTTGGTCAAGGACTTCACTTTTTCGTCGCTTGCTCCGGGGATTTGACTTCGCTTCCCCGATTTGTTGGGTTGCGCGCGACAACTCCCGGGATGCGGCAATGGCCGACGTGCGCCTCTATGCGCTGCTCGATCCCGAGATTTCCGGCGAGCGCCTGCCGGAGCTGGCGCAAGCGGTGATCGAGGGCGGGGTGACGCTGATCCAGCTGCGCGACAAGCGCGGCCAGACCCGGCGTTTGCTCGCCGAAGCGCGCGTGCTCAAGCGGGTGCTGGCGCTACATTCGGTTCCGCTCATCATCAACGATCGCGTCGACGTGGCGCTCGCGGCGGGAGCCGACGGCGTCCACGTTGGCCAGGACGACATGCCGGCCGAGGAGGCACGGCACCTGCTCGGGCGGGACGCGCTGATCGGGCTCTCGATCAAGACCGTGGAGGAGGCGAGGGCGGCGCCGCTCGACGTTATCGACTACGTCGGCGTCGGCGGCGTTTACGCCACCGGCTCGAAAGACAATCCGCAGCCGCCGATCGGCGCCGCGGGATTGCGTACGCTCGTCGAGGTGATCCGCGAGCGGGCGCCCGCCCTGCCGATCGCGGCGATCGCCGGGATCGACGAGACCAACGCCGCCGAGGTGATCGCCGCGGGAGCCGACGGCATCGCCGTCATCGCGGCGCTGGCGCGTGCCAAAGATCCGGCAGCCGCGGCGCGCAGGCTGCGCGCCATCGTCGATCGCGGCCTGCGCATGCGGGTCGGATTATGACGAGCGCGATCGCGCTCAGCATTGCCGGCTCGGATCCGAGCGGCGGAGCCGGTATCCAGGCGGATCTCAAGACGTTCGCCGCGCTCGGCGTCTATGGCGCAACCGTGATCACCGCGCTGACCGCGCAGAATACGCAAGGCGTCGGCGCGATCGAGATGGTTCCGCCGCAATTCGTCGCCGCGCAGATCGATGCGGTGTGCGGCGATCTCGCGATCGGGGCCGTGAAGATCGGCATGCTGGGCACCGCGGCGGTGATCGAGGCGGTCGCGGAGGCGCTCGACCGTCATGGTTTGAAAAACGTGGTGCTCGATCCGGTCATGGTCGCCGGGACCGGACGCGAGCTCCTGGCGCCCGACGCGGTCGACGTGCTGCGCCGCGCGCTCCTTCCGCGGGCGGCGATCCTCACGCCCAATCTGCCCGAGGCCGCGGTCCTGCTCGATGAACCTTTGGCCCAGGACGAAACCCAGATCCGCGCCCAGGCCGAGCGGCTGCTGCGGCTGGGCGCCCGCGCGGTGCTGATCAAGGGCGGCCATGCGGCCGGAACCGAGAGCGTCGATTTTCTCGTCGACGGCCGGGTCGAGCTGCGGCTGCCGGCCACGCGCGTTGCCACGCGGAACACCCACGGCACCGGCTGCACCCTTTCCGCCGCGATTGCCGCCGGCCTCGCGAAGGGCCTCGCGGTCGCCGAAGCCGTCGCGCAAGCCAAGGCCTATGTGACGGCGGCGATCGCGGCCGCCGATCGGCTATCCGTCGGCCGCGGCCCGGGCCCGCTGCACCATTTTCATGAATGGTGGTGAGGTGAGAAAACTACGGCGCAGCGAGCGAACCATGAAAGAGCTGAAACAGGCGTTCATCGAGGCCTTCAAGGAAGGCCTGATCGTCTACTTTTCACCATTCACCGGCCTTGGCCGCGCTATTCGAGAAGCCGGTCATGGCGGCGAACCCGGCTCGGCTTTACGGTTTTCCGGGCGCCGACTGAGTGCGCGAACGGGCGCCGAAGGAGGGGGGACATGGCCATTACTGCAAAGCAGCGCGCCGCATCGGGCGCGAGCGAGTTGACCGCAACCGAGCGCAGCGCGCTGAAGAAGGCGGCGTGGCGGCTGCTGCCGCTGCTCACGATTGCGTATCTCTTCAACTATTTCGACCGCACCGTCGTCGGCTTCGCGGCGCTGACCATGAACCGCGACATCGGGCTGACGTCGAGCCAGTTCGGCTTCGGCGCGGGCCTCCTGTTCATTACGTATTGTCTGTTCGAGATCCCGAGCAATCTGGTGCTCTTCCGCGTCGGCCCGCGGCGGTGGCTCGCGCGCATCATGATTACCTGGGGCATCATCTCGGCCTCGACTGCCTTCGTCGTCGGCCCTTACAGCTTCTATGCCGCGCGCCTGCTGCTGGGCGCCGCCGAGGCCGGGTACTTCGTCGGCGTCACCTACTATCTTTCCGCTTGGTTCCCGGTGCAGATCCGTACCCGCATGCTCGCCTGGTTCCTGGTCGGCATTCCGTTGTCCACCGTGATCGGCGGCCCTCTCGCCGGGCTGCTGCTGCAGCTCGACGGTGTTTGGGGATTTGCCGGCTGGCAATGGCTGTTTTTCGGCGTGAGCCTGCCCTGCGTCGCGTTCGGCCTGATCGTCTACACCGTGCTGCGCGACCGGCCGCAAGACGCCGACTGGCTCACCCCTGCCGAGCGCGAGGCGCTCGTCGGCATGCTCACGGCCGAGACGCGCGAGCGACCGAGATCAGAATTCTGGCCGGCGGTGCGCGACCCGCGCGTCCTCGTCCTCGCCGGCGTGCAGTTCTGCTTCACGCTCGGCTCCTACGGCATCGGCATCTGGCTGCCGCAGATCGTCAAGGGCTACCAATTCTCGAACCTCGAGGTCAGCCTGATCGTCGCCGTGCCTTACCTCTTCGCCTCGGTGGCGATGATCGTCTGGGCCTGGCACATCGATCGCACCGGCAAGAAAGTGGCCAACCTCGCGATCGCCTGCTTCCTCGGCGCAATCGGCCTGGTGGCGTCGGTGTTGCTCGCCGGCTCGCTGCTGGTCGCGCTCGCCGGCCTGACCGTGGCGCTGGTTGGCGTGACCTCGGCGCGCGCCATCTTCTGGAACGTTCCGACGCGGTTCTTGACCGGCATCGGCGCCGCCGGCGGATTGGCCTTCATCAACACCATCGGCGTGTTCGGCGGCTTCGTGGGCCCGAGCATGATGGGCTGGCTCAAGGATTGGACCGGCTCGTTCACCGCCGGGCTGATGGCGATGGCAGCGATCATGCTGGCGGCGACGCTGCTCGCCGCCTCGCTCAAGCTCCTCGTCAAACAGGAGTGAGGCCTACGCCGACAGGTAGTGCAGCCAGCGTGCAGCACCGCCCATTAAATCCGGTCGATCCAATTATCAGCTCCGGAACCGCACCACCTTGGTGCGCTGCTCGCCCAGGCCCTCGATGCCGAGGCTGACCACGTCGCCCGCCTTCAAGAATTTCGGCGGCTTCTTGCCGAGCCCGACCCCCGGCGGCGTGCCGGTGGCGATCACATCGCCCGGCTCCAGGACCATGAATTGCGACACGTAGGACACGATGTGGTCGACGTGGAAGATCATGGTGCGGGTCGAGCCTTTCTGCATGCGCTCGCCGTTGACGTCGAGCCACATCGATAAGGTTTGCGGAGCGGAGATCTCGTCGGCGGTGACGAGCCACGGCCCGAGCGGGCCGAAGGTCTCGCAGCCTTTGCCCTTGGTCCACTGGCCGGCGCGCTCGAGCTGAAACTCGCGTTCGGAGACGTCGTTGGCGACGCAATAACCGGCGACGAAATCGAGCGCGGCCTTCTTCGCCACATATCGCGCGCGCGAGCCGATCACCACCGCGAGCTCCACCTCCCAGTCGGTTTTCTGCGATCCCTTCGGCAGCATGATGTCGTCGTTGGCGCCGACGATGCAGTTCGGCGCCTTGTTGAAGACGATCGGCTCCTTGGGGATCGGCTGTCCGGCCTCGGCGGCGTGGTCGGCGTAATTGAGGCCGATCGCGACATAATTGCCGACCTGTCCGACGCAGGGACCGAGCCGCACGCCGCTTCGCACCAATGGCAGTTTTTCGATATTCGCCTTGCGGATCTTGGCGAGCCCGCGCGGGCTCAAGGTCTCGCCGGCGATATCGGGGACCAGCGCCGAGAGATCGCGAATGCGGCCTTTGCCGTCGATGATGCCGGGCTTCTCGCGGCCGGGCGCGCCGTAACGGACGAGCTTCATAATCGGTTCACTCCCCTTCGTGGATCGATTTGCTGGTAACAGCCCCAAAAGGCCGCGGATCATGCGTTGGCGCCGCGCCGCGGGCAAGCGCCCGAACGCCGGCGCCTCGTTGCTTGCACGTGGGTCAGAACGCGCCCGGGAACGCTCCGCCGTCGATCAGCAGATTCTGGCCGGTGATGTAGCCGGCCTGGGCGGAGCACAAAAACGCACAGGCTGCGCCGAACTCGATGGGATCGCCGAAGCGTTTTGCCGGCACCGCCGCGGTACGCTCGGCGCGGACCTGATCGAGCGGAATGCCGCGGCGCTCGGCGTTCGCCTTGAGGTTGGAGTCGAGCCGATCGGTCGCGAACGATCCCGGCAGCAGGAAATTGATGGTGACGTTCGAGCCCGCGACCGAGCGCGCGACGCCGGCCAGGAACGCGGTCAATCCCGCGCGCGCCCCCGAGGAGAGATCGAGGCCGGGAATCGGCATTTTGACCGACGCCGAGGTGATATTGACGATGCGCCCGAAGCGGCGTCGGGTCATCGGCTCGATCGCTATCTGGATCAGCTCGATCGCGACCACCATGTTGGCGATCACCCCGTCGAGCATGGCTTTGCGGTCGAGCTCGCGGAAATCCCGAAACGGCGGTCCGGCATTGTTGTTCACGAGAATATCCGGCTCCGGGCAGGCCTTGAACAACGCGGCCTGACCCTCGGCGGTGGCGACGTCGGCCGCGACCGCCGTGACGTTGCCGCGGGCGAGTTTGCGGATCTCGGCGGCGGTTGCCTCGAGCCGCGCCTTGTCGCGGCCGTTGATCACGACGTCGCAGCCGGCCTCAGCGAGCGCGAGCGCGCAGCCGCGGCCGAGCCCGCGGCTCGATGCGCAGACGATGGCCTTGCGGCCGGCAATGCCGAGATCCATGCGGTTTCCCCTGCTTGCGTGGTTTCTATGCGAGCGGACCAATGTTGCAGCTCGATACCTCCGACGCAATCGCATGAGGACGCTTGCCGCGCGGCCGGCGGCGGGACTACGGTTCAGGGGCGATGAGCCCTTCCGCCGAGCCGAGCCAGGCCCTTCCGACCGCCGCCGACGTCGATGCGGCCGCGAGACGCCTGCGGGGCGTCGCATTGCGCACCCCGCTGCTCGCTTCCCCGCTTCTCGATGCGCGAACCGGCGGAAAAGTCTTTCTCAAGGCCGAGACCCTGCAGCGCACCGGCTCGTTCAAGTTTCGCGGCGCCTACAACAAGATTTCCTCGCTCCCGGCCGAAAGCCGCGCCAGCGGGGTGGTCGCCTATTCGTCCGGCAATCATGCGCAAGGGGTCGCGGCGGCCGCGAAGCTGCTCGACATGCCGGCCGTGATTGTCATGCCGAGGGACGCGCCGCGGCCCAAGCGCGACCGCACCGCCGAGCTCGGCGCCGAACTGGTGCTCTACGATCGCGAGCGCGAGGACCGCGAGGCGATCGCCCGCGAGATCGCCGCGCGCCGGCATGCGACGCTGGTCCCGCCCTACGACGATCCGCTGATCATCGCCGGCCAGGGCACGGCCGGACGCGAGATCGTCGAGGATCTGGCGGCGGCGGGGCTCGAGCCGGACGTCGTGGCCGTCACGGCCTCCGGCGGCGGGCTCACCGCGGGCGTTGCGCTCGCGGTGAAGTCGAAATGCCCCCAGTCGAGGATCTACACCGCGGAGCCGCAAGGCTTCGACGACCACGCGCGCTCGTTTCGGAGCGGGCGCCGCGAAGCGAACCCGAGCCTCACCGGATCGATCTGCGATGCGCTCTTGGCGCGCATGCCGGGAGAGATGACGTTCGCCATCAATCGCATGCTGGTCGGCGAGGGCGTTTGCGTGAGCGACGCCGAGGTGGCCGCGGCGGTGGCCTTCGCGTTTCGCGAGCTCAAGCTCGTGGTCGAGCCCGGCGGCGCGGTCGCGCTCGCGGCGCTGCTGGCTGGAAAAATCGACGTGCGCGGCAAGATCGCCGTGGCGGTGCTGTCCGGAGGCAATGTGGACCCGGAACTCTTCCACCGCCTCGTGGCGTGATCGCGATCAGCTGAACAGCGCGATCTTTTCCTCGGCGCTGAGCGCCAGAATCGGCCGGAGCGGGTCGTCGAGAGACGGAGTGGAGCGTGCGTCGGGCGCGTGCGCCGGGCTCAATTCCGATCGCGACCGATCGGGCACGCGGGTCTTGCCCATCGGGTGCCGCCGGGCATTGCGCGGCTTCCTTGGCGGTGCCGGCGGCCGGCGCCATCATCACGTCGACGTCGACCTGAGCGAGGCCGAGCTGAGCAGGCCCGGTGAGCGCCGCTGGCGGCGCGTCGGGTGCGGCTTTGGCGCCGACCGCGTTGCCGTCGAGCCCCCAGATATCGATCATGGCGTTGATCCGGCCTTCCAGATAGCGGAGCGCCTGGATCACCTTGCCGGTACGCTGGCCGGTGAGATCCTGGAACGCGCAGGCGATATAGATGTCGGTCGCCTTGGCGTTGATCAGGTCGCAGACCTCGGGGTCGATGCCTTGCTCGCGCAGCGTCCAGGCGATCTCCTGGTGGCGGCCTCGGTCGTCTGCACGATGGAATCCAGTTCCGCTGTCACGTCGCCGAATTTGCCGGCATCCTCGATGTCGGGCTTGATCGCCGCGATCTCGGCCTTGGTGCGGGAGATCGCCTTGGCCATTTCGAACAGGTCGAAGCGGATGCGGTCGACCGATTGCGCGGTAGGCTCGCCGCGAATGGCGGCCTCGAGGCGGCCGATGGCGCCGAGCAGCGTCATCGTGTCGGAATGCCGGTTGCGCCGGGCGTATTCGGCCAGGAACCAGCGGCCGCGGCCGGTCTCCATGACGGCCGCTTCGATCAGGTCGTAATCCGCTTCCGAGAGCGGCATCAGGGCGGGCGGCTGCGGCATTCCCGGGTCCCACGATCGAATCGGCCAAAACCATGGCTTAATGCGGTCGCAGAAGATCCGAGGTAGCCGCCCCGCTCAGCCCCATAATTCCGGCGTCGGCGGATGGACGAGGCTCCGCTCGTAGCGCAGGCCGTGCGGGCGGTCCCATGCGAGCAGCAAAGGGCCGTCGAGATCGACCACGCGGGCGCGCTGGGCGAGGAGGTGCGCCGGCGCCATGGCGAGCGAGGTCGAGATCATGCAGCCGACCATGAGGTCGAAGCCGAGGCGCGCGGCCTCGGCCGCAAGCCGCAACGCCTCGGTGAGCCCGCCGGTCTTGTCGAGCTTGATATTGACGGCGTCGTACTTGCCCACGAGGGCGGCGAGGCTGGCGCAATCATGCACGCTTTCATCGGCGCAGATCGGAATGGCATGCGGGAATGCAGCCAGGCATTGATCCGCCCCGGCGGGCACCGGCTGCTCGATCAGCGTGACGCCGGCCTCGGCGCATGCGGCGAGATTCTCCGCAAGGTTTTCCGGGTTCCAGCCCTCGTTGGCGTCCACGATCAGCTCGCAGCCCGGCGTCGCCGCGCGGATCGCGCGAATGCGCTCGGGATCCCCCGCCCCGCCGAGCTTCACCTTCAGGAGCTCCCGCGAGGCGGCTTTCGCCGCGGCCGCCGCCATCGCGTCGGCACGGTCGAGCGAGATCGTATAGGCGGTGACCAGCGGCCGCGGAGCGGGCAAGCCGGCCAGCGCGTGGGCCGGCTTCCCGGCGCGCTTTGCCTCGAAATCCCAGAACGCGCAGTCGAGCGCGTTGCGGGCCGCGCCGGCGGGCATGCGCTGCTGGAGCCCGAGGCGGTCGAGCCCGCCGGCGAGCGGCTCTCGCATGGCTTCGACGGCGGCGGCCACGCCCTCGACGGTCTCCCCGTACCGCCCATAGGGCACGCATTCGCCGCGGCCGCGGCGCCGGCCGTCGGCAAGCTCCGCGACCACGACCTCGGCTGTTGTCTTTGCGCCGCGTGAGATCGCAAATTTGCCCGCAATCGGCCACTTTTCCAGATGAATGAAGAGCGAGACGGCCATGACCGAAAAACCGCGGAACCCTCGACAGGGCCGGCGAGGAATGGTCAATAGGCCCAAGGGGGGCGCGGCTCAAGCGAGCGCCGACGCCGTCACGGGGAAGCCTAAATGCTGCAGGTCCGGGAGCCCTTGCTCAGGAGCGCCGCGCACGGCGATTGGGTGGAATTCGCCGCGGCCGGCGCCTGGACGGCCGAGCACGCCCATGACCTCGAGCCGCTCGTCGAGCAGGCGGAGCGTGAGCCCCTGTCCGTCCGTGCGGTCGGCATCGACATGAGCCGGGTCGAGCGCATCGACACCTTCGGGGCATGGCTGCTGGAGCGGCTGATCCGCGCGTTCCGCGCGGCGGGGTGCCAGATCAAGATCGTCGGCTTGTCGGATCGCTACGACGGCCTGATCAAGGAGCTCCATCAAGTCAATCTGCAGCCGGCGCGCACCGTCCGGACCGAGAGCCGGCTGGCGGCGGCGCTAGCGATGGTCGGCCGGACCATGTTCGAGGTCTGGCGCGATCTCGTGGATTTCGCCCGCATGCTGGGCGAACTCATTACGGTGGGGCTACGGGTGGCGGCGCGGCCGCAGACGTTCCGGCTCACGTCCACGGTCCATCAGCTCGAGCGGGTCGGCTGGCGGGCCGTTCCCATCGTCCTGCTGATCACGTTCCTGATCGGGTCGATCCTGGCGCAGCAGGGTATCTTCCATTTCCGCAAATTCGGCGCCGATATCTACGTGATCGATATGGTCGGCGTTCTCGTATTGCGCGAGGTCGGCGTGATCATTGTCGCCGTCATGGTCGCCGGACGATCGGGCAGCGCCTATACGGCCGAGCTCGGCTCCATGAAGATGCGCGAGGAGATCGACGCGCTGCGCACGATGGGCTTCGATCCGACCGAAGTCCTGATCCTGCCGCGCATCGTTGCGCTGCTCATCGCCGTGCCGATCCTGACGTTCCTGGGCTCGATGTCGGCGATCTACGGCGGCGCGCTGGTCGCCTGGGGCTACGGCGGCATCAATCCGGACGTGTTTCTCTCCCGCCTCAAGGAGGCGATCTCGCTCGATACCTTCGAGGTCGGCATGATCAAGGCGCCGTTCATGGCGCTGGTGATCGGCATCGTCGCCTGCGTCGAGGGCTTCAAGGTCGAGGGCAGCGCGGAATCGCTCGGCCTGCACACCACCGCCTCGGTGGTGAAAGCGATCTTTCTCGTCATCGTGTTCGACGGCCTGTTCGCCATGTTCTTCGCGTCGATCGGGAAATGAGCTGATGTCGGCCGCTACGAACGGCGTTGCCATCCGGGTGCGCGACCTCGTCGTCGGCTTCGGCAGCGCCCGCATCCTCAACCAGCTTTCGCTCGACGTATTTCGCGGCGAGGTTCTCGGCTTCGTCGGCGGCTCGGGCCAGGGCAAGTCGGTGCTGATGCGCACCATCATCGGCTTGGTGCCGAAGCGCGAGGGAACGATCGAAGTATTCGGGGTCGATCTCGGGCGCGCGAGCGCCGAGGAACGCCAGGCGACCGAGCGGCGCTGGGGCATCCTGTTCCAGCAGGGCGCGTTGTTTTCCTCGCTCACCGTGCGTCAGAACGTGCAGTTCCCGATGCGGGAATATCTCGGCATCTCCGATCGCCTGCTGGAAGAGATCGCGGTCGCGAAGCTGGAGATGGTGGGGCTGAAGGCTGACGTGGTCGACAAATTTCCCTCCGAGCTGTCCGGCGGCATGATCAAGCGCGTCGCGCTCGCCCGCGCGCTCGCGCTCGACCCCGAGATCGTGTTCCTGGACGAGCCGACCTCGGGGCTGGACCCGATCGGGGCCGCGGATTTCGACAACCTGATCCGCACCCTACAGCAGACTTTGGGCCTGACGGTTTTCATGGTAACGCATGACCTGGACAGCCTGTACAGCATCTGCGACCGCATCGCCGCGCTCGCGGACGGCAAGGTCATCGCCGTAGGCCCGATGGCGACGATGCTGGCTTCGGAGCATCCCTGGCTGAAAGCCTATTTCCATGGGCAGCGCAGCCGGGTAGCGGCGGCCGCAGGGGCGGCGGCGGCAATGGGGACGGTGTAGGGGAAGGACGGGGTGGGATGGAAACCAGAGCCAATTACGTGCTGATCGGCGCGTTCACGCTCGCCGTCGTCGCTGCGGCGTTCGGGTTCGTGTACTGGTTCTCGAATCTCGGCGACCACGGGGTGCGCGAGACTTACCGGGTGGTGTTCGACGGCACCGTGTCGGGGCTTCGCACCGGGTCGTCCGTGCTGTTCAACGGCATTCGCGTCGGCGAGGTCACCGAGCTCAAGCTCAATCCCACCAACCCCCGGCAGGTGGTGGCGACGATGGCGGTCGAGCCCAAGACTCCGGTGCGGGCGGATACCACCATCAGCCTGGATTTCCAGGGGCTGACCGGGATCGCCTCGATCTCGCTCAAGGGCGGCACGCCCGGCGCCGCGACCTTGCCGATCGCCCAGGACGGCGGGCCGCCGCTGCTGCTCGCCGATGCGGGCGCGACCCAGGACATCACCCAGGCTGCGCGCGAGGTGCTGCGCAAGGTCGACAATTTCTTTGCCGAGAGCGAAGGCCCGCTGCGCAGCGCGATCCGCAATCTCGATACCTTCAGCTCCACCTTGGCCAAGAACTCGGAGCGGATCGATCACGTGATCGCCGGGGTCGAAGGCCTGTTCGGCGCCGACGGCAAGGGCGACATCAACGAGGCGGTCCACTCGCTCAAGGCGCTGGCCGACAATCTCGACAAGCGCACTGCGGACATCACCGCCGGGGTGACGCGTTTCACCGGATCGGGACTGCGCGAATGGGAAGCGCTCGCGGTCGACGGCCGGCGCACCCTTTCCGATCTCGATCGCGCCATCAAGAACTTGGACCGCAATCCGCAGCGGGTCATCTTCGGCGGCAGCGGCACGAGCGGCGCGGTGCCGGAGTACAACGGCAGGCGCTGACCGGCGGCTGCGGCAGAGGGGGATGGCGGTGAACGTACTTGGGCGGCGTTCCCGAGCCATGCGAGCGGCCGTATTGCTCGCGTTTGCAGCCGCGCTTTCGGCATGCGGCGGGCAGGCTCCGCCCACCTTCGATCTCAACTCGCCGCAGACGCTCGCCAAGGCACGCGGCTCGCCGCGCGGCCAGCTGGTCGTCGTCGAGCCCACCGCGCTCTCGGTGCTCAACACCGATCGCATCGTGGTGCGCACCCGGGGCGAGATCGCGTATCTCTCCCGCGCCCAATGGAGCGACCGACTGCCGCGGCTGGTGCAGAGCCGGATCGTCGAAGGGTTCGAGAACGGCAGCCGGCTGCGCGCGGTGGGAACCCCGGGCGACAAGCTCGCCGCGGATTATCAGCTCGTCACCGACGTGCGCGCCTTCCACGTGTCGGTCGCCTCCGAGCCGATGGCCGAAGTCGAGATCTCGGCCAAGATGGTGTCCGACCGGGGCGGCCGCGTGCTCGCCACCAAGGTGTTCCGCGCCAGCGTTCCCGCCGCCTCGACCGAGGGCCCGGACGCGGTGAACGCGCTCGACGAGGCGTTCCAGCGCGTCATCACCGATCTGGTGGCCTGGGCCTCCCACGTGGTGTAAGGCGGGCGCAGCGCGCGTCGGTCGGGATTGGCGGAAGAATGCGGGCCGCAACACAGCCGGCGATCTCGAGACGGTGAGGACGAGAACATCCGCGAGCCAGTGAGGGGGTGATGAGAAGGTCGGGGGTCTGCTTTGTCGCGTTGGCGGCGCTGTCGATTTCTGCAACCATAGCCTCGGCACAAACCACGTCCGGCGTCGACAGGCTCTACATCCTCAATTGCGGCGAAGGCGTCGCCGGCGACATTTCCCGCTGGTCGCCCGGCGTCGACGTCGGCAAATCCATGGATTTCGTCGACAATTGCTACCTGATTCATCACGCCCAGGGCTGGCTGCTCTGGGACACCGGCGTCACCGATGCCACCGCGGCGATGCCGCAGGGCCAGGCGCCGGCCGATCCGCGCATGACGCACTGGCGGCGGCCGAAGACGCTCGCCTCGCAGCTCGACGCGGTCGGGGTGAAGCCCGCGGAAATCAAATATCTCGCCGTCTCGCATACCCATCCGGACCACATCGGCAATGTGGAGCTGTTCCCGCAGGTCATGCTGCTGGTGCAGAAGGCCGAATACGAATGGCCGAGCCCGCTCGGCGTCGGCCGCTTCAAGCCGGAGCATCCGGTGACCAAGCTCGAAGGCGACCACGACGTATTCGGCGACGGCAGCGTGACGATCGTCGCGACCCCGGGACACACGCCCGGCCACCAGTCGCTGCTGGTGAAATTGCCGAAGACCGGGGCGCTGGTGCTCTCGGGCGATGCCGTGCACTTCAAGAGCAATTGGGAAAATCGCCGCGTCCCTTCGAACAACACCGACAAGGACCAGACGCTGGCCTCGATGCAGCGCATCGCCGATTTGTTGGCGAAGGAGAAAGCCCAGCTCTGGATCAATCACGACAGGGCGCAGCGCGACAGCCTGAAGCTGGCGCCCGAATTCTACGATTGAGGGGAGCGCTGGCTGCTCGAGTACATTGACAAAAAGGCGCGCCGAGGCGCGCCTTTTTGTTTCAGGGCGTGAGCCGCCGCCCCGCGACTCGAACCGTCCGGCGGCATGGGCCAGCATCTTGTAGCAAGGCCGGTTTTTCGCGGATGGTCGGCGTCGAAGGTCAAATCGACACCGGTATGCTATGCCGGAGCGATCATGGCTCGTCCAGCATCGCCGCTGGACGATCGCTGCTTCAGCTCAGCCGCACCAAGAAGACGGCCTCATGCTATATCGCGTCAGCGCAACGGCTCGAACGCCGTCTCGCGGATTCTGAGCACGACGAGAAACGTGATGGTCGCCGCCGCGATGAGGTAGTAGGCCGGCGCCAGGTTGCTGCCGGTCACGCCGATCAGCCAAGTCGCGATAAAGGGCGCGAAGCCGCCGAACACCGCGACCGCGATGTTGTAGCCGATCGACAAGGCGGTGTAGCGCACGCGGGTCGGCAAGATTTCGGAATAGGTCGCCGGGCATGCTCCGGAAAAGAACGATAGAAATACGATCATCAGCATCTGGGCCGTCAGTGCCAGCGCAGCGCTCCCCGAGGACGCCATCATAAAAAGCGGGTAGGCGAGGACGATATACCCACCGGAGGAAAGCAGCAGCAGCGGCTTGCGGCCGATCCGGTCGGACAATGCGCCCCAGATCGGGATCAAAATCACGAAGACCAGCAGGCAGCTTGTGCCGATCCACAGCGCCGAGGATTGCGGCAGCTTTGCAACCGACACGATGTAGCTGGTCATGTAGATGATCGGTATGTAGTAGGCCACGGTGTTGTGCAGCGTGAGGCCGAAGATCGTCAGGGTCTCCCGGCGATACTTGGTCACGGTCTCGATCAGCGGCGCCTTGGCGACTTCCCCGTGCTGCTCGATCTCGGTGAACTTGGGAGTGTCGGCGAGCCGCCAGCGCAGATAGGCCCCGAGGATGCCGACCAGAATGCCGAGCAGAAACGGAATCCGCCACCCCCAAGAAAGGAGGGCTTCGGGCGAAAGCATCGAGCTGATGAGCGCGGCGCTGAGCGAGCCCAGCAGGAAACCCGAGCCGACGCTAACCTGTTGCCAGGAGCCGATGAAACCGCGCTGTCCTTCCGGCGCGTATTCCACGATATAAGAGGTCGACCCGCCCCACTCGCCACCGGCGGACAGCCCCTGCAACAGCCTGGCGATCACCAGCAGGATGGGTGCCAGGACGCCGGCTTGGGCGTAGGTCGGCAGCAGCCCGATCGCAAGGGTCGAAAAAGCCATGAGGAAAATGACGGCGCTCAGGGCCAAGCGTCTGCCAAATCGATCGCCATAGATGCCAAACAGGATCGAGCCGATCGGCCGCATGACGAAGCCGACGCCGAAGACGGCAAAGGCCTTCAGCAACGATATGGTCTTGTCCTCGCCTGGGAAGAAAAGCTGCGAGATCGTCGTGGCAAAATAGCCGTAGACGCCGAAATCGAACCACTCGAGCACGTTGCCGATCGTGCCGGCGATGACCGCTTTTCGATTTTCGGCCATCGTCGGCGTGGTAAGCGTAGCGGTACTCATGACGCCCCCGGCTATCTTGGCGGCACAGCTGTGGTCGAAAGACTACGAGGGGCAGGCCCGGCTGTCCATTGAGAACCGGAGCGGCGAAGCATTTTTGTCTCGTCCTTGTCCACAGTGGGGGGCGCATGGATCTCATCATCCGCGACGTACGCCTAGCCGATCGAACGTTCGATGAACCCATGGACATCGGCATCCGGAATGGTCGCATCGTCGCGATCGAACGTCGGCTCGCCGCCGACGCCCAAATCTATGATGGCCACGGGTGCCTCGCCTGCGCCGGGCTGATCGAGAGCCATATCCATCTCGACAAGTCGCGCATCATCGATCGTTGCCCGCCGCAGGAGGGGCGGGAGGCCAACCCGGTGAGGCGTGTGGCGCCCCTGAAGAAGAGCATGACGCTCGAGGATGTGCGCATGCGCGCGGCGCGCACGCTCGAGCAATGCGTGCTCCACGGAACGACGCGCATGCGCACGCAGGTGGAGGTCGACCCGGGCATCGGCATGCGCGGCTTCGAGGCAGTGCAGTCGCTCATCGATGACTACCGCTGGGCGATCGACATCGAGATTTGCGTCTTTCCGCAGGAGGGGCTCACCAATTACCCCGGCACCGATGAGTTCCTGGTGGAGGCATTGAAACGCGGGGCGAAGGTGATCGGCGGCGCGCCGCGCTATGACACCGATCATGCCGGGCAGCTCAAACGCATCTTCGCGCTGGCGCGCGAGTTCGACGTCGACATCGACGTCCATCTCGACGTCGGAAACACGCCCGATGCGATGGACATCCATCTTGTTCGCGAGTTGACGGAGAGACACAAGCGCGGTGGTCGCGTCGTCGTCGGCCACATGGCGAAGCTCTCGACGATGCCGCGCGATCAGATGGCGGCGCTGGCGCGCTCTCTCGCCGATACCGGGATCGCAGTCACGGTTTTGCCCGCGACCGACCTCTTCCTGATGGGGCGCGATCAGGACCACAACGTTCGCCGAGGGGTTGCCGATGCCAATTTGCTCATCGAGCAGGGCGTCAACTGTTCGCTTTCCTCCAACAACATCCTCAATCCGGCGACGCCTTATGGCGACTGCTCGCTGATCCGCATGGCCAATCTTTACGCCAACGTGCTCCAGGTCGAAGGCGCGTCGCGGCTGCGCGAGTGCTTCGCCATGCTCACCGAAGGTTCGGCGCGGCTGCTCAACTTGAAGGATTACGGACTTTCGCTCGGCAATCCCGCCGACGTTGTCGTTCTCGACGCACGCTCACCGGAGCAGGCGATCGCCGAAATCTCGCAGCCCATGGCCGTCTTCAAGCGCGGCCGGCGCACCGTCATCCGGCATCCGCCGGAGCTGCTGCGGCCGGGCGGGCTGGCGTCCTGAAGCACGATCCCGGACCGTAGCCCGGATGCAGCGTAGCGAAATCCGGGATCGGCAGAGTCCTGCTGATCGAGGTCCCCGTTTTCGCGGGGCCGGCAGCCTTCGGCCGCCGCTACAAAAAAGGGCGCGTCGAGGCGCGCCCTTTTTGTCTCGGTGTGATCGGCCCTACTCGAAGCGGCCGGCGGCGTGGGCGAGCATGGTGTAGACCTTGCCGGTCTCCGAGGTCAGATAGGTCCGCGCCACCACCGCGCCGCGATCGTCGCGCGAGACGTCCTCGAGCAGCCGCTCGAACTCGCCGATGTAGCGGTCGACCGTCTGCTTGAACTCGCGGTCGCCGCGATAGCGCTTGCGGATCTCGTCGAACGTCTTCTGCCCCTGCATCGTATAGAGGCGCTTGGTGAAGACGTTGCGCTCGCCGCGCTTGTAGCGGTCCCAAAGCTCCGCGGCGGCGTCGTGATCGATCATCCGGGCGATGTCGACCGAGAGCGAATCCAGCGATTCGAGCGCATGGCGCGCCGGCCGGTCCTTTCCGCCGCCGTCCTCATCGCGCGAAGCGCGAGTCAACAGATCGCTCAGCCAGCCGTCGCGGCCATCGCGCCCGTTGCTGCGGCCCTCGGGCTGCGGCGGCGGTGCGGACGGGCCTTCCGGTCTGCGTGGCGCCGGAGCCGGCGGGGCTGCGCGCCCACCGCCTACGACTTCGAGGCGCGCGGCGGGGCGATGCTCGCTGCGCGCGCCGCCCGCGACGAGCTCCTCGCGCACGCCGCGGCGCACCGGCTCCGCGGCGTCGACCGCCTGCGAATGGCGGGCGACGATGCGGTTGAGCTCGGCCAGCGCGTCGATCTGCTCGACGATCACTCGGCGCATCTGCGCGGTGCTCTCCGCGGTCTCCTGCGGCAGCTCGAGCACGCCGCGCCGCATCTCGGCGCGGGTCTTCTCCAGCTCGCGCGCGATTTCGCCGGCCATGCCCTTCATGTCGCGCACGATCTCGGCAAAACGCTCGCTTGCCTGGCGGAACAGAGCCTGCGTCTCGCCGGTCGCCTGCTCGTAAAGGCCGCGCAACGCCTCGCCGGTGCGTTGCCGCTCCTCCTCCGATGTCGAACGCACCAACTCGTACTGGCCGGTGATCGCGCGAGAACCCTCCGCGGTCGACTCGGCGATCACCTGCGCGATTTCCCGGGCGCGCCCCTCCGCGGCCTCGAAGGAATCCTTCAGCAGGGTGGCGAAGCGCATCAGCCGCTGATCGAGCTCCTGGGCCTTGCCGTCGAGATGACCGACCAGCGTCTCCATGGAATTGCGCCGCTCCGCCAGCACCTCCCCGGTGCGGCGATTGCTGGTTTCGATGAGCTCGGCCGCGGATGCCAGCGCCCGGCCGTGCCCGTCGAACTGCTCGGCGACTTCCGTGATCTCGCGCAGCACGTTGCTGGTGATGCCGTGGAACGACTTGATGTTGTCCTCCATCTTGGAGCTCGTCGCCCCGCTGCGGTCGGCCAATTGGTTCATCGTGGTCACGAACTCCTTGACCCGACCCGACAGCGTATTCTCGACCGCGCCGAGATTGGCGGTGGCGCCGCTGAGCACCTCCTGGAGCAGGATATTGGCCTCGCGCAACCGCTCGAACAGCGCCGTGGTGTCGTTGCGCAGCATGTTGTGGGTGTCCATCACCTCCGAGACGGCGGCGGCGGTGGTCTGCTGCGACTGCTCGGTCGCGGTCTTGGCGCTGACCTGCAAACTTTCCAGCGAGCGGGTGACCGAGGTCGACGCGGTCGAGGCCGCGTCGTTGATGATGCGGGCGATGTCCTGGCTGTTGTCCAGCATCGTCCTGGTGAACGACAGGCCCTTGGCCTCGATCGACTGCACCGCCTCCTTGGTGATGCGGTCGACGTCGGTCGCAAATTGCTGGCCGCGGCCGCCGAACGCGACCAGGAAATTGCCGCTCTTTTCGTCGAGGATCCGCGCCAGCTCCGCGGTGCGCTGGTTGATGCTGGCGTTGAGCTCCTCGGCCTTGCCCGCCATGCTCCGCACGACTTCGGCGCTGACCCCCAGCAGCGTGCGCTCGACCTCGCCGGCGTTCTGCTTGAGCACGTTGCCGGTCCCCGAGGAGACCGCAGCGAGCCGAGTCTCGACATCATCGACCTGCTGCTTGAGCGCCGCGGTCGAGCTTTGGGACACCGCGGTCAAGCGCTGCTCGACTTCGTCAGCCTGATCCTTGAGGACTTGTGCGCTCGAGCGCACGGTCTCGACCGTCGAGGACACCAATAGGGCGAGCGCCTGTTCGGCTTCCCCGGTGTTGGTCTTGATCGCGTGGCTGAGCTGCTCGAAGCGCGACGTCATGGTGTTGGAGACGGCCTGGCCGCGCACTTCGATCTGGCTCGCCACGGTCTCGACGCGGCCCACCAGCAGTTCCTCGAACCGGCCGATGCGGGCATCGAGATTGCCGGCGACCTCCATCGCGCGCATGCCGAGCGTCTTGTCGATCTCGTCGGTCTTGGCGGCAAGCGCCTCGGCAACCTTGGTGCCGCGGGCGTTGATGGTGGCCGCGATGTCGCCGATCCGCTGCTCCAGCGCGCCGACGACTTCCTTGCCGCCCTCCGCCAGCGTCTTGGCGATATCGAGCACGCGATTGCCGAGCGCCTGGTTGAGCGTCTGCGTGCGCGTATCGAGCGCCTCCTGAACGCGCACGATGCGCTGATCGAGTCCGGAGGTGAACTCGTTTGCCCGGGTGGTGACGCGGTCCTCGAACGTCTCGATGTGGGATCGCATCTGCTCGGTGAGCCCGGTCGAATGCTGGCCGAGGCGTCCCACCAGCTCGTCGCCGCGGTCGGCGAAATTCTCGACGTTCGAGCGCATCTTTTCGGTGAGCTCGGCGGAATTATAGCCGAGCCGCTCCACCAGCTCGCCGCCGTAGACCTTCACGGTGCGATCGAACTCCGTGAGGTGCTGCGTGATGAGCTCGCCCAGCGCGCCGCTGTCCTGCGAGATCTTCTGCGCGAGCTCCGAGCCGCCACGGGTGAACACGTCCTCGAACGACTGCAGGCGCGACGTGAGCAGCTCCTTGATGGCGTCGCCTTTGACGTTGATCGTCGAGGCCAGCGTGTCGGCCGTCTCGCGGAACGTTTCGGTGACGGTGGCGCTGCGCGCCACGATCGCTTCGGTCACCCGCGATCCGGTCTCGTCGAGCTTGGAAACCACGTCGCTGCCGCGCAAGGTGAGATCGAGAACGAGCGATTCTCCCGTCGCCTTGAGCGTGTTGTTCACGTCCTCCGCGCGGGTGGCGATGCTCTCGGCGATGCGGCCGCCGGTCTCGATCAGCGAGTCGGTGATTTCCTGGGCCTTCTCGGCGATGCCCGCGGTGAGCCCGGTCGTGCGATGCGTGAAGCCGTCCGCGACCTGGTCGAGCCGCGAGGACAACAGGTTCGACAGTTTGGTGGCGAGTTCGCCGAACTCGTCGCTGATGTGATCGGTCTTGACCTGGATGCTCGAGGTCAGGCGCTCGGTGGCGCTTTCGAGCGTGCGGGTCGCCTCGGTGCTGGTGTTGCTGAGCTGTTCGAGGAGGTCGCCGCCGCGCTCGCCGATGGCGTCGATCATGGAATCGCCGGCGCGCCCGAGCGCCAGCGTGATGTGCTCGCCCTTCTCGGCGAGCGAGCGCGTGATCCGCTGCGCCGCGTCGGTGACGCTGGCGGCGACCAGCTCGCTGACCGAGGCGATGTCCTGGGTGAGCCCGATGTGGACCCCGGAAATCGCGCTGCGCACCTGCTCGGCCTGCGTGACCATGGTGTCGCGCTGGTTGGCCAGATCCTCGATCAGGCCGCGAATGCGCAGCTCGTTGTCGTTGTAGGCGCGCTCGAGCGCGGCGACCTCATTGTGGACCAGCGCTTCGAGCTCCGCGGCGCGCGCGAGCGCCCGCTCCACGCCGTCGCCCATGGCGGCGACTTCCCGGCGGATGGCCTGGCCGACGCTGACGATCGACTCCTTGGCGATGGTCTCGGGCTCGGCGAACCGCACCGCCGCATCGGTCATGGAGCGGCCGATGAGGCGCAGCTCCTGGGCGCGGCTGACGAGATGCGCGAGCAGGAACAGGAACGCGACCGGCATGAACAGCACGGCCGCAAAACCGTAGAGCTGCAGGGCGATGCCGTTCTCGCCGACCAGCTGAATGGGCTCGGCCCCGAGCTGCGCCATGCCGAGCACGATGCCGGCCGCGATCCAGCCGAGCGCCAGCAGTGCGGCGATCACATAGGGTCGGCGCGACGGGCGGCGCTGCAGGGTCTGGAGCATCCGCCCGACGGACTGGCGGTCGTCGTTGGCGGCGGGGGGCTGCGGTTCCTCCGCGGCATCCGGCTCGGCTACCGGCGGCTCGCCGAAAAAGACTTCCTGGTCTCTCGCCGTATCGCGGCGCGAGCGCCGGCGGCCTTCGCGGATCCGGTCGGCCGGGTCGGTCCCGCCGAGCACCGGCGGCTGCTCGGGCGGAGCCGAAGGCTGGCCGTCGTTGAGACTGAGCGCATCTTGGATCGCCGACAGCGCCGCCTCGGTCGGATCCTGCATTTTCCTTGGAGCGTTTGCCATGATGTTCGTCCGCGTCCCCGTACTGTTCCCACCCATCACCGCGGCAAGCACGCCTGACGGCGGCTCCGCCTTCGGTGATCACTCCCACCCGTACACGAGCCGGTGTGTCCCCACGCCGGCGCGGCCGATCGGCCACCCTATCGGCCTCATGGATCGAATGAAACCGTCTCGGTAACGGCCCCTTAATCATTGTTGACAGGGAGGACCGACGGCTCCTCCGGTAGAGGTGCTATGGTATGGATAACGCTCCCAGCCCTCGCCCGATAGCGGGGCCATATCGCACGATCTAGGCGGCGAAAGGGCGGCCGCCCGAATCTTCTTTTGGCTGTGGATTGGCGCGCGACTGCCGACCGGCGGTTAGATTTTGTTAACCAATGTCATGGTTGGCTTATGCGCAAGCAGGGTTCGCGGGCCATGCATTTACCTGGATTTCGCCGCCGGCGGGCCATGCTCGACATCTAGGCAGCCAGCAGTGGGGAGTGGGCAGGCATGGGACTCTCGGCATTGATCAACGATGGCACTTCGATCTCGCCGCCCGTTTCGGGCGAACGCCCGATCGACCTCGTGCACCTCGCCCGGATGACGCTCGGGGATCGGGCGCTCGAGCGCGAGGTGCTGCAATTGTTCGATCGCCAAGCCGGCATGCTGGTCGTGCGCATGCAGCAGGGGGCGCGCGCCGGCGTCTGCGCGGCGGCACATACGCTCAAGGGCTCGGCGCGCGGGATCGGCGCCTGGCGCGTCGCGCGTGCCGCCGAAGCGGTCGAGCTCGCCGCGGGAAGCGCGGCCCAGCTCGAGCTCGAAGCGGCGATCGCACGACTAGGCGCCGCCGCGGCGGAAACCCGCGCCCTGATCGCCGACTTGCTCCAGCCGAACTAGCCGGCCGGGCAGCCGGGCTTGCACTCGCGCGTTTGCTCCCTATAAAAGCCCCGACAGGATTGGCTTGCCGGCATGGGCGAGCCGATCCTGCAGCATTTCGCAAAACGTCATCCGCGATGACGGCCAAGCCCTAGACCGAAGCCCTGGATCGAAACCGCGATTATTCGAGCTCGGCGTTCTCTTTCAGCTGGACCCGGCCTGATCGCCCATTGCAACCATTCTCATGGTGAAAATCACCTACATCGATTCCGGCGGCACTTCCCGGACCGTCGAAGGCGAAGTCGGCTCGACCGTCATGGAGACGGCGATCAAGAACAGCGTGCCGGAGATCGAGGCCGAATGCGGCGGCGCCTGCGCGTGCTCGACCTGTCACGTCTACGTCGACGAAGGCTGGAAGCAGAAGACCGGCGAGCCCTCGCCGATGGAGGAGGACATGCTCGATTTCGCCTTCGACGTGAAGCCGAACTCGCGCCTGTCCTGCCAGATCAAGGTGAGCGAGGACCTCGAAGGCCTGGTAGTGAGGACGCCGGAGCGGCAAGCGTGATCAGCGTCCGGCGTTCTGGCCGGCCGCGCGCGCCGGCTCGCTTTCATCGTGGCCAACGGCGTTCGCCGCGCGGCGGATCCCCGCGTTCGGCCGATGCGGTGGCAAAGCATGGCTGAGGCGATCAAGACCGACGTGTTCATCATCGGCGCGGGCCCGATCGGCCTGTTCGCGGTGTTCGAGCTCGGCCTGCTCGACATGAAGGCGCATCTCGTCGACATCCTCGACAAGATCGGCGGGCAATGCGCCGAGCTTTATCCGGAAAAGCCGATCTACGACATTCCGGGCATCCCCTATGTCACCGGCCAGGGGCTGGTCGAAGCGCTGATGGCGCAGATCAAGCCGTTCGGTCCGGCGTTCCACCTCGGCGAGATGGTGGAGACGATCGAGCGCATCGGCGACCCGCTGTTCCGCATCCGCACCGACCGCGGCAATGTGTTCGAGGCGAAGGTCGTGGTCATCGCCGCGGGCGGCGGCTCGTTCCAGCCGAAGAAGCCGCCGATCCCGGGCATCGAGCCCTACGAAGGCCGCTCGGTGTTCTACGCGGTGCGGCGGATGGAGGAGTTTCGCGGAAAGGACCTTCTGATCGTGGGCGGCGGGGATTCCGCGCTCGACTGGACGCTCAACCTCGCGCCGATCGCCAAACGCCTCACCCTGTTGCACCGGCGCGACGCATTCCGCGCGGCGCCCGACAGCGTCAACAAGATGCACGCGCTCGTCGACGAGGGAAAGATCGACCTGTTGCTCGGCCAGGTCACGGCGCTCGAAGGCAGCGATGGCGCGCTCTCGGGCGCGGTGATCAAGCGCGCCGACGGCTCCAGCGTGACGCTGGCCTGCGAGCGGATGCTGCCGTTCTTCGGGCTGACCATGAAGCTCGGGCCGGTGGCGCAATGGGGCATCGAGCTGCGCGACGGCGAGCTCATCCCGGTCGACACCGAAAGCTTCGAGACCAACCAGCCCGGGATCTTCGCCGTCGGCGACATCAATTGGTACCCGGGGAAGATCAAGCTCATCCTGTGCGGCTTCCACGAGGCGGCGTTGATGGCGCAAAAGGCCTATCATTACGTGTTCCCGGACAAGAAGCTGGTGTTCCAGTACACGACCTCCTCGACCAGCCTGCAGAAGAAGCTCGGCGTGAGCTGATAGGGGGACGCGCCTTGTCGTCATGGCCGGGCTTGTCCCGACCACCCGGCCATCCACGTCTTTATTTGGAATGCCGTGCCATGCGAGAAATCCGATTGAAAGATGCCAGGGCGGCGTTCTCATCCGTGGTCGACGAGGCGGCGCACGGAAGACCTTCGATCATTACGCGACACGGTAAGCCGCAGGCAGTTGTTGTTGGCATCAACGAATGGGAGCGCCTCGCTCGCGTTCCTTCGTTTGGGCGGCTGCTGATGTCCGCGCCTCTGTCGCGAGGCGACTTGCCGAAAACGGAATCGCACACCAACGCGTCGCATCAAGCTTTGATGCAGGTAAAACTCCATCATTTCCCCACCAGCTCGAGCACGGCGTCGGCAAACATCCGCGGCTCCTCCTGCGGCAGATTGTGGCCGGCGCGCGGGATCAGCCGGCGCTGGTAGGATCCGGTGAAGAATTTCTCGTGCGCCGCGGATTGCTCGGGCGGCGTGACGCCGTCGGCCTCGCCATGCAGCACGATGGTCGGCACGCCGATCGCGGGCTTTTGCGCGAGCCGCTGCTCGATCGGCTCCAGCGCCGGATCGCCCGCCGCGTAGCCGTAGCGGTGGCGGTAGGATTGGATCGCCACGTCGACGAAATCCGGGTTGTCGAAGGATTTCGCCGTGCGCTCGAACGTCGCCTCGTCGAACCGCCAGTTCGGCGACCACAGCCGCCACAGCAGACGGGCGAGCGCGCGGCGGTTTTTTTCGAGCCCGGCGCGGCCGCGCTCTGTGCAAAAATAATACTGGTACCAGTATCGATGCTCCTGCTCCGGCGGCAGCGGCGCGGTCGATGCGGCGATGTCCTGGATGTTGTAGCCGCTCTCCGACACCAGGCATCGCGCGCGCTCCGGCCACAGCGCCGCGACGATGCAGGCCGCGCGGCCGCCCCAGTCGTAGCCGGCAAGCGCCGCATTCTCGAGCCCGAGTGCGTCCATGAACTCCTTGAGATCGTTGCCGAGCGCCGCCTGCTGGCCGGACCGCGGCGTCTCGGCTGAAAGGAATTTCGTCGGCCCGTAGCCGCGCAGATAGGGCACGAGCGTGCGGCAGCCCGCCGCGACGATGAGCGGCACGACGTCATCATAGGACCGCGGATCGTACGGGAAGCCGTGCAGCAAGACGACCGGAACGCCGTCCGCGTGCCCGCTCTCCTCGTATGCGATCTCCAGCGTGGGAGTGCGGAGGCGGCGGAGATTGGCCGAATTTGTCATTGCTGCCTCGTGGACACGAAAATGCATCAAAACGCATGGTCGTTTGCGCACACAATCACGCTCGGCTCGCACTTATTCCCAGGGACTGCGGCGCGCGCCGTGCACGATCCGGAGGATCAGCACCTCATCGTTGTAGACGATGTAGTGGACGACATAAGGGTAACGCAGGAGCGGCACGCGCCGTACGCCCGGCCGCTCTGCCACTTCCTGGGCGCCTTCGGGAAATTGGCCGATCCGCTCGGCGACGCGCCGGACGCGAGCTTCAAACTCGCCGCTGCGTCGGGATTCTCCGCCTGAATAGCCGCGAGGATCGCGTCAAGTTCGGCAAGCGCCAGATCCGAGTACCGGACCTTCATGCCCGCCGATATTTAGCGAACACCGCCTCGACGGCTTCCTCGCTCGCGATCTCACCGCGGCCGACCGCCGCAAGCGCTTCGTCGATCGCGGCCAATTCTTCCGGCGTGGCGTGGTAGACGCCGTGCCGGCGCGCCTCGATTTCGAGCGCGATCTGCGCAAGCTCTTCCTGGTCTTCTTCCGGCCAGTTGGCGACGCGAGCGAGCGTGTTCTTTACATCCGCATTCATGG
>WNGE01000995.1_pt1 | contig 36785 bp, 37 predicted proteins | sample 5400651 | NCBI WGS metagenome assembly WNGE01 (sample SAMN13153370, study PRJNA577476) | soil metagenome | isolation source: 60 cm soil or saprolite under grassland replicate 2 | place: USA:California | collected 2016-06-15
TGGGTCCTGGGCATCGTCGTCCAGGTGGTCGTGCTCGCGTTGTATGCGTGGCGGGGTCACCGGTTCATGGGCGAATCCGCGGCCGGGCCGTTGGGAACCGGGATGCTGCTCGGCATGCTCGGCTTCGCGATCCTCTGGCTCGCGCAGCTGCCTATCTCGGTGCTCGACCTGTGGTGGCAGCGCCGGCACGACCTCGTAACGCTCGGCTACGCGGACTACCTCTTCCAAGGCTGGTTCGCGCTCGGCGGCGAATTCGCGTTCCTCTGCCTCGCGCTCGCGATCGTCATGGGCTTCGCCCAGCTGCTCGGCGATCACTGGTGGCTGCCGGCTGCGCCGATCTTCATTGGTCTCGCCCTTCTGTTCGCGTTCGTGTACCCGTACCTGACGCCGACGCACAGGCTCGAGGATCCGCAGCTGCGAGCGGCCGCACAGCGCTTCGAGAAGATCGAGCACGTCGAGCACACGCCCGTCGTCGTCCAGAACATGCGTGACATCACGTCGATGCCGAACGCGGAAGCGATGGGCCTCGGCCCGAGCCGGCGGGTCGTGCTCTGGGACACGCTCGTCGACGGGCCGTTCTCCAACCGTCAGCTCGAGGTCGTTGTGGCCCACGAGCTCGGCCATCTTTCTCGGGACCACATCTGGAAGTCCCTCGGCTGGTACGCGCTCTTCGCGTTCCCGGGTGCCTATTTGATCGCGCGCGCGGCTCGTCGCCGCGGTGGCCTGGCCCGGCCGGAGGCCGTGCCGCTGTCGCTGCTCGTCCTCGTCGTACTGAGCCTATTGGCGTCGCCCGTCGAGAACGTCATCACTCGTCACATGGAGGCGGAGGCGGACTGGATGTCGCTCCGGACGACCCAGGACCCGGTTGCGGCGAAGCAGCTGTTCCGCCGCTTTGTTCCGACAACGCTCAGCGAGCCCGATCCGAACACATTCGAGTACCTGGTACGCGAGACGCACCCGACCATCATGCAGCGCATCGCCATGGCCGACGCCTACGCCACGTCGGCGGCCCAGTCGCCGTAGAGCGAGGTGTAGAGCCCGCGCTGCGCGAGGAGCTCGTCGTGCGAGCCCTGCTCGATGACCCGTCCGTGCTCGAGCACGACGATGAGGTCTGCGTCGCGGATCGTCGAGAGGCGGTGCGCGATGATGAACGCCGTCCTGTCGGCGAGTAGCACGCGCAGCGCTTGTTCTATCCGCCGCTCGGTTCCGATGTCGACCGAGGAGGTCGCCTCGTCGAGGATGAGGATGCGCGGGTCGGCGAGCAGCGCACGCGCGAACGCGACGAGCTGTCGCTGCCCGAGCGAGAGGCGGGAGCCGCGCTCGCCGAGCTGTGTCTCGTAGCCGTCCTCGAGCCGAAGGATGAACTCGTGCGCGCCGACGGTCTGGGCCGCGCGGACGATCTCGTCCGCGGTCGCGTCGGGCTTGCCGAAGGCGATGTTCTCGGCGACGGTACCGGCGAAGAGGAAGCCCTCCTGTGGGACGACTCCGAGCTGACGTCGCAGCGACGCCTGCGTGACGTCGTTCAGGTCGACGCCGTCGATCGTGATGCGACCGTGCGTCGGCTCGTAGAAGCGGGCGAGCAGCTTCGCGATCGTCGACTTCCCGGCTCCGGTATGGCCGACGAGCGCGACGGTCGTGCCGGCCGGAACGTCGAGTTCGATCCCGTGCAGCACCTCGTCGCCGCGCCCGTACGTGAAGCGGACGCTGTCGAACGCGACGTGACCGCCGATCTGCGCGAGCTCGCCGGCTCCCGACCTGTCGACCACCTCCGGCGCCTCGTCGAGGACGCCGACGATCTTGTCGAGTGCCGCCGTCGCCGAGAGAAACGTGTTGTAGAGCTGCGACAGCTGCTGTACCGGGTCGAAGAAGTTCTGGACGTAGAGCATGAAGGCGAAGAGCGTGCCGAGTGTCAGCGAGCCGCCGAAGTAGAGATGGCCGCCGTAGGCGAGGACGACGGCGAGCGCGACCGACGAGAGCAGGTCGACGACCGGGAAGTAGAAGCTGTTGAGGACGACCGTCTGCATGTTCGCATCGCGGTAGCGCTGCGCCACGGAGCGGAAGTTCTCGAACGCCGGCTGCTCGCGCGTGAATGCCTGGAGGACGCGCATCCCCGCAATGTCCTCGGCGAGCGTCGCGGTAACGAGGCCGAGCCGCTCGCGCACCGCTGCGTACGCACGGGCGGAGCGCGAGCGGAAGATCGCCGTCGCGAGGCTCATCAGCGGGATGACGGCGCACGTTGCGAGTGCGAGCCGCCAGTCGAGGACGAAGAGGATGATCGCGGTGCCGACGAGCATGAGCGTGTTTTGGACGAGGCTCGTGACACCGTCGGTGACGAGCTGATCGATCGCCTCGACGTCGTTCGTGAGCCGGCTGATGATCACACCGGCGCGGTTGCGCTCGTAGAAGCCGAGCGAGAGCTTTTGGAGGTGGTCGAAGAGGCGGTTGCGCAGGTCGGCGAGGATGCGCTCGCCGACCCAGCCCGTGAGGTAGGTCTCGACGTACGTCATGCCCCAGTTCGCGAGGCCGGCGCCGACGAAGATGGCGACGACCAGGTAGATCTCGTTGCCGCCACGCTGCTGGATCGCGTCGTCGAGTGCGAGCTTCGCGAGGTACGGCGGGGCGAGCGCCGTCGCGGTGGCCGCGAGCAGCGAGAGCACCGAGAGCGCGGTTCGCCCGCGGTACGGCCGGGTCAGGCGCCAGAGCAGGCCGAGGCGCCGCCGCGTCTTGCCCCAGGACCAGTCGTCGACCTGCGCGCCTCGCGGGTCCATGAGACTGCTGCCGGCCTGGTAAACCTTCACGCGACGTCCTCCATCTCGCCACGCGCCTCGACCGCGTCGGCGAACTGCCGCTCGAGCAAACCGTGCTCGTAGATCTCGCGGTAGACCGCGCTCGTCTGCACGAGCTCGTCGTGCGTACCGCGGGCCGCGATGCGGCCGTTGGCGAGCACGACGATCTCGTCGGCGAGCGCGAGCGTCGACAGACGATGCGCGATGATCAGCGTCGTCCGGTTACGCGTCGCGGCTCGGAGGCCGGCCCGGATGCGCGCCTCGGTCGTCGCGTCGACGGACGCGGTTGCGTCGTCGAGGATGAGCACCCGCGGGTCGACTGCGAGCGCCCGCGCGATCGCGATTCGCTGCCGCTGTCCGCCCGAGAGCGTGATCCCGCGCTCCCCGATCACCGTGTCGTAGCCTTTCGGCAGCCGTTCGATGAACTCGTGGGCCTGGGCCGCTCGCGCGGCCCTCTCGATCTCGTCCTGCGAGAGATCGCTACGCCCGAAGGCGATGTTCTCGCGCACGGTCGCCGAGAAGAGGAACGGGTCTTGCGCGATCACTCCGATCTCTCGTCGCAGTGAGTGGAGCGTCACGTCGCGAACGTCGACGCCGTCCAGCTCGACACAGCCGTCGGTCACGTCGTAGAACCTTGGCACGAGCGACGTCAGCGTCGTCTTCCCCGAGCCGGTGTGGCCGATGAGCGCGATCGAGCTGCCGGGCGTGACGTCGAGGTTGACCCCCGCCAGCACCGGTCGCCCCGGCAGGTACTCGAACGAGACGTCCCTGAAGCGAATGGCCCCGTCGCCCGGCGGCAGCTCGATCGCGTCCGGCTTGTCCGCCACCTCTTCGGGCTCGTCGATGATCTCGAAGATCCGCTCGCCGGCTGCAGTCGCCCGCTGCGCTTGGCCGATCCACATGCCGAGGGCGCGCAGGGGGAGCACGAGCATCCCGAGGTAGAGGTTGAACGCGACGAAGCTGCCGGGCGTGAGCGAGCCGTTCCTGACCATGCGCGCGCCGACGAGGAGCACGGCGGCCTGGGCGAGCAGGGGCACGAAGGAGATGAGCGGAACGTAGGTCGCGCGCTGGCGGTTCGCGCGCAACGTTTGCTCGAAGACGCGCTCGGAGCGCGCGTTGAACTTCGCCTGCTCCGCCGGCTCCTGTGCGAACGCCTTCACGACGTGGACGCCGACGATATTCTCCTCGGCGACAGTGGCGACGTCGGCGAGCCGCTGCTGAACGTCGCGCAGCGTCGGGTGGGCGATGTGGCTGTAGCGGTACGCGAGCGCCACCAGCAGCGGCGTGACGGCCAGCACGATCAACGCGAGCCGCGCCTCGAAGAAGAAGAGGACAGCGGTCACCGACACGACGGTCAGCACGTTCTGGAAGAAGAAGATCAGCCCGTAGCCGAGGAAGAAGCGCACGCCCTGAAGGTCGACGCTCGCCCGCGACATGAGCTGTCCGGTCTGGTGGCGGTCGTAGAAGCCGAACGAGAGCCGGACGAGGTGCGAGTAGAGGCCGCTTCGCATGTCCATCTCGACGTCGAGGGCCTGGCGGCCGGAGATCAGGCGGCGGCCGGCCATCAGGACGGCGCGGAGCAGCCCGAGCCCGACGATCGCGGCGACGGAGATCCACAGCCTCCGGGTGTCGTGGTGGAGGAGCGCCTGGTCGATCACGTCGCGGCCGGTGATCCACACGAGCGCGATCTGCGCCGCTTGCGAGCCGACTGCGAGCACGACCGACAGGATGAGCCCGGCGCGGTAGGGCCGCAGGAAGCCGAGCAGCCTCATGAAGGTCGAGCGATACGGGACGGCGCTCACCGAATCAGGGTACGTTCCGCAGCCTGACTTCAGTCAGGCTGCAGCCCTTTCGAAACGACTGCGGCCCCTGATCTAGCCAGCGCGCGTGGGCCGAATTATGCGCGGCGCAGCAGGACGAGCAGAGCCTCCCTTACCGGAGGCCTGAGAGCGTAGACAAGCATGAACAGGGATTCGCGCGCGAGCCGCTGTGCGTGCTGGTCGAGGAGGACGGTGCGGCTCCCCTCGGTCACCATCAGCGTCGCGGCTGCTCGGTGCCCGAGCTCCGCTGCGGCGGCGCGAGATGCGTTGATGTCCGCTTCGTCGAGCGAAGCGCGGACAGCGGCGAGCTCGTCGTCGAGCGATGAAGGCCCGAGCAGCGAGCAGCAGCGGCGGACAATTCCGAGCGCGAAGGCGGCGTGGATGCGTAGCACCTCGGACGGCGTCGGTCCGTCCACGTACGGGTAGCTCGACGTCAGCCGATCGCCGGGGACCAGCAGCCGGTCGAAGTCCGCACGCACCGTCGCGCTCGCCTGGATCGCGACGAGCTCGAGCGGGGTCACCGAAAGCTCTGGTCCTGTGACGGCGTCGACGAAGAGCCAGACGACGCGCCCGTCCTCGTCCCGCGCGGCAGTATGGACGACATCGATTCGTCCCCAGCCGGAGAGCCACGGCGATCTCCCGCTGAGGAGCCAGTCGGCGCCGTTCCGTATGGCGTGCAGGGTCGGCTGCGGCAGTGCGCCGCCCAGGGCGAGTCCCGCGCGCATCGTGCCGCGCGCGAGCGGCTCCAGCCAGCGCTCCTGTAGCTCCGGCGAGCCACCCTCGGCGATTGCGTGCACGGCTCCGAGGTGCTGGCCCCAGACGAAGGCGGTCGTCAGGCATCCGCTCGCGAGCGCTTCGATCACCGCACAGGTCGTTTCGAAGTCTCCCTCGAGGCCGCCGACGGACGCGGGCGCCGCGAGCCCGTAGAACCCGGCCTCCGCGAGCGCATCGAGCAGCTCGACGGCGACGACGTCGGCTCGGTCGGTGTCGAGGGCGGCCGGGAAGAGGACCTCATCGGCGAGCTGCTGTGCCATGGTCACGACCCGCTCGTCCACGAGCCGAGCCTATGTCAACCGGGTGAGCTCGTCGTGCACGAGCGCGACCGCGACGTCGAGGCGGGCGCGGTGGGCGGGCAGGTTGAGCCAGCCGCTCGCGCCGGAGGGATGCGGCAGCGGGATCACCGGGACGTTGTCGAGCTCGTAGCGCCTGCCGATGGACTCGGTCAGCTGCGAGAGGCCGAGCAGGCGCCGAAGTGCGAGGCCCCCGACCGTGACGATCAGGCGCGGACGCAGGACCTCGAGCTCCCACGTGCGCCAGAACTCGCACAGGTCCTGCTCCCGCGGCGTCGGCGTGCGGTCGCCGCGCCCGGACGGCGCCCGGCCCGGGTAACAGCGCGTGACGGACGCGCAGTAGAAGGTCGCGTAGAACGTCCGCTCGTCCAGCTCGAGCCAGCGACGAAGCGTCTGTCCGGCGCGGCCCCGCCAAGGCAGCCGCTCCGCGCCTTCGACGACGCCCGGTGCTTGTCCGTACATATAGGCGCACTGGTGCGCGAACGGCGCGCGGACGGGAAGCGACTCGAGCGGGTAGCCCGCCTCGACGCACGCGCGGCAGCGCGCAAGGTCGCGCTGGAGCGATGCGAGCGAGCGATAGCTCGACTTGCGAACGGTCACGCGGGGTACCGTGACCCGAGGATGCACGAGCTCTTTTCGTTTCCGAACCCGGTCAACGATACCTCGGCGCGGCTCGTCGCCGGGTCGGTAGCCGTGCTCAGCGTCGTCACGGTGGCATTCCAGCAAGGCTGGCTCCTGCCCGTGCTCGCCTACGGTTTTCTGGCCCGGGTGCTGACCGGCCCAACGCTGAGCCCGCTCGGGCTGCTCGCGACCCGGGTCGTGACACCTCGCCTCGCGGTGGTCCATCGCTTCTCGCCCGGGCCCGCGAAGCGCTTCGCCCAGGTGATCGGCGCCGCCTTCACCGTGACGGCGACGCTGCTCTGGTTCGTCGCCGGCGCCTACACGGCCGCGCTCACGGTCGTCGGCGTGCTCGCGGTCTTCGCGTCGCTCGAGGCGGCGTTCGGCCTCTGCGTGGGCTGCCAGGCGTTCTACCTCGGCATGCGGCTCGGGCTCGTGCCGCCGAGCGTGTGCGAGGAGTGCTCGCGTGTGCTCGCTCTGCCCCGATAGAAACCGCTCCGTAGAGTACGGCCGGTGACGCTGCCGCTCGAAGCAGTGCCGAACTTCTCGGAAGGGCGCGAGGACGACGTGGTCAAGGCGATCGGCCGTGCGATCGCCGAGCGCGCCGAGTTGCTCGACGTGCACGTCGACCCCGATCACAACCGTTCGGTGTTCACGCTCGTCGGCGACGACCGGGAGATCGTGGATGCGCTCCTGGCGGGGATCGCAGTCGCCCGCGAGCGGATCGACCTGCGAGAGCACCGCGGCGTCCACCCGCGGATCGGCGCCGCCGACGTCGTTCCGGTCGTCCCGATCCGGCCGGCGGATGCAGAGCGCGCGCAGGCCGTCGCGCGAGGGCTCGGCCGCCGCATCGGCGAGGAGCTCGGCCTGCCCGTGTTCCTCTACGCCGACTGCAGCGAGGGGCGCGGGCCCGCCTTCTTCCGGCGCGGCGGCACGGGTGAGCTGCAGCGGCGGATCGACGCAGGCGAGGTGACTCCGGATTTCGGCCCGCAGCGTCTCGATCCCGCCGCCGGCGGCGTGATCGTGGGCTCGCGCCGGCCGCTGATCGCGTTCAACGTGAATCTCGTCGGCGCGAACGTCGAGGCGGCGCGCGAGATCGCGGCCGTCGTGCGGGAGCGGGACGGCGGCTTCCCGGGCGTGCGCGCCCTCGGGCTCGACCTGCCCTCGGCCCACCAGGCGCAGGTGAGCATGAACGTCGAGGACTGGGAGGCCGCGTCGCTGCACGAGATCGTCGCGGCCATCGAGCGCGAGGCGGCTGCGCGCGGGATCGAGGTCGCCGGCGCTGAGCTCGTGGGCCTGATGCCAGCGGGCGCGGCTGCGGCCGCTGCGGGCGCGCTGCTCCGCATCGACGGGTTCGACGCGTCGCACCTGCTCGAGCTGCGCCTGCTCCGCTAAGCCCCGGAGCTAGACTCGACGCGTGGCGCAGCAGACGGCGATCGGCCTCACCGGCGACGATCTGACCGTCACGGAGGTGTGGGCGGTCGCCGTCGAGGGCGCACCGACCGCGCTCGCCGACGCCGCGAAGACGAAGATGCAGGCCGCGCGCGAGCTCGTCGAGCGCGCCGCGCACGGCTCGCGCGAGCACACCTACGGCGTCAACACCGGCTTCGGCCGCTTCGTCAACCGCTCGATTCCGGAGGAGCTGACCGAAGAGCTGCAGCTGCGGCTGCTGCGCTCGCATGCGTGCGGCGTCGGCGATCCCTATCCGGACGAGATCGTGCGTGCGGCGATGCTGCTCCGCGCAAACACACTTGCGAAGGGAAACTCGGGTGCTCGCATCGAGACCGTCGAGCTCCTGCTCGAGTGCCTCGATCGCGGGGTGCTCCCGGTCGTGCCCAGTCGCGGCTCGGTCGGAGCGTCCGGCGACCTCGCGCCCCTCGCACACCTCGCACTGCCGCTCGTCGGCGAGGGCGAGGCGTTCGTGGAGGGCGAGCGCATGCCGGGCTTCGAGGCGCTCGCCCGCGTCGGACTCGAGCCGATCCGCCCGGCCGCGAAGGAAGGCCTGTCGCTCATCAACGGCACGCAGTTCATGGCTGCGTTCCTCGCGCTCGGGCTCGTGCGCGCGCGCCGGCTCGCGCAGACCGCCGATCTCGCGTGCGCCCTGTCGCTCGAGGCGCTTCAGGGCTCGCGGACGTCGTTTCTGCCGCAGATCCACGCGCTACGGCCCCTGCGCGGGCAGATCGATTCCGCGGCGAACGTGCTGCGCCTGCTCGAAGGTTCGGCGATCAACGAGGCGCACCGCTGGTGCGACAAGGTGCAGGACGCGTACTCGCTGCGCTGCGCGCCGCAGGTGCACGGCGCCTCGCGCGACTTGCTCGATTACGCGGATTACACGGTGTCCGTCGAGCTGAACGCCGCGACGGACAATCCGCTCGTGCTGGTCGACGACGACGCGCTCGTCTCGAACGGCAACTTTCACGGCCAGCCGCTCGCGTTCGCGCTCGACGCGCTCGCGATGGCGGTGTCGGAGCTCGCGAGCATCTCCGAGCGGCGCGTCGAGCGGCTCGTCAACCCGAACCTCTCGGACGGTCTCCCGGCGTTCCTGACCACCGACGGCGGCCTCAACAGCGGGTTCATGATCCCGCAATACGTGGCCGCCTCGCTCGTATCGGAGAACAAGGTTCTGTGCCATCCTGCCTCTGTCGATTCGATTCCGACGAGCGCCGGGCAGGAGGATCATGTGTCGATGGGCAACGCAGCAGGGCTGAAGGCCTGGCAGGTGCTCGCGAACTCCGAGCGCGCCGTCGCGATCGAGCTCCTCGCGGGTTCCCAGGGCGTCGAGTTTCACGCACCGCTCGAGCCGGGCGCCGGCGTCCGCGCGACACGAGCGGCGGTGCGTGAGCTCTCGCCGCGGCTCCGGGACGACCGGTCGCTCGCGCCGGACATCGAGGCCGTTGCGACGGCGATCCGCGACGGTTCACTCGTCGCCGCGGTCGAGGCGGAGATCGGAGAGCTGAGATGAGCACGACCGAGACGCTCGCCGGTCGCGTGGAAGTTCTCTGCGGGGACCTCTCAGACGTTCGCGCGCCACATGGCAGCGAGTTGAACGCACGGCAGTGGTCGACGGAGGCGCCGCTGCGGATGCTCTTGAACAACCTCGACCCTGATGTCGCCGAGAAGCCGGAGGAGCTGATCGTCTACGGCGGCTCCGGGCGCGCGGCACGCTCGCACGATGCGCTGCGCGCGATCGTCGGCGCGTTGCTCGAGCTCGGGTCGGACGAGACGCTGCTCGTGCAGTCGGGCAAGCCGGTAGGCGTCTTCACGACGCACGAGGGCGCGCCGCGGGTGCTGATCGCCAACTCGCTCCTCGTGCCGAAGTGGGCGACCTGGGACGAGTTCCGCCGGCTCGAGGCGGAGGGCCTGACGATGTTCGGTCAGATGACTGCCGGCTCGTGGATCTACATCGGCACGCAAGGGATCCTGCAGGGGACGTACCAGACGTTCGCGGCCGCGGGCGAGAAGCACTTCGGCTCGCCGGATCTGAGCGGCAAGACGATCCTGACCGCCGGCCTCGGCGGCATGGGCGGAGCGCAGCCGCTCGCGGGAACGATGGCGGGCGCCGCCATCCTCTGCATCGAGGTCGATCCGCATCGCATTGAGCGCCGTCTCGAGACGCGGTACCTCGACGAGGCGACCGACTCGGTCGACGACGCGGTCGCGCGGGTGAGAGCGGCGGCAGCCGAAGGGCGCGCACTCTCGGTGGGCTTGCACGGGAATGCGGCGGAGGTCGTTCCTGACCTCGCGGCGCGCGGCGAGCACTTCGACTTCGTCACCGACCAGACCGCTGCCCATGATCCGCTGACCGGCTACGTCCCCGCGGGCCTGTCGCTCGCGGAGGCAGATGCGCTGCGCGCGTCCGATCCGGACGAGTACGTCCGCCTCGCCCGGGAGTCGATCGCTCGCCATGTCGAGGGGATGCTCGAGTACGTCCGGCGCGGTACGTATGTTTTCGATTATGGCAACAACCTCAGAGGTGAGGCCCGTGAAGGAGGCGTAGCGGAAGCCTTCTCATACCCGGGCTTTGTCCCGGCCTATATCCGGCCGCTCTTCTGTCGCGGCATCGGGCCGTTTCGCTGGGCGGCGCTGTCCGGGGACCCGGCCGACATCGCGACGATCGACGCCATGCTCCGCCGGCTCTTCCCGGACGACGGACTGCTGCAGCGGTGGCTCGAGCTCGCGCCCGAGCGGGTCGCGTTCCAGGGTCTGCCCGCAAGGATCTGCTGGCTCGGCTACGGCGATCGTGCGAAGGCCGGGCTCGCGATGAACGAGCTCGTCGGGAGCGGCGCGGTCAAGGCGCCGATCGTGATCGGCCGCGACCATCTCGACGCCGGCTCGGTTGCATCGCCGTATCGCGAAACCGAGGCGATGCGGGACGGCTCGGATGCGATCGCCGACTGGCCGATCCTCAACGCGCTCGTGAACGTGGCCGCCGGCGCGACGTGGGTCAGCGTCCATCACGGCGGCGGCGTCGGGATCGGCAACTCGATCCACGCCGGCATGGTCGTCGTCGCAGACGGCACAGCCGACGCCGCGGAGCGGCTCGAGCGTGTGCTCACGACGGATCCCGGCATGGGCGTGATCCGCCATGCCGACGCGGGCTACGAGGAGGCGATCGACGCCGCCAAGCGCGGGGGCGTGAGGATCCCGCCGGTGCCGCGCGACGCGTGAGCGCCGCCCGGCTGCTCGTCCGCGACCTCGCCCAGCTCGCGACACCCGCGGGCCGTAAGGCGCCGCTCCGTGGGCCCGCGCTCGGTGCGGTGGACGTCCTCGAGGACGCGTACGTCCTCTGCGCCGGCAACACGATCGAGGCGGTGGGGCGGATGCACGAGCTGCCGCCGCTCGACGGCGACGTCGTCGAGGTCGACGGCCGCGGGCTTTCCGCGATCCCGGGCCTCGTCGACTGCCACACGCATCCGGCGTTCGGCGGCGACCGCGTCGAGGAGTTCTCGCTGCGCGCCGCGGGCGCGTCGTACGAGGAGCTCCACGCCCGCGGCGGCGGCATCCTCTCGACCCTCAACGCGACGCGCGCGGCCGGGGAGACCGGCCTGCGCGAAGCGGTCGAGCGCCACTGCCGGTGGATGCGGGCCCACGGCACGACGACGTTCGAGGGCAAGTCCGGTTACGGGCTCGACCGCGACACGGAGCTCGCCTCTCTGCGCGCGGTCCGCGACGCGGGCGGCGTCCCGACCTGGCTCGGCGCGCACGCGGTCCCGCCGGAGTTCGACGGCGACGCCGACGCGTACCTCGACTTCGCGCTCGCCGAGGTCCTGCCCGAGGCCGCGCAGGTCGCGGAGGCGGCGGACGTGTTCCTCGAGCGCGGCGCCTTCGACGCCACCCGGGCGCGCCGCTACCTCGAGGCGTGCCGCGACGCAGGGCTCGCGCTCCGGCTGCACGGCGACCAGTTCACCGAGCAGGGCGCGATCCCGCTCGCGATCGAGCTCGGCGCACGGTCGGTCGACCACCTCGAGGCGACCGGCGACGAGGGCGTGCAGGCCCTCGCCGGCAGCGGCGTCGTCGGGGTGGTCCTGCCCGCGAGCGCACTCTTCCTGGGGCGTCCGATGCCGCCCGCGCGGGCGCTCGTGGACGCCGGCGCCGCCGTCGCGCTCGCGACCGACTTCAACCCGGGCAGCGCGTTCTGCGAGAGCCTTCCGCTCTGCTGCTCGCTCGCTGCGACGCAGCTGAAGCTCGCACCGGCCGAGGCGCTCGGAGCCTGCACGGTGAACGCCGCCCACGTGCTCGGCCGGGCCGACCGGCTCGGCCGGCTCGCGCCCGGCTTCCGCGCCGACCTCGTTCTGCTCGACGCGCCGGACTGGCGCTACCTCGCCTACCACCTCGGTGGAGACCTCATCGCCCGGGTCGCGCTCGCCGGCGAGCTACGCTGAGGAACACAATGCCCACCAGGAAGCAGCGGCGCCGCGAGGCGAAGGCGAAACGACACGAGTACGAGACCGTCTACGTCGACGCCGAGGGCAACGTGCTCGAGGATGTCCCCGAAGAGCTCGAGCGCCCGAGAAACGAGCGGACCGGGAGCCGGAACGGAACGAAGCCCGCCGCGAAACGGCCGCAGCCGCAGCGTGGCCGGCGGGTGCCGCCCGAGCCGTCCTGGAACCGCGCCTTCAAGCGCGCCGGCCTGCTCGGCATCGTCGTCTTCGTCCTCTTCTCGTTCACCTCGAAGGGGAACTACCTCAGCGTGGTTCCGCTGGCGCTGCTCTACACCGCGCTCTTCATCCCGTTCACGTACTACATCGACCGCTTCGCCTACCGGCGGTACCAGGCGCGCGAAGAGCAGGGGAGCGGACCGGCTAAGAAGCGCTGAGCCCGCTGCGCTCGTCGCCGCGGTAATGGCCCACGCCGGGCCAGGGCGAAAGCGATAAGAGCACGCGGGCGCCGCCCTCGGTCGCAACCGAGCGGCGCTCGTCCGGGTCGAAGCGGAAGAGCTCGCCGGGGCCGGCCTCGACGGAATCGTCGGCGGCTTCGACGCGCACGCTGCCGCTCACCACCTGGAGGAACGCGGCCTCCTTCACCTGATGCTCGTTCAGCGCCTGGCCTGGCAGGAGCCCGATCAGCACCACGCGGCTCTGGCCGTCCTCGGAATGGAGGACGACCGGCGAGCGCGACCCTTCGGGCGTCGCGATGTCGTTCAGCTTCCAGTGCTGCACGCCGCCACGATATCCGCAGCCCGAAAGCGCTGCACATGGGCGCCGTTACACTCGCCCGCGTGAGCGTCGTCGTCGACCGCTACGGGCTAGGCCCGCTCCAGACGAACTGCTACGTCGTGCGCGCATACCGCGGCGCGACGGAGGCGGTCGTGATCGATCCGGGCGGAGACGCTGCCGAGCTGCGGCTCCAGCTGGCACGACTCGGCGCGAGCTGCGCCGCAATCCTGATCACGCACGGGCACTTCGACCACGTCGGCGGCGTTGCCGACCTCGCCGAAGGAACCGGCGCGCCCGTGTACATGCCGGAGGGGGAGCGCGACCGCCTCGAGCGCTACGCCGAATTCGCGCCGGTCGGCATGCCCGGCCGACCGTATACGCCCGACCATCTGCTCGAGGGCGGCGAGACGGTCGAGGCCGGCGGCCTCACGTTCGAGTGCGTCCCGATCCCGGGCCACTCGCCCGCACACGTCGCCTTCTCGGTGCACGGGCACCTCTTCAGCGGCGACCTCCTCTTTGCCGGGTCGGTCGGCCGCGTCGACCTGCCGGGCGCCAACTGGGACACGCTCCTCGACTCTGTCCGCACGCTCGCAGACCGCTATTCGCCGGAGACGATCGTCCACCCGGGCCACGGGCCGCAGACGACGCTCGGCGCGGAGCTCGAGCGCAATCCTTTCCTCGCGGAGCTGCGCGCGTGACGGCGCGCATCGAGGCGCCGCGCGGCACACACGACGTCCTCCCGTCCGACCAGCCGCTCTGGCAGAAGGTGACCGGGGAGATGGAGCGCCTGTGCGCGCTCTACGGCTACCGCCGCGTCCAGACGCCGGGCTTCGAGGACACGGAGCTCTTCAAGCGCACGTCCGGCGCCGGCTCCGACATCGTGCAGAAGGAGATGTACACGTTCGAGGACCGCGGCGGCCGTTCGCTCACCCTCCGCCCAGAGGGTACGGCGCCGATCTGCCGCGCCTACGTCGAGCACGGCATGCACCGCGAGCCGCAGCCGGTGAAGCTGTACACGCTCGCGCCGATGTACCGGTACGCGGCCCCGCAGCGCGGCCGTTACCGGGAGCACTACCAGCTGTCGCTCGAGAGCATCGGCTCCACCGACCCCGGGGTCGATGCCGAGGTCCTTCAGTACTACGACAGCCTCCTCCGCAACCTCGGCGTCGAGCGGTACGAGCTCCAGCTCAACTCGATCGGCGACCGCAACTGCCGGCCCGCCTACGTCGAGAAGCTCAACGAGTGGCTCGACGCGCACGCGGCCGTCCTCGATGACGACGCGAGGCAGAAGCGTGCAACCAGCCCCCTCCGCGTGTTCGATGTGAAGAACGAGCAGGTGCGGGCGGCACTCCAGGATGCACCGAAGATCGGGGAATCGCTCTGCGACGAGTGCGCGCAGCACTTCGAGCAGGTGCGCGGCTACCTCGACGCCTATGGCGTCGCCTACACGCTCGAGCCGACGCTCGTTCGCGGACTCGACTACTACACCCGCACGACCTTCGAGTTCGTCGGCCCCGACGAGAGCAGCCAGGGCTCGACGATCTGCGGCGGCGGGCGCTACGACTATCTCGTCGAGGAGATCGGCGGCCCGCCGACACCGGGCATCGGCTTCGGCGCCGGTATCGAGCGCCTCATCCTCTCGCTCGAGCTCGAAGGCATCGCCGCCGAGGAGCCGCGGCTCGAGCTCTTCCTGGTGCTCGAGGCCGCCGAGCACCGAACCGAGCTTCTGCGAACGCTGACGGAGCTCCGCGCCAAGGGCTACTCGTGCGACACCGACTACGCTGGGCGGTCGGTGAAGGGCCAGCTGACGCAGGCCCAGAAGCGCGCGAAGGCGATCGCGATCCGCGGCGCCGAGGGTTGGACGCTCAGGCGCCGCGGGGAGCAGGACCGGACGGGCGCGAGCCTCGAGGTGCTCCTCTGAGCAGCTGGCGCGACACGACGTGCGGCGCGGTCAGCGCGGACGACGTCGGCAGGCGCGTCACGCTCGCCGGCTGGGTCGACACGAGGCGCGACCACGGCGGGCTCGTCTTCATCGACCTGCGCGACTACTCCGGCAAGGTGCAGCTCGTGATCAACCCGGAGCTTGCCGCCGACGCCGCCGAAACGGCACACGACATCCGTAACGAGTTCGTCGTGCAGGCGGAGGGCGAGGTCGTCCGCCGCGACCCGAAGAACGTCAACCCGAACATCCCGACAGGGGAGATCGAGGTGCAGGTCGATGCGTTGCGCATCGTCTCGCGCTCCGAGCCGCTTCCGTTCCAGATCGGGGAGGACGTCGACGAGGTACTCCGCCTGCGCTACCGCTGGCTCGACATGCGCAGCGATCGCATGCAGCGCAATCTGCGCCTCTGCCACGTCGTGATCGCCGCGATCCGACGTCAGATGGACGAGCTCGGCTTCGTCGACGTATGGACGCCCTCGATGACGAAGGGAACGCCCGAGGGCGCGCGGGACTTCCTCGTGCCTGTACGCCTGCAGCCGGGGAAGTTCTTCGCGCTCGCGCAGTCGCCGCAGCTCTTCAAGCAGCTCTGCATGGTCGGCGGGATCGACCGCTACTACCAGATCGCGACGTGCTGGCGAGACGAGGATCTCCGCGCCGACAGGCAGTTCGAGTTCCGCCAGCTCGACTTCGAGATGTCGTTCGTCGACCGCGACGACGTGCTCGACGTGATGGAGCGCGCGGTCGTCGCGAGCTTCGCCGCGGTCGGCCGTCACGCTCCGTCGACGCCTTTCCCCCGGCTCACCTACCAGGACGTGATGCGGCGCTACGGCTCGGACAAGCCGGATCTCCGCTACGGCCTCGCGATCGAGGACGCGACGGCTCTCACGCGCGACTCGCAGTTCGGCGTGTTCGCGAACGCCCCGGTCGTCCGCTACATCGTGGCGCCGCGGCCGTTCTCCCGGGCCGAGCTCGCGCGGCTCGAGGAGCTCTCGAAGGAGTGGGGCGCGAAGGGCCTGGCCTACCTCGTGAACGACGGGGGCGAGATCCGCTCGCCGATAGCGAAGTTCCTGTCCGAGCGCGAGCTGAGAGCGATCCGCTCGGAGCCGGGAACGACGGTGCTCTTTGCGGCGGGCGACGAGGCCCTCGTCAGCCGGGTGCTCGGCGGCCTGCGCGCGCACCTCGGCCGCGAGCTCGGCCTCGCCGAGGGCGCGCCGGACGCCTTCCACTGGGTGATCGACTTTCCGTTGTTCGAGCGCGACGAGGCGACCGGCCGCTGGACCTTCATGCACCACCCGTTCACAGCGGCCGTGCCCGCCGACGAAGACCGGATCGAGGCGGATCCTGGCCGCGTTCTCGGCCAGCACTACGACCTTGTCTGGAACGGTTGGGAGCTCGGCTCGGGCTCGATCCGAATCCACCGCGCAGACGTCCAGGAGGCCGTCTTCCGGGTGATGGGCCTCGGCGAGCAGGAGCAGCAGGCGAAGTTCGGCTTCCTCCTCGACGCCCTTCGGATGGGCGCACCGCCGCACGGCGGCTTCGCCATGGGGATCGAGCGCTTCGTGGCCCTCATGGCGGGCGAGCCCGACATCCGCCAGGTGGTGGCCTTTCCGAAGGTCTCGAGCGGGGGCGATCCGCTCACCGGCGCGCCGACCCCGGTGCCCGATTCAGTCCTGAAAGAGCTCGGAATCGCGTCGATCGTCGAGCCCGCAGATTCAAGCGCAGGCAACTGATCGCCGATGGAGAAGTCATACTTCGAGCTGCGCGCGCCGCGCGTCTACGCGTAGACAGGGAGGCAAGCAAGAAATGGCAACTGAGGGCCCGGGTCGGGCAGACGTCCCGTCGCTGACGTCCCTGCCGAGATTCGAGGACATCCCCACCTCCGGGGACGGCCTCGATCCCGAGCGCACACGCGAGGCCTTCGACGCGTTCCGCCGCCATGCCGCGCAGCTGCAGGCGCAGCTCCGGGTACTCCAGGCAGCAGGACGCTCTGCGGCGGTCGCGTCGCAGGGCCACGCCGTCCGCATGGACGCGCTGCACCTCATCCGCGGAGCCGCGGAGTTCGCCGACACGATCGAGCGTGACGCGCAGAACGCGTCGGCGGCGCAGCTCGCGGTAACCGAGCAGGAGGTCCGCCGCCGCCAGACCGAGCTGCAGGACCGCGAGGCCGAGGTCGAGCGCTACCGCCAGGAGAGCGAGCGCCAGCGCGCGGAGATGCTGAACGCCGCGCGAAACGAGTCGCGCGAGCTCCTCGCGAAGTCGCACACCGACGCGACGCGCGAGCTCCAGGAGGCCGAGGCGAAGGGCAGCCGCCTGCTCGAGCAGTCGCGCCATCAGGCAACCGAATTGACGAACGCCGCCCGCGCCGAGGTCGAGTCGACGCTCGAGTGGGCGCGCGCGCAGGCGACGGCGATCCTCGCTCGGGCCCAGCACGGCGCGGAGCAGCTCCTCGCTGCAGCCGGTCTCGGCGAGAACGCAATCTCCCAGGTGGCGAGTGCGATCGTCGAGGCTGCCGAGCGGACCGCAGAGCAGGCGCGCCCGCAGCCACCCGCCGCTGCGCCCCAGGCGCCGGACGAGCCCGTCTCGACACCTCCGCCGCCCCCCGTCTCTGCGCCGCCCGCGCACGACGACGCGGCGGCAGCTCCGCCGTCGGACGAGGCACCAGCCGACGGCGAGGAGCAGCACGACTCCGAGTCGTAGGCTCAGCCCATGCGCCGCGCCTTCGGCCCCCGGACAGCGTTTGAGGCTGCGTTTCTCGTCGCCGTACCCGTCGTCGCGCTCGCGGTCGGGCTCGGCCCGTACGCGATCGTCGCAGCGAGCGCGGTCGGCTACCTCCTGATCCTCGTGCTCGAGGCGATGCTCTGGAGGACGGGATCGAAGCTGCCGAAGCCCCGGCCGGGCCCGGCGTCCTCGCCGCAGGCGCCCCAGCCGGTCGGGGCGGTCCCGGTCGTCACTCCGCAGCCCGAGCAGCCCGAGCACGAGCCGGAGCCCGAGCCCGCTCCGGTCACGGTCGCCGAGGAGCCTGCGCCGGAGCCGGAGCCTGTGCGCGCGCTCCAGTCGGTCCCGGAGCCCGAGCCGGAGCTCGAGCCTGAGCCTGAGCCGGAGCCCGAGCCCGACGCGGCCGAGGTCGTGCCAATCGGCATCGGCGCGGGACCGCGCCAGTGGAACCTCTGGGATCTCGAGCGGCTCACGCGGGAAGCGTCAGGCACCGACTTCGCGCTCGACGAGGAGCGAACGTTCCTGCTCATGTATCTGCGCGAGTTCGCCGGGCCCGACGGGTCGCTTCCGGTCGACTTCGACGGGCTCGTTCGCGACAGCTTCGGCGAGCTCGTGGGGGTGCGTTGACGGCGTTCGCGGGCCTGCGCGCGGCCGCGCTCGCGGGCGTCGCGCTCCTTGGCATCGCGATCGCGCTCGCCGTCTCGCACCGCTCGCACGACAACGTCGACACGCTTCCGGCCCCGGCCGGCCAGTGGTATTCGGCCCTCGCCGCGCCGTATACATCCTCGACGAAGGCGAAGAAGAGCGCCTGCGGCGTCACGATCGACGCGAAGACGCGCGGCGTCGCGCACCCGGTGCTGCCGTGCGGAGTCAAGATCTACATCGAGTTCGATGGACGTCAGGTGCTCACGCAGGTGATCGACCGAGGACACACCGCGCCGGGCAGGGTCTTCGACGTCACGCCGGCGCTCGCGAAGCTGCTCCGCCTCCAGGGCACGCAGACGATTCGCTGGCGTTTCGCGTCATAAGCGCTACTGTGCGACGCAGTCGACCCTGTGCGTTGGTCCGGGCTTCAATGTAGAACCAACGCCTACATGAAGGGAGCCGGCGTCCCGACTGAGGCTTTTGCCGAGGAACGGCGTGGCACCCACCTGGTTCGCCAGGTTCACATAGCCCGGACCGATCGGCAGGGTGGATTTGCGAGGGGGCTTTCGGGCCCCCTCGCGCTACGGTGCGTCGATGATCGACGTCTTCGGAGACTCGACGCGCGACGGCGAGTGGGCCTCGGTTCGCCTGCTCGTCGACGGCGACCGGATCGTCGAGGCTGACGCGCCAGGGCTCGAGCGGCCCCTGGCAGGCCTGACCCTGCTCGAGGCCGCCGCAGTCGGCGGAGAGACGCTCGCCGCCGACGCACTCGCGAACGCGCTCGGCCCCGTCTTCCGAGCCGAGCCGCAGACGGGCCGAACCGCGGTCGCGATGAGCGGCGGCGTCGACAGCGCAGTCGCGCTGCTTCGCGGCGGCAGGGAGGCGGTGGGAGTGACGCTGCGGCTGTGGCTCGATCCGGCCGGACCCGACGCAGAGCGCGCCTGCTGCTCACCGGAGGCGGTGCTCGCCGCGCGCGAGACGTGCCATCGGCTGGGTCTACCGCACGTGACGCTCGACCTGCGCGAGGAGTTCCGTCGCGCCGTCGTCGAGCCGTTTCTACGCGGCTATGCGCGCGGCGAGACGCCGAATCCGTGCATCCGCTGCAACGGCAGCTTTCGTTTCGCAGAGCTGCTCGCGTTCGCGAGCCGCGCCGGCTGCACGCGCCTCGCCACCGGGCACTACGCGCGCATCGCGGAGCATCGCGGCCGCCTGCTGTTGCACCGCGGGGCCGACGAGAGCAAGGACCAGTCGTACATGCTCGCGCGGATCGACCCCAAGCACCTCGAGCGCGTCTGGTTCCCGCTCGGCGACCAGGACAAGGAGACGACGCGCAGCGAGGCGGCGCGCGCGGGTCTCGCCGCAGCGCAGCGCGCCGAGAGCCAGGAGGCGTGCTTCCTCGCGGGCGATGACTACCGAGCGTTTCTCGGCCGGCACGGGCTCGCACCGCGCGCGGGCTCCGTCGTCGACGAGCAGGGCCGCGAGCTCGGAGGGCATGACGGCTTCTGGCGGTTCACGCCCGGCCAGCGAAAGGGCATCGGCGTCTCGGCCGCGACGCCCTTGTACGTGCTCGAGAGCGACCCGGATGCGAATACCGTCGTCGTCGGGCCACGCGACTCGCTTGCACGCCGCCGCGTCACCGCATCCGGCCGACTCTACGTTGACATCGACCGCGCGTCCGCAAAGCTCCGGTATCGCTCACCGGCGGTTGGGGCGCGGGTGTCTTCGAGTCCCGGCGGCTTCGAGCTCGAGCTCGACGAGCCGGCCTACGGCGTCGCGCGCGGCCAGGCCGCCGTTCTCTACGAAGGCGATGCCGTCGTGGGCTGCGGTCTCGTCTCGTCCGCCGCCTGTAACTAAGATCGGACACGGATGCTCGTCGCCGCATTCACGTGGGGGGATCTCTGGCGACTCGCGCTCGCAGTCTTCCTCCTCGCCGTCGGACTGTCCTTTGCGTACCTCCTCGTGCGCCTGGGCGGAACCGTCGGCCGCCTTTCTACGTTCATCTCGGGAGCAGAACGAGAGGTTCTGCCCGTGATCAACAAGGTCGGAGGCAGCGTGGATCGCGTCAACAGCCAGCTCGACAAGGTCGACCGGATCACCGACAGCGCGGTGGACGCGGCCGACAGCGTTGACACCGCCGTGCGTGCGGTGAGCATGGCGGTGACGCGGCCCGTGCAGAAGATTTCCGGCCTCGCGGCAGGAGTCACGTACGCGACCGCCGATTTCAAGGCGAGGCGCGACTGGCGCCACGCCGTGCAAGCGGGGAAGGAAGCAGCGGCTCGGCGGGAGCAGGACCTCCTCGAAGAGTTACGCGACGCGGACGACGCCACGTGACGGACGAGATCAAGCTCGTCCTGCCGGCGCAGGAGGACTTCCACGCGATCGCGCGCCTCGTCGTCGGCGGGCTCGCAGCGCGTCTCGAGCTGACGTACGAGCAACTCGAGGACCTCGAGGTGGCGCTCGATGCGGTACTCCGTTGCCGCGACGACGACGGCGATCTCTCCGTCTCGCTGGCCGTCGACGGCCACACGGTCCGAACGACCGTCGGTCCTTTCGACGGTGAGGCGCTCGCGGACCTCGACGGCGACGGGAGCGAGCTCGGGCTCCGCCGTGTGCTGCAGACCGTTGCCGACGACGTGCACGTCGAGCAGCGCGACGGCGGCTCCTGGGTCGAACTCACGAAAGGCCCGCCTGGCTGATGCCGCGGATCGACGACAAGATCCTGCTTCGGCGCTACCACGAGGAAGGAGACCTCCACGCGCGGGAGCAGCTGATCGAGCAGTACATGTCGCTCGTACGCTCACTCGCCAGGCGCTATTCGTACCGTGGCGAGCAGCTCGAGGATCTCGTCCAGATCGGAGCGATCGGGCTGATCAAGGCGATCGACCGGTTCGACCTCGAGCGCGGTGTCGAGCTTACGACGTACGCCACTCCGAACATCATCGGCGAGATCAAGCGGCATTTCCGCGACAAGGGCTGGTCGGTGCGTGTGCCCCGCGGCTTGCAGGAGCTGAACGTGCAGCTGTCGCGGCTCATGGAGCAGCTGACGGTGCAGCTCAGCCGCTCGCCGACGATCCCGGAGCTCGCGAAGGCGTCAGGGGCGACCGAGGAAGACGTGCTCGAGGCGCTCGAGTCCGGGCGCGCGTACTCATCGCTTTCGCTCTCGACCGGCGGCGGTGGCGGCGACGGCGACGAGGATCTCGATCCGCTCGAGTCGATCGGCAGCGAGGAGCACCAGTACGAGGTCTCCGAGGACCGCGCCGTACTCGCACCGGGCTTCAAGGCCCTCGACGAGCGCGAGCGCAAGATCCTCCAGCTCCGCTTCTTCGACGGCCTGACGCAATCGCAGATCGCGCAGCAGGTCGGCATCTCGCAGATGCACGTCTCCCGCCTGATTCGCCGGTCGCTCGAGAAGATCCGCGACGAGATCGCCTCGGACGAGGAGACCGGCGCCCGCAGCGCCCGCTAGTCCTTCGTCACGAAGCCGGCACACTCTCGTAACCGGGCCTGGCCCCTGCCTGTGGAAAAGCCGTGCGCGGCGGCTCCCTGAGCCAAAGGCAGGGGCCAGTCCCCGCCTTTGAACCGTCACGACTTCGTCGCGAGACGTTCTCGTGCGGCCGCGGCGAACGCCGTGGCGGCCACTTCGTCGGGTGGCACGCGTCGATCGAACATCGCGACCGACGCGTCGAGGTCGGCCACGTGAAGAACTGGCGCCTCGGCTTCACGATGAGCGTCCCGACGCCGAGCGGGCCGACGCAGTGGTCGACGATCCACCCCGGCGTCTCCGCGATCACACCGCCCGGGCCGACGCCCTCGCAGGCGAAGCAGCTCACCTGAGCGACGCGAACCCGAAATCGAGCAGCCGTGTCGCGTCGTCGTACATGTTCGACGAGTCGAGAACAACAGCGATGAGGGAAACACCGCCGCGCGTCGCCGACGCGACGAGGCACGGCCCGGCTTTGTGCGTATAGCCGGTCTTCACCCCGTCCGCGCCCGGATACGAGCGCAGCAGGCGATTGTTGTTCACGTAGATCTTCGCGTACGTTGGTGCCGACCACTTCACGTGCGCGACCTTCTTGCGCACGACGGCGCGGAAACGCTCGTTTCGCATCGCCACCCGGGTCAGCGCCGCGAGGTCCCACGCGCTCGAATAGTTGTCGGCGTCCTTGACGCCGCTCGGGGATGAGAAGTGCGTATCGCGCAGGCCCAGCCTGTGCGCCTCGGCGTTCATCTCCCGAATGAAGGTCCATTTTTCGCCGGCCGCCGCGATCGCCAGCGCGAGGGCGTCGTCGTTCCCGGAGAAAAGAAGCATCGACGTGAAGAGCTTCCACGCCTCGACGCGCTCGCCCGCGCGAAGGCCCTCCCGCACGAGTGGGACACGCGGCACCGACCGGTCGACGGTGACGATGTCGTGGGGCTTGAGCGCCCGCAGGGCGAGGAGCGCGGTCATGATCTTCGTCGTCGAGGCGACCTGACGGCGCTCGTGGGCCTTGCGCGCCCAGAGCACCCGGCCGGTCTTCGCATCCACGACCACCGCCGCTGCGCCGGCGAGCCGCGGCGAGAACTCGTGGCGAAGCAAGGAGCCGCCAAGGAGCAGCCGCTCGGGTTGGACGACCGCGGCCTGCACCCGAACGAGCGGATGGAGCGAACGCGCGGTGGCGAGCTGGGCGCTCGAGGCGAGGGAGTCAGAGGGCTTGTGTGAGCCGATCCATGCGCCGCCGAGGCTTGCGAAGACCACGAGGAGCCCGACGGGGATCAGGCGGCGCAGGCGATACCGGTAGCGCTTTCTGCGCATGGGCGGCACGGGACGATCCTACGACGCTGGTCGGCGATTTCCTCACCCCTACAATGAACCGCCGGTGCGCACGTCGAACGAGATCCGTGAGGGCTTTCTCTCCTTTTTCGAGGAGAAGGGCCACCTGCGCCGCCCCTCGGCGCCGCTCGTGCCGCGCGCGGGCGACCGCTCGACGCTCCTGACCGTCGCGGGCATGCAGCCGCAGATGCCGTACTTCCTCGGCCAAGAGGAGCCACCCGCGCCGCGGACGACGACGGCCCAGAAGTGCTTCCGCACGCCCGACATCGACGAGGTCGGCCTCGACACCTTCCACCTGACCTTCTTCGAGATGCTCGGCAACTTCTCGTTCGGCGACTACTTCAAGGAAGGGGCGATCGAGTACGCGACCGAGTTCATCAAGGAGCGGCTGAAGCTCGACTGGGACCGCATCTGGATCAGCGTCCACGCCGGCGATCCCGAGCTGAGGCTCGGCCCGGATACCGTCGCAATCGACCTCTGGAGGAAGATCGGGGTGCCGCCCGAGCGCATCGTCGAGCTGCCGTCCTCCGAGAACTTCTGGTCGGTCGGCGGCCCAGGGCCGTGCGGCCCCGACTCGGAGATCTACTACGACTTCGGCGAAGAGGCCGGCTGCGGCGAGCCGGACTGCAAGCCCGGCTGCACGCGTTGCGAGCGCTTCCTCGAGTTCTGGAATCTCGTCTTCATGCAGTACGAGCTCCACGCCGACGGGACGCTCACCGAGCTGCCCAAGCAGAACATCGACACGGGGCTCGGCCTGGAGCGCACGGCGCGCATCGTGCAGGACGTCCCGTCGGTCTACGACACCGACGGCTACCAGCGGATCATGCAGTGGATCGCCGACCAGTCGGGTGTCGCGTACGGCGACTCACCCGACGCGACGAAGGCGCACCGCGTGCTCGCCGACCACGGCCGCGGGATGACGTTCCTCGTCGGCGACGGCGTGACGCCTTCGAACGAGGGGCGAGGCTACGTCTTGCGGCGCATCATTCGGCGCGCTGCGCAGCACGGCCTGCGAATCGGCATGCAGGCACCCTTCCTGGCCGGCCTTGGCGAAGCGGTGATCGAGCAAATGGGAGAGGCGTATCCCGAGCTCGTCCAGCACCGCGCCGAGATCGCGCAGGTCCTCACCGCCGAGGAGGAGCGCTTCGCCGAGACGCTCGAGCGCGGCATGAAGCTCTTCGAAGAGGCGGCCGCACAGGGGCGGATCACTGGTGAGGACGCGTTCACGCTCCAGGCGACGTACGGCTTCCCGATCGAGCTGACGCAGGAGCTCGCGCGCGAGCGCGGCCTCGAGGTGAACGATGAGGAGTACACGCGGCTCATGGAGGAGCACCGCGAGATCTCGCGTCAGACGAGCAGGGTGCAGGTCGACGTGCGCTTCCCGAATGCGCCGCGCACCGAGTTCGTCGGGTACGAGCGCACCGAGGTGCTCACCGGGATCACGGGGTACGCGGATCTCGGCGAGGGTCTCTTCCAGGCGAAGCTCGAACAGTCCCCGTTCTATCCTGCAGGCGGCGGGCAGGTCGCCGACGCGGGCATGATCGAGAAGGAGACCGGCGAGCGCGCGGAGCTCGTCGAGGCGCTGCGGCTCGAGAACGACCAGGAGCTCGTCTTCCGCGGCGAGGGCTTCGCGCAGGGCGACCGGTTGAAGGCCGTCGTCCCCTGGAACATTCGCTTCCCGACGCAGGCGAACCACACGGGGACGCACATCCTCCACGAGTGCCTGCGCGAGGTGCTCGGCGGCCACGTCAAGCAGGCCGGCTCGGCCGTGCGGCCGGACAAGCTCCGCTTCGACTTCACCCATCCGCAGGCGCTGACCGCAGACGAACGGACGGAGATCGAGCGGCGCGTGAACGAGCGCGTCTTCGCGAACCTCCCGGTGCGGATCTACGAGACGACGATCGACGAGGCGCGGAAGCTCGGCGCGCAGATGCTCTTCACCGAGAAGTACGGCGAGATCGTCCGCGTCGTCGACATCGACGGCTGGTCGGTCGAGCTCTGCGGCGGAACGCACGTGCGGTCGACGGCGGAAGTCGGGCCGTTCGCGATCCTTTCCGAGGGCTCGGTCGGCTCGGGCGCGCGGCGCATCGAGGCCGTCACCGCAGGCGAGGCGTTTGCCTATCTGCACGAGCAGGCGCGCGAGGCGGACGAGCTTCGAGTCGAGCTCGAGCGCGTGCGCAAGGAGTCGAAGCAGCCGACCGCGCGTGAGGACGTCGACGTGAACGTCGTGGGCAAGGAGGGAAACATCCTCTTCGTCGAGGTCAAGGGCGTGAAGGGTGGGCCGCTCCGTGATCTCTCCGACCGGCTGCGTCAGCAGGAGAAGGCCGACGGCGCGATCGTCGCTTCGGTCGAGGACGGCCGCGCGTTCCTCGTCGTCAACTTCGACGAGTCGCTCGTGCAGCGCGGCCTCGACGCGTCGAGCGTCGTGCGCGAGCTCGGCAAGCACATCGGCGGCGGCGGCGGCGGCAAGCCGACGCTCGCCGAGGCGGGCGGCAAGAACCCCGCCGGAGTACGCGAGGCGCTCGAGGCGGGCAAGCAGGCCGTGGCGGCGGCGTTGCGGTCGTGAAGGTGATGGCGCTCGATTTCGGCTCCGCCCGCACCGGCGTCGCCGTCTCCGACCCGACGGGAGTGATCGCGCGGCCGCTCTGCGTCGTCGAGCGGGCGGCGAGCGAGAAGGGGCTGAACGAGCTCGTCCGCCTCGTGGAGGACGAGCACGCGGAGCAGGTCGTCGTCGGGCACCCGCTCACGCTGCGCGGCGAGCGCGGCGAGCAGGCGCGTGCGACCGAGAATTTTGCGACGGCCCTGCGCGCGCTGCTCGAGGTTCCCGTCGTCCTCTTCGACGAGCGCTTCACCACCGATCTCGCCCAGCAGACCCCCTCGGACACCTCCGAGGATGCTCGGGCAGCGGCGCACCTGTTGTCGAGCTACCTCGCGTGGTCGAGCGCCGCCCCGGCGTGATGCCGCCGAAGCCGGGGCCGCCCCCCCGGCAGGTGTCGCGCCGGAAGATCGTGCAGCGCCGGCTCCTGGCGCTTGGAGGGGTCGCGCTCGCGGCGCTCGTCGTCTTCGCGCTCGTGAAGGTCACGGGCCGGAGCAGTTCGGCACCTCCGCCGACCACGGCGCCGATCGTGTTCGCGAAGCCGTTCCGGATCGTCTTCCCCGAGGGGTTCAATCGCGAGGAGATGGCGCACCGAGTGCAGGTCGTCGCGAAGATCGCGCAGGGCAAGAGCAAGAAGCGCGTCCGCCTGTCGAGGACCGGTTACCTCGCATGGTCGCGGCCCCGCGCCGTCCCGGGCTTCGGCTCGAAGAGGCGCAACCTCGAAGGGTTCCTGTTCCCGGCCACCTACGACTTCCTCGCCGGCACGACCTCGAAGCTGCTCGTCGAGGAGCAGCTCGAGGCATTCCGCGTGAACTGGGGGAAGATCGACCTGAGCTACGCGCGGAAGAAGAACCTCACGCCGTACGACGTGCTGATCATCGCCTCGCTCGTGGAGAAGGAGGCACTGGCGCCCGACGAGCGGCCGCTCATCGCCGCTGTCATCTACAACCGGCTCCACGAGCGCATGAACCTCGGCATCGACGCGACGACCCGGTACGGCCTGCACGTGCCGGGCAACAAGTCCCTCAGGCAGTCGCAGCTCCAGAGCGACAACCCCTACAACACGCGGAACCCGAACATCGTCGGCCTCACGCCGACGCCGATCGCGAACCCGGGGCTCGCCTCCATGCAGGCGGCCGCGCATCCGGCGAAGGTGGGCTACCTCTACTTTGTGCGCAAGCCGGACAAGGTGCACCACTACTTCACCCGCAGCTACCAGGACTTCATCAACCATCAGATCGCCTACGGCTACAAGTGAGCGAGCTCGTCGCGCTGCTCGGGCATCCGGTCGCGCACTCGCTCTCGCCGCGCATGCAGAACGCTGCGTTCGCGGCGCGAGCCCTCGACTGGGAGTACGTCGCGATGGACGTCCTGCCCGAGCGGCTCGACGAGGCCGTGCGCGGACTTCTGGCTCAGGGGTTCTCGGGCGCGAACGTCACGGCGCCGCACAAGGCCGGGGTGGCTCAGATCCTCGGGTCGGCGCTTCCGTCGGTGAACACGATCGTCGTTCGCGACGGGCGGTTCGAGGCGCATTCGACCGACACCGCGGTGCTCGAAGGCGTGCCGGCGGAGCGGCCGGCGATCATCGGTGACGGCGGCGCGGCGGCGGCATTTCTGGTCGCGCTGCCGCACGCTCGCGTCTTCTCGCGACGCACCGAGTGGCCGCCGGACGCCTCCGGCGCCGACCTCGTGATCAACGCGACACCGGTCCGCGACGAAGTACTCGTCGAGCTCGGTCCGGGCCAGGCGCTCGTCGACCTCCCGTATCCTCGCACCGCGACTGCGGACGCCGCGGAGGCGAACGGCGCGCGCGTGCTCGACGGCCTCGAGGTCCTCGTCGCGCAAGGCGCCGCGTCGTTCGAGCTCTGGACGGGCGTCGCCGCGCCGGTGTCCGTCATGCGTAGGGCACTAGGCTTGTCCGTGTGACGCTGGAACTCGCAACGGCGGGCGAGTCGCACGGTCCTGCGCTCGTCGCCATCCTCGCGGGCCTGCCGGCGGGGCTCGTGCTCGAGCGGCGCGCGATCGACGCCGATCTCCGCCGCCGCCAGCAGGGCTATGGACGCTCGCCGCGGCAGCAGATCGAGACGGACGAGGTGGAGGTGCTCGCCGGCCTCCGGCACGGGCGCACGCTCGGCACGCCGCTGGCGCTCGTCGTGCGCAACCGTGACCACAAGAACTGGACGTGGGGGATGAGCCCGTGGCCGCCGGAAGGCGAGCCTGAGGGCAAGGGAACCAAGGAAGTGACACTTCCGCGTCCGGGCCACGCGGATCTTGCGGGCGTCCAGAAGTACGGTCACTCGGACGTGCGCGACGCGCTCGAGCGGGCGTCGGCGCGCCACACGGCCGTGCACGTCGCGGCCGGCGCGGTCGCCAAGGCGCTGCTCGGGCAGATCGGCGTCTCGGTCAGCGGCGAGGCCTTGCCGGAGGCGGGTGCGGATCCCGCGGCGGTAGACGCCGCTCGCGCAGCTCGGGACACGCTCGGCGGCGTGGTCGAGGTGCGCGCGCGCAACGTCCCGCCGGGGCTCGGCTCGTACGCGCGCAAGGAGGACCGTCTCGACGCTCGCTTCGCAGCGGCGCTGATGGGCATCCAGGCGGTGAAGAGCGTCGAGATCGGCGACGGGAGGGCGCTCGCGCAGCTGCGGGGCTCCGAGGCGCACGACGAGATCTACCGCGACGAGCAGCGCGGCATCTACCGGGAGACGAATCGGGCGGGCGGGCTCGAGGGCGGCATGTCGAACGGCGAGGAGATCGTCGTGCGCGCCGCGATGAAGCCGCTGCCGACCCTGATGCAGCCGCTTGCCTCGATCGATCTCGAGACGGGTGAGCCTGCGACTGCGCTCGTGGAGCGAAGCGACGTCTCCGCGGTCGAAGCGCTTGCCGTCGTCGCGGAAGCCGCAGTCGCGTGGGAGCTCGCGCGCGCCGCCCGTGAGAAATTCGGCGGCGATGCCCTCGGCGACTTCGTCGGCGCGTGGCGCGCCTACATGGAGCGGATCGACTGGCAGCCGCGCGGGGCGTGACGGCTCCCGTGGTGTCTGACACCAGGGCTACGCCCTTTGGGCGCAGACGATTTCTGCAAGTTTCCGCGCGCACGGCGTGGAACCACGGTCGTTCCTCACGAAAGTGTGACGACTTTGCAACGGTGTCTGACACCAGGTCAGGGCTATGAGGGACAAGCACATCGCGCTCGTCGGGTTCATGGGCGCGGGGAAGACGACGCTCGGCGAGCAGGCGGCCGCGCGAGCAGGGCTGCCGTTCCTCGACCTCGACGAGGAGATCCATCGCCGCACCGGTTCGACGATCGTCGAGCTCTTCGCGAAGGGCGAGGGCGGCTTTCGCAGCGTCGAGGAGGAGATCGTCTGCGAGGTGCTCGCGCGCACCGATCCGCACGTGCTCGCGCTCGGCGGCGGCGCGGTGCTCTCGGAGCGCACGCGCGAGGAGCTTCGGCGCCGCGCGACGACGCTCCACGTTCCGGTCGGCGTCGACGAAGCGTGGAGGAGGGTGGAGGGAACCTGTCGTCCGCTCGCCCAGGGCCGCGAGCGTTTCGGCGAGCTCTACGAGGAGCGGCGCCAGCTCTACGAACAGGTCGCCGATGCAGTCGCCCGGGATGCGGACGACGTCGTGCTCGCCGCGGCCGGCGTCCACGTCGAAGCCGGCGCGCTGCAACGGCTCGGCGAGCTCGTCCCCGGCGGCGGCCCGGTGGCCCTCGTCAGCGATCCGCACGTCGCCGGGATCCACGGCATGGACACGCAGCTCGCGCTCGGCCCGCGCCTCACGGAGATGCACGAGCTGCCGCTCGGCGAGGAGGCGAAGACGCTCGCCGCCCTCGACCGCCTCTGGCAGGACCTCCGCCTCGACCGCACGGGAACGATTGTCGCGCTCGGCGGCGGCTGCACGACCGACGCGGCCGGCTTCGCCGCCGCAACGTACATGCGCGGCGTGCCGTGGGCTCCGGTGCCGACGAGCCTCGTCGCCCAGGTCGATGCGGCGATCGGCGGCAAGACGGGAATCGACCTGCCGCAGGGCAAGAACCTCGTCGGAGCGTTCCATTGGCCCGCGCGGACGATCATCGACCCCGCGCTCCTCGCCACCCTCCCGGAGGCACAACGCCGCGAAGGGCTCGCGGAGGTCGTGAAGACCGGGTTGCTCGCCGGCGAGCCCTTCTGGGAGCTGCCCGACAACGAACTCGTCCGGCGCACCGCCGCGTTCAAGGCGGCGCTCTGCCTTCGCGATCCACACGACGAGGGCGAGCGGAAGATCCTCAACCTCGGGCACACGTTCGCGCACGCACTCGAAGCTGCGGCCGGATACGAAGGGCTCACGCACGGCCGCGCGGTCGCGCTCGGTCTGCGCGCCGCACTACGACTGTCCGGCAGGGACATCGGCCAGGTGGAGGAGATCCTCCGGCCGAAGCGGGTCGAGGTCGACCGGGACAGGGCCTGGGCGGCCATGCAGCGGGACAAGAAGGCCGTCGGCGGCGAGCTCCGGCTCGTCCTGCTCGGCGACGGCGGACCTCGCTTCGACGTCGCAGTGCCGGCCGCCGAGGTGCGCGCTGCGCTGGACGAGCTGATCGCCGGATAGAGTCGCGCCGGTGCGGGTGATCGTCCTCAACGGGGTCAACCTGAACATGCTCGGGCGACGGGATCCGGCCCTCTACGGCGGTCTCTCGATCGCCGAGCTCGAGAGCCGCATCTACCAGTGGGGCCGCGAGCTCGAGCTGACAGTGCAGTGCCGCCAGACCAACAGCGAAGGCGAGTTCGTCAAGTGGTGCCACGACGCCTTCGACAACACGGACGGCATGGTCGTGAACCCCGGGGCGTGGTCGCACTACGCCTGGTCGATCCACGACGCGCTCGAGATGCTTCCGATCCCGGTCGTCGAGGTGCACCTCTCGAACATCGACGAGCGCGAGGAGTGGCGGCGCACGTCGGTGATCAAGGATCTCGTCGCCACTCGGTTCATCGGCAAGGGCCCGGACGGCTATCGCGAAGCCCTCGTATACCTCAAGGAGAACGCATGAACGACCGCATCGCACGACTGGTCGAGCGGATCGACGATCCGCTGCTCGTCACGAACCCCACCAACGTCGTCTACCTCGTCGGCTTCGAGAGCTCGAACGCCGCCTTGCTGGTCGAGCGCGACCGAGTCCGGCTCTTCACCGACTTCCGCTACATCGAGGCCGCGCGGGCAATCGACGGCGTCGATGTCGTGCAGACGCGGCGGGACGTCATCGGCGAGATCGCCGACACGCTTTCCGGCCGCATCGCGTTCGAGGCGGCGACGCTCACCTACGCGCTCTACGAGGTCTTGCGCGACGGGGGCATCGAGACGGTGCCGACGAAAGGCGTCGTGGAGGGCCTGCGCGCGGTGAAGGACGAGCAGGAGCTCGACACCATCCGTCGCGCGTGCGCGATCACGGACAGCGTGTTCGAACGGCTCACCGAGGTGCCGTTCGTCGGCCGTACCGAGCGCGACGTCTCGTGGGACCTCACGCAGCTCTTTCACGAGGAAGGAGGGCAGGGCCTCGCCTTCGAGTCGATCGTCGGCGCGGGTCCCACCGGCGCGAGGCCGCATGCGCGTGCCGGCGACCGACGGATCGAGGCCGGGGAGCTCGTCGTCATCGACGCCGGCACGACGATCGACGGCTACGCGTCGGACTACACGCGCACCTTTGCCACCGGCCCTCTCGGCGACGAGGCGAAGGAGGCCTACGAGACCGTCCTCCTCGCCCAGCAGGCAGCCCTCGACGGCATTCGCGCCGGAATCACGGGCGTCGACGCGGACCTGCTCGCGCGACGCGTGATCGACGAGAGCCCGTTTGCCGGCACACTCGGACACGGGCTCGGGCACGGCCTCGGCCTCGACATCCATGAGGCGCCGCGGCTCTCGACCGAGTCGAACGACACCCTCGTCCCCGGCAACGTCGTCACGGTGGAGCCGGGGATCTATCTCGAGGGCCGCTTCGGCATCCGCATCGAGGACGACGTCGTCGTCACCGAAGACGGCGTCGAGAACTTCACCGGCTTCCGGAAGGACCTGATCGAAGTCGGCTAGCAGCACGAGCTAGACTGGCCGCCGCCGATGGCCGAACAGGTTGACACGAACAGCTTCAAGAACGGGATGCACATCGAGCTGGACGGCAAGGTCTGGCGCATCCTCGAGTTCCAGCACGTGAAGCCGGGCAAGGGCGGCGCGTTCGTCCGCACGAAGCTCCGGAGCCTCGACGCGGGCGCCGTCGTCGACAGGACGTTCCGCGCAGGCGAGAAGTTCGCGCGCGTCCACACCGAGGTCAAGAACGTGCAGTACCTCTACGAGGACGGCTCTGATGCGCACTTCATGGACTCTGAGAGCTACGAGCAGTTCTCCGTGCCCCGCTCGGAGATCGAGGACGAGCTCACGTTCATGCAGCCGAACGCGACGGTGCAGGTGCTCGCGGTGAACGGGAAGCCCTCGAACGTGCAGCTGCCCGCGTCCGTGGAGCTGACCGTGACCGAGACGGAGCCCGGCGTGAAGGGCGACACGGTCTCGAACGTCACGAAGCCCGCGACGCTCGAGACCGGCGCGGTCGTGCAGGTGCCGCTGTTCGTGAACGTCGGCGACCGCCTCAAGGTCGACCCGAAAGAGAAGCGCTACATCAGCCGCGCATAAAGAGATGCGCGAGGTCGCGGCGCTGTCGCTCGTCGGTGCGGTCGCCGGTGCAATCGGCGGCGTCGTGTTCTGGGCTGCGCACGGCGAGACGACGCTCACCCGCGCGATCGCGTACGGACTGTGGGTTGCAGCGACGCTGTGCCTCGCGTTGATGATCGTCGTGGGCCGCAAGCTCGTCTGGCGCCGGACGAGCCTGCCGGTGCCCGAAGCCTGGGTGTGGGTGACAACTGCCGTCGTGCTGACGATCGCCGGCGCGGCGATCGACGCGGCCGCAAGCTGAAGGCGCGGTAAGGTCCCGCCCTGTGCCGACCCTCGCCGACACGACGATTCGCCTGCTTGGACAGGAGCCGCTGGCGGGGGTCATGCCGACCGCCGAGCAGCTTCGGCTCGCGGAGATCCTCGACCGCGCGGGGTTCGCCTACCTCGAGGTCTCCGGCGGCGGCTGCTTCGACGCGGCGGTCAAGCGAGGCCTCGAGAGCCCTTGGGAGCGCATCCGCGCCCTGAAGTCGCGGGTGAAGACGCCGCTCGGGCTTGCGCTCCGCGGTCGCTTCCTCGTCGGCTCGAAGCCGGTCGATGCCGATTTCGCCCGGCGTTTCGTCGCCTCGGCGGCCCAGAACGGGATCGACGTCTTCCGGCTGCACGACCCGCTGAACGACGTCTCGAACCTGCGGGAGGCGGCCGAGGCGATCGTCGCCGCCGAACGTGACTTCGAGGCGGGCCTCGTCTACAGCCCAGGCCCGACCGGGGAGGTTGACGGGCTGATCGAGCGCGCGAAGGCGCTCCCCGAGCTCGGCGCCGTGCGCGTCCTCCTCCACGATCCGACCGGATCGCTCCAGCCGCACAAGGCGGAGCACCTCGTCGGCGCGCTCGCCGAGGCGAGCGGCCTGCCGGTAGGGATCTACGTCCAGGGGTCGGGCGGCAGCGCGCTCGCTGCGACCCTCGCCGCCGCGCGCGCAGGCGCGCAACTCGTCGCGTGCTCGATATTCCCGCTTGCGCTGAGCCTGCACCGCGTCTCCGGCGAGGCGCTCGCGGAAGCGCTGACGGGCATGGGCCTCGACCCGGGCGTCGACGTCGCGACGCTGTGGGAGGCCTCGGACCTCGTCGACGAGCACCTCGGTGACGAGCCGGTCGCGCCGCTCGCGCCGCGGATCGCGGTCCGCGCGGCGCAGCACGATCTCCCGGCGGGCCTCGTCGCGGGCGTGGACGCGACGCTCCGCGCGCAGGACGCCGGCGACCGGCTCGAGGAGGTGATCGAGGAGCTCGACCGGATCCGCGCCGAGGTCGGCTGGCCGCCGCTCGCAGCGCCGATCGGCCAGGTGCTCGCGTCACAGGCGCTGCTCAACGTGCTCTCGGCGAGCAGGTACCTCACGGTCGTCGACGAGCTGCGCGCGCTGGTGTCCGGATACTTCGGCGAGCCGCCGGAGCCGATGGATCCAGCGGTCGTACGCGCGGTCGAGCTGACGAACGACCCCGAGACGGTGGACGACGTGGTCGCGCCGCTGAGCGAGATCCGCGAGCAGGCCGAGGGGATGGCGGCGAGTGAGGAGGAGCTGCTGCTCCTCGGGCTCTTCGGCGAGGACGCCCAGCGACTGCTGCAGTCGATCCGCGGCCGCACGAGCGCCGACGACGACGACCTTTCCGCGGTCGACAGGGCGCGTGCCGAGCGGATCCGCGACATGGTGCGCATCGTCCAGGAGTCGGGCATCGGCGAGATCACGATCGAGGAGGCGGGGATGCGCGTCACCGTGCGCTCGTCCTCGGACCTGCCGGCCTCGCCGGCTTCCACGTCGCCCCTCGCGATCCCCGAGCCGGAAGGGGCGCCGGCCCTGCTGCGCCCGTCGAACGGGCTCGTCGCCGTCGAGTCGCCGATGGTCGGAACCTTCTACCGCGCGCCGGAGCCGGGTGCACCGCCGTTCGTGGAAGAGGGCGACGTCATCTCCGCCGGCCAGACGCTCTGCATCCTCGAGGCGATGAAGCTGATGAACGAGGTCAAGTCCGACCTCGAAGCGGTGGTGCGCAAGATCCACGTGGGCAATGCGCAGCCGGTCGAGTTCGGGCAAGTGCTGTTCGACCTCGAGCCGCTCACCGGGCGTCCGCTCGACGCGGTCTGATGTTCACGAGGGTCCTGGTAGCGAACCGCGGCGAGATCGCCGTGCGCGTCATCCGAGCGCTGCACGAGCTCGGGATCGAGGCCGTGGCCGTGTACTCGACGGCCGACGCCGACGCGCAGCACGTTCGCCTCGCGGACCGCGCCGTGCGCATCGGCCCGCCGCCGGCGTCGGAGAGCTACCTGCGAGTTTCGGCCATCGTCGCCGCGGCGGCGACGACCGGCTGCGAGGCGGTGCATCCCGGGTACGGGTTTCTCGCGGAGAACGACGAATTCGTGCGGGCGTGCGAGGAGAACGACCTCGTCTTCATCGGGCCCCCGGCGGACGTGATGGCGGCGATGGGCGACAAGGCGCTCGCGAAGGCCGAGATGCACAGGGCGGGCGTGCCGCTCGTGCCCGGCTCCGACGGCGCCGCGACCCTCGAGGAGGCCAAGCTTGCCGCCGAGGAGCTCGAGTACCCCGTGCTGCTGAAGGCGGCCGCAGGCGGCGGCGGGCGCGGCATGCGGCTCGTCGGCGGTCCGGCGGAGATCGAGGCTGCCTACTCCCAAGCCTCGGCGGAGGCGCTTGCCGCGTTCTCCGACGGCACGCTCTACGTCGAGAAGGCGATCTCGCCCGCGCGGCACGTCGAGATCCAGGTGATCTGCGACAACCACGGGAACGTCCTCACCTGCGGCGAGCGCGAGTGCTCGATCCAGCGCCGCCACCAGAAGCTGATCGAGGAATCGCCGTCGCCGGCGCTCGACGCTGAGTTGCGCGAGGAGATGGAGTCGGCGGCCGAGCGCGCATGCAGGCACATCGGCTACCGCAATGCCGGCACGTTCGAGTTCCTCGTCGGGCCCGACGGTTCGTTCTCGTTCATCGAGCTGAACGCGCGGCTGCAGGTCGAGCATCCGGTAACGGAGGTCGTGACACAGCTCGATCTCGTGCGTATGCAGGTGCGCGTCGCCGCGGGCGAGCGGCTGCCGTTGACGGGCCGTGCCCCTCGCTCGGGACATGCGATCGAGATGCGGATCAACGCGGAAGATCCGACGCGCGGCTTCGCCCCGGCCCCCGGCCGCCTCGAGCGCTTCCGCCCGCCGCTCGGTCCCGGCGTGCGGGTCGACACCTTCGTCGAGGACGGATGCGTCATCTCGCCGTACTACGACTCGCTGATCGCGAAGGTGATCGTGAGCGACGACACTCGGGACGCGTGCATCGCGCGGGCGCGGCGGGCGCTGCTCGAGCTCGACGTGCAGGGTGTGCCGACGACACGTGACGCCGCGTTCGAGATCCTCGGCAGCGACGAGTTCCGAAGCGGCGAGTATTCCACCTCGTTCATCGACGAGGCGGGGGCGAGGTTGCCGGCGCTGGCGGGAGCATGAAGATCCTCTCGCCGGGAGTGAAGGTGACCGATGCTGTGGTGACGCAGATCGTCGTGCGGGCGGCTGAGACCGTCGAAGGGGCACGGGTTCGGCGGCCGCGGCGCCACCTCGCGGTCGAGCTGGACGACGGGGAGGCGCGGGTCGAGCTCGAGCTCGCGGTCTCCTTCGGCAAGGTGCTGCCCGACGTCGCCCGCGACGTGCAGGAGCGTGTCGCCGCCGCGCTCGGCACGATGTGCGGCGTGAACGTGAAAGCCGTGGACGTGTCGGTCGAGGAGCTCAGCTGATGGCACCGATCAGCCGCCGCGAGGCGCGAAAGTCCGCGCTCACGCTGCTCTATCAGTGGGACGTGACCGAGCGGGCGCCGGGAGAGCTCTACGAGGGCGAGATCGACGACTACGCGCAGACGGTCACCTCGGCGGTCGTCCGCGACGCCGCGGAGCTCGACCGTCGGATCACGGAGGCGGCCGCCGAGTCCGGGTGGACGGCCGACCGTCTCGGTGCCGTCGAACGGAACATCCTGCGGATCGCGATCCACGAGCTCGACACGGGCGAGATCCCGGCACGGGCCGTGATCGACGAGGCCGTCACCCTCGCCAAGCAGTATTCGACCCGCGAGGCCGGCCGGCTCGTGAACGGGATCCTCGACCGCATCTACAAGGAGGCTGCCGCATGACGACTGAGGATTCCCTTACGAGAGCAGAGGAGCTGCTCGCGCGACTCGAGGCTGCACGGGGCGAGCTCGATCGGCTGGCACAGGAGGAGGGCGGCTCGCCGGAGCGGGCGCTCGAGATCCTCGGCGAGCTCTCCGAGCTCGCCAAGGGGGTCGAGGAAGAGCTCGAGCGCGCCAAGCGCGCCGCGGAGGCCGATGCCCAGAAGTCCTGAGGAGCTGCGACGGCTCGTCGAGGACTACCTCGAGGGGCTCGAGCTGTGGCAGCAGCTGCACGGCCAGGCGGAGTCGGTTCGCTACTCGATCGCCGTCGGCGGCAAGCGAGTCCGGCCCGTGATCTGCCTCG
>WNGE01004301.1_pt1 | contig 36770 bp, 28 predicted proteins | sample 5400651 | NCBI WGS metagenome assembly WNGE01 (sample SAMN13153370, study PRJNA577476) | soil metagenome | isolation source: 60 cm soil or saprolite under grassland replicate 2 | place: USA:California | collected 2016-06-15
CGGTATTTGGCGTCGAGGAATAGCCCGCCCGCGTATACCATAGACCACGAAGCACCGCCGTCGCTCATCACGAAGTGAACATCGGTATTCTCGTTAATCGCGTAGACGTTCTCAGCTTGTCTTAAGAGGACGCCTGCACGCTGCCTGCCAGGGATCCGAAAATTCAACTTCTCGTCTCGCTCGAATAACTCCACAGTGCCTTCGTCGGACTCGTATCGACCGATGAGCGCCGCGAGTTCTTTCTTCGGCACTGGCAGATCTCGCACAGGAGTCTTCTGCGGCAGTCCCAGCGCAGCACGGGCAATCTCTGATGCCATAGCCACAGGCGGGGGCGATCCATCTTCCGTGTTCATGAGTATGACGATCGTCAGGCGATCGTCGGGAAACGACTCCAAAACAGAGCGGAACCCGCCGCCGTTTCCTGTATGGCCGAGCACGCGGTGGCCGTCCAGCGACCCGAGCCGGGTGCCCAATCCATAGTCTATCTTAGTGCCGTTGGCCAGCGTGGTGGGCGTGCGCATGAGTGCCAGCGCGTTGCGGATGCGCAGACAGCTCCGGCGGCGAAAGGGAGCTTCCAACTCAAGAATGCTGCGTTGACCAGCCCGCCACCATCTACTTCGTAACCGGACGCAAGATGAGGCACGAGCATCCGCGCATCGCACAGCGAGGCCGAATTCATCCCCAGCGGTTTGAAGACGTGTTCGCGCACGTATGAGCCGTACTCCTGCTTCGTCACGCGCTCTACGGCCATGCCCGCCAGGTAGAAGGCGGAATTGTCGTACCGCCAACGCGTCCCCGGTTCGAAATCAAACTGCTTATCCTTAATGAGCCCGAGCACCTGCTCGTGCGATAGTTCGCGCCGTTCGTTGTCCGCCGCCTCCGGCAGAGAGGTAAAGCTGTAGATGCCTGAAGTATGGTTGAGCAGTTGCCGCAAGGTGACATGCTGTCCTCGCGTCGGCGCCTCTGACACATACTTTGTTACGTCGTCATCGAGTCGCAGCTTGCCTCATGGAAAACGTGGAACGCCAAACGTCCGAAGTGCATGCCAGTTGTTTTCACACCCGAGGAGGTCAGGCGCGTACTGGCAAACATTTCACGGCACACACCTTACGTACCCGGGTGGAAGCGGTGAAGAATTGGCGAGTTTGGAAGAATGGCTTGAGTTCAAAGTGCGACCCCCACTGCATAGTCACTTAACCCACAAGGCCGCCGCTTCGTCCGTTAGCCGTTGAGCTTTGCCTGTGCTTCGTTGACATCGGGCGCTTTGAAAGCATATAAGTCGCTTGCCGCTAACCAAGCATAGGACCCGCACAACGGGCGAAGACTCCTGATATACGTTTTGCTGTAATCAGAAGGGCATGCCGAGTAGAGCAAAAACCGGTATTCAACTCTTACACTAGTGCTACGTTCAGGAGGCGTCGATAGGAGCGCCCCGAAGCGTCCCCGCATCTGGACAACAGTGACCAGCGGTGCCAGTTCTTTCTGAGGAGACTCTAGACATGAAAAGATCAACCCAACATAGGCTCATTTGCGTGCTGGCCCTTGGCTTCGCAATTTCTGTTAGTTGCGGCCCTCCTGCACCCAAACCTCCGAAGGCGGTAAAAACGGTGGCCTTCATTACCAATACGACCTCCGACTTTTGGAAGATTGCGCGTAAAGGATGCGAGAAGGCGGACTCGGAACTCGCTGACGTGACAGTCGCCTTCAAAACCACAAATACCGGAACGAAGGACGAGCAGAATCGACTGATTCGAGACTCACTGAATATAGATGAAGCTGACGCCCTTGCAATCAGTCTGGTCGATCCAGCTGGACAGAAGTCGGTCATTAACGAGGCAGCAAGGAGAGCTTTGGTCATCACTCATGACAGTGACGCGCCCGATACCGACCGTGCCCTCTACCTCGGCGCTGACAATCGCGCTGCTGGACGCCAGGCGGGAGAACTCGTCAAAAAAGCTCTGCCGCAGGGTGGGAAGATCATGGTGTTTGTGGGCAGGCGCGAGGCGGTGAATGCACAGGACCGTTTTGAGGGACTAAAGGAAGCGCTGCAAGGTTCGAAGGTGGAGATTATCGACCTCATGACCGACGATGCCAACCAATCTCGTGCCAGGGAAAATGCTTATCAAACGTTAAAGAAATATCCTGATATAGCCGGCATGGTCGGATTGTGGTCATACAATGGCCCAGCGATTCTGCAAGCACTAAGACCGGAGGGTGCGCTCGGCAAGGTCAAGATCGTCTGCTTCGACGAGGACAAAGAGACACTCGCAGCGATCAAGGATGGGACAATCTTCGGGACTGTGGTGCAGCAGCCTTTCGAATACGGCTACCAGGCAGTTCAGGCGGCGGGCAAGATTCTGAGAGGCGACCGTTCGGTGATCCCCGCCAGTAAGACGATTCTCATTCCGACGGTCGTTATTCAGAAAAAGGAAGTTGATGAGTACAGTAAAAAATTAAACCAGTTACTCAGTTAGCCGTTGCACTCATCCATCAATGCAGAAGTATGATCTAATCGTAATCGGCTCTGGGCCAGCCGGACAGCGAGCAGCTATTCAAGGCGCAAAACTCGGCAAACGGGCCGCGTTGATTGAGAAGCGTGAGGTTGTGGGCGGGGCCTGCATCAATACAGGAACCATTCCCAGTAAATCGATGCGCGAGGCCGTGATGCATCTCTCCGGCTACCAGTATCAGAGCATCTACGGCATGAACTACCGTGTGAAAGAGAAGATCACCGTCGCTGATCTTTCATTTCGAGTTCAGCACGTGATCAAAACCGAGATTGACGTGACCATGGCCCAGCTTTCCCGCAACGGGATCGATGTGCTCTCAGGCACCGCCCGGTTTCTGAACCCCCACCAACTCGAGGTCGAAAATTTACGCGGCAAATCGGAATACGAGGGAGACCTCATTGTAATTGCGACCGGTACCAGGCCGGCCGAATCGACCCAGGTCCCCATGAATGGAAGTACGATCCTCAACAGCGATCAGATCTTTTGCATGCCTGGCATTCCGAAAACCCTGATCGTTGTCGGTGGTGGTGTTATCGGCGTGGAATACACATCGATGTTTGCCGCGCTTGGCGTGCGCGTAATTCTTATCGAGAAACGGCCTCGACTGCTTGAGTTTGCCGATCAGGAAATGGTTGAAGCGCTCTGTTATCACCTGCGCGACAACCGCGTCACGCTGCGACTCAATGAAGCGGTCGCCAGTGTCGAGGAAGGCCCAGACGGTAGCGTGATTGCAAACCTGGAGAGCAAGAAGAAGATAACCGGCGATGTTCTTTTGTTCGCAGTGGGACGGCAAGGCAACGTTGACGATCTGAATCTCGCAGCGGCGGGTCTTGAGGCGGACAATCGTGGTCGCATTGCCGTTGATAGTAACTATCGCACCAAACAACCACACATCTACGCAGCCGGTGACGTTATCGGCTTCCCAAGTCTCGCGTCAGTCTCGATGGAGCAGGGACGAATTGCTGTCGGCAATGCGCTTGGCGCGCCTGTACACTCTGATCCGGCCAACTATCCTTATGGTATCTATACGATTCCCGAGATTTCGTTTGTGGGAAAAACGGAGGAGCAACTTACTGAGGAAGGCGTGCCCTATGAAGTCGGCCTCGCCTACTACCGTGAGATTGCCCGCGGTCAGATCCGTGGGGATACAACCGGTCGCCTGAAGTTGATCTTCAACCGAGAGACGAAAGAACTGTTAGGGGTGCACATCATTGGTGAAGGCGCATCAGAGATCCTCCACATCGGCCAGGCTGTTATGATCCTGAAGGGTACCATCGATTACTTCGTCAGTACTGTGTTTAACTATCCAACTCTTACCGAATGCTACAAAGCCGCGGCGTTCAACGGTTTGAATAAGCTGGCAAGGTCTTAGCTTCGATTGATGGGATCGGGAGTCTGGGGTCTAAAGTCAACAAAGGACCTGAGTCAGAAGACCCTTGATCCTGCATTCTCGATTGCAGATTCAAGCTTGAGGTTTTTATGGGACTAACCATCGGCGCACTCGTGACTGAACACATTGCCGTCAGCCTGATTGAGAATCATCAGATCGTCGGGCCTGTTCGCAAGTTTCCGGAAGCAGGAAATATCTCTGACGCGCTCGAAGGCATGCACGCCGAAGAGATTGTGCAGTGCATTGCCCAGGAAATTGAGTCGGCAGCTCAGGGTCAGTCGGTCGAGGCTATCGGCGTGGGGTTTCCCGGCATCAATCGCAACGGCTTGATCGAAGAATCTCCCAACTTGAAACAGGCCAAGGGCCTGAAACTCAGTGAGTTGTTAACCGCGCTCCTGAATCAGAAAGGCATATCCGCACCGGTTCATGTTCTTAACGACGCTGCAGCCCTGGCAGCAGGAGTGGCAGCCACACGCGGAGAACTCGACAGGCTTGTGCGAGTCTGGTTTCTTGGGGTCGGCATCGGATTGGGACGCTATCCCCAGTCAAACAGCTTCGATGAAGGCGGACATACCGTTGTCACACTCGATCCAAAAGAGAAGTTATGTGGCTGCGGTGGAATCGGCCATCTCGAAGGTTTGATTGGCCATCGCGCAATGCGGCTTCGCTTTCTGGATCTGGAACCTGAAGAGGTTTTTGCGGGGACTGACCAGCGCTGTAGCGATTTTGTGAACCTTTGGCACCGAGCACTCGCGGCGGCAACTGCTACGAACATCCACATGGACGGCCCGGGCAGATTCTACATCTCCGGCCCAAATGCAAAATTTGTGCGGCTGGGCCTACTCGATCAGTATTTGCAGGAGATGGTTAAGATGAGTCCGCTACAAGGAAGTATGTTTGAAGTTGTGGCAACGACTGATGAGACGGCTCTCATTGGAGCGGCGCTTAGCAGTGAGCACGCGGCCGGCTAGCGGAGAAGGGGAGACACGGAGAAGGGGAGACGCGGAGAAGGGGAGACACGGAGAAGGGGAGACACGGAGAAGAGATACCCTTCTCCGTGTCTCCCCTTCTCCCATTCTCCGGCACTACTGCCCGATCGGTGGGTCGGCAACTGTAGCTGGCTGTGAATCGTTCACATGAATAGTATTTGTATCTGAATCCAGGTAAAAGTGATTCTTGCCCGTCGCACCCACACCGCTGGTTACCTGAGGATCAGAATTGAGTGCCCAACCAGGCGGCTGTGCTGTCGATTTTGGGATCACTCTCATGGTGTAAACGTAGCCGTCTACCACGGGTGTCGTGCCGGCGAAGCGAGTATCAAGCAACCCTTCCTTGAGCATCTCATCGAAGCTACCGAAGCTGCTGCGCTGATGCGAATTGTAATATAGCATCTGCTGTTCAGCGACGGTCCTCAGAGTCTTGACTGCCGCTGCTTCGTTAGCGGACCTAACGGCGGCTTTCCACCCAGTTACGCCGACAGCGATCAAGATCCCGATAATGGCAATGACGATCATTAGTTCGATGAGTGAGAAGCCTCGCTCACTTCGACTATATTTATGCTTACATGTCATAGAAATCTCCTCGCGTTTCATTACACGTGTCGGTCTGTATCTAGTTCCCAGATTCCCGTCAAACGGCCCTGGCACGCTCAATGTAACGCTACAAAAGTAGTCTACTACATGCACCGAAAAGCGTCACTGTGGCAGTCCCGCGGGTAGTGCCCTAACTTGACGAAATTCTAGGGGCGTCCCTCCGTGGGCGCCCCCCCGATCGCGGTGCAGGGACCCAAGGAGGGGATGCCCCTCCATGAATTAGGACACTATCGTCCCGCTGGCAAGACAATGTGCGATATGGCACCTTAGCATGTAGAATGAATACAGAGCTTATCAGTCAGGAAAAACCCTTAATGAGACGTCTTCAACCAGTAGATGACCACACGCCCCTGGTTCTTTCAGAGGCAGTCGAGCGAATCGAGAGGCTGCAACGCGCGATCGAAACAGTCATCAAGGGTAAGGCGGAGGCTGTCCGTCTCACCATCGTGACGATGATCGCAGGGGGCCACCTGCTCATTGAAGACGTGCCCGGTGTTGGTAAGACAACGCTGGCACAGGCCCTCGCTCGCGCGCTCGACTGCAGCTTCCAACGAATACAATTTACCTCTGACTTGCTGCCCTCAGATGTGATTGGCCTCTCGGTCTTTAACCAGCATTCCTCTGTCTTCGAGTGGAAACCTGGCCCGGTGTTCGCCAATGTTGTGTTGGCTGATGAGATCAACCGCACCACGCCCAAGACCCAGTCGGCTCTGCTCGAAGCCATGGCCGAAAGGCAGGTGACAGTTGAAGGAATGACGCACCCGTTACCTGCCCCTTTCATGGTTCTCGCCACGCAAAACCCAATCGAGCATCACGGCACCTATCCCTTGCCTGAGTCGCAGCTTGATCGATTTATGCTCCGCCTGAGGATCGGATATCCCTGTCTGGAAGATGAGAAGCAGATTCTTAGAGATCGTGAGAATGCAGATCCACTTGATCATTTGATTCCGGTGATGACCGCTGACGAAGTAGTTGAGTTACAAAGCAGCGTTTCAGCAGTGTCGGTCGACGATGCCCTGGTTGAATATCTCATGAGCATTGTCTCGGCCACACGTGATTCCGAAATGTTGGACCTGGGAGTTAGCCCGCGGGGATGTTTGTCCCTGTTTCGCGCGGCGCAGGCGCTCGCGCTCACCGAAGAAAGATCATATTGCATTCCAGACGACGTAAAGCGCCTCGTGATTCCCGTATTTGCCCACCGGATACTCGTGAGTTCGCGGTTCGCCTCTGCCCTTAGACGCAGCGAGGAAGCGGAAGCAGTTCTGAAAGAGATCATGAAGACGGTTAGTGTCCCGCTTTAAGAAAGGATGAAGGATGAAGGCGGAGAGGTGAAGGTGGAAGGATGAAGGTGGAAGGATGAAGGTGGAAGGATGAAGGTGGAAGGATGAAGGCGGAAGGATGAAAGCGAAAGGATGAAGGCGAAAGGATGAATAGTCGGGTAGACGATCAAGGCGGCCGTCGTTTTTCATCCTTCATCCTTCATCCTTCATCCTTCCGCCTTCATCCTTCATCCTTTCCCAAGTGGCGCAGTGCGTTTCTGGGAACCCTTCTGGTGCTCGCCGGCCTCGCTGCCGCTCTGGTAACCGTTCTCGCGCGCCGTACTAACGATTACGGACTTGCAACGGCTGGAGCGGTGCTTTCCCTGATCATCGCTGGACTAATACTGATATTCATTGTACCGCCGCTGGCCCGCTCGGCACGGCTTGAAGTGGCCGGACTTGATCTGCCAGTTGAACTCACGATTGGTGGAGGGATCTTCTTGGCGATTGTCGGTATCGTCGGTTTTGCCGCATGGAACACGGGAAACAATCTTCTGTTTCTGGTTTTCTCACTACTATGTTCGACCCTTTTTGTCGGCTGGTTAGCAGCGAGAACTTCATTACGCGACCTTGTTGTCTCGGCCCGTTTCCCGGATCACATCTTTGCCGGCGAAGCTGCTCCGGTTATTGTGACTCTGCGAAACACGAAGCGTCTGCTGCCCTCGTTCTCGATTCTGGTGGAAGCCCGCGGTCCACAGATTTCCGAACGCAAAAAGCGAAGAATCGGCAAAACGCCCCATCACAAACGTGCTCTTGCTTACTTCACTTACATTCCACATCGTGCCGCCGCGGAGCAGCGAGTGGAGCAACTCTTTCCCACACGTGGCCACGTATTTATTAACGGCTTCGAACTCTCAACCCGCTTTCCGTTTGGATTTGTTCGGCGGCGGCGGCGGCTCGGGGCGCGAAACGTCGACATTGTCGTTTATCCCAGACCCGAACCAATAGGAGACGATCTGCATTTGCTGCCTATTTATGCCGGGCGGATGGCGTCCCAGCGCCGCGGCGTTGGTCACGATCTGTTCTCACTGCGCGATTACCAGCCGCAGGATGATCTGCGCCACATTGATTGGAAGGCCACGGCCCGCTCCAGACGATTAACGGTGCGTGAGTTCACCGCCGAGGATGAACGCCGGATCACGATCATACTTGATACGAGACCGGCGCATGATTCGGCAACTGGAAGTTTTTCGGAACGATTTGAGCGCGGTGTGGTACGCGCCGCCTCACACTTGAAGCACTTCATCGACGAGCGTGCCGAGGTGAGATTGATACTGGGCGCAGAAGATGGACCGTACGGCTCAGGTCTGGAGCATCTGTATCTGTGTCTTCGCCGCTTGGCGCTGGCTGCACCACAGAAAGAGCCTGGAGCGGCGGACTTTTCTTCCATCCTTCGCCGTCCGCGGTTGCTGACGAATATGCGATTGTACTTACAACCGCCGCGCCAGGTTCGATTCCCGCGAAGGTCTGGCGCAGTTCATATGTGATCTACCTCTAGAGATCGCGGACGAACCTTTGAAACAAAAGCGCGGAAGCTTGTTTTATCAGCAAGAATTCTCACGCAAAGACGCAAAGGGTGCAAAGACGCAAAGTCCAGCCCGAATTGTTCTTTTGCGTCTTTGCACCCTTTGCGTCTTTGCGTGAAACTGGTTTGATTGCGGCATGGCTGCGCTATGATATCTGCTGGTCTCGCTCCAACCGGATCTCGAATTTTAATCAATGACAACCATCACGAGGACTCAGGAGTCCGCGTCCCTGCCTGGCTACACGGCGAAAAGTCTCTGGCTGGTCGGTAGCTGTTTCATATTTTCTGGCGCCACTGGCTTGATTTACGAGGTGCTATGGGCGCGTATGCTGGGCCTCGTCTTTGGCGCAACCACACTGGCGATAAGCACCGTGCTCGCCGCCTTCATGGGCGGTCTGGCCCTGGGAAGCGCTTTGGCCGGACGCCTCGCCTCCCAAATCAGGAGGCCCCTTCGAGCTTATGGAATCATCGAGATTGGCATTGGGCTTTATGCCCTGTTGGTGCCATTGCTCTTTAGCCTGGTCGATAATGTTTACGCCTTGATCTGGCAGCAGTTTCATCCGAGCTTTTTCGCTTTTAGTCTATGGCGGTTTGCGCTCTCTTGCTTGATGCTGCTCGTCCCAACAACTCTCATGGGCGCGACGTTGCCGGTCTTATCGGCCGTTCTGGTACGTTCACCAGGATTCAAATCAACCTGGGTTACCCGCCTCTACACTTGTAATCTGGTGGGGGCAATCGGGGGAAGCATTGTTGCCGGATTCTTTCTGCTGCCCACGCTGGGAATGCACGCAACAATATATGTCGCCGCGGCCATCAACGCTGTGATTGGATTAGCGGCAATATTTGTGGACCGAGCGAGCGGCGCAGCAGACAGTGATTCCTTTCGTGATGAATCAAACAAGGAATCATTCACGAAAACGGAAACGCACGAAGTTTCAGTCAAAGAAATTGAGGGACTGCGCTTCTGGTTGTTCTGTGCCTTCGTCTCGGGTTTCGTAACTATCAGCGCGCAGGTGGCCTGGACCCGTATGCTCACAATGATCATTGGCTCGAGCACTTATGCCTTCACGATCGTAGTGGCTCTATTCCTGGTAGGTCTATCCGCGGGGGCATTTTTGATCGGACGAAAGCGCCGCACGGATAGACTGCGTTCCAACGTACTTAAGGTTGAGCTTCTCACTGCCATTAGTCTCTATCTGAGTCTAACCGTTGTGAGCAAGACGCCCGGTTTCCTGTTGGAAACGGGTCTTCATTTGAAGATAGGCACCTGGGGCGGCCTGCTCATGCTGCAGATAGTCTCGACGGGCCTGTTGATTCTGCTACCGGCTTTCTTGATGGGCACAGTAATGCCGCTGGTTCTTGTTTGGGCCAGCAGCAGTCGCGCGTTGAGTTCAGTGCACCTCGTCGGTCGCAGTTACGCAATTAATACCCTGGGAGCCATCGCGGGAGCCTTTTTGACGGGTTTTATCCTGATTCCAAACACGACCACCAAGTACACCGTTCTCTTTGCGGCAGCCCTTTGCGTTCTCGTGGCCGGAATTGCTTATCAACCACCAAACGACGTGCGTGATCGCGACCTCCGCCGCAGCCTGGCTGTTGGTGCCACCGCCCTGCTAATCGTGTTGCTGTTCATTCTTGCGCCTCGTATGAATCTTGAGAATCTGTCCGTCGGGGCGTACGACTCTCTTGTGCGCGTGCTGGCAAACACTCGCGAAGGCGTCAGCGACAGCAGTATTGTTAACGTTCCTGAAATACACAAACTCTTGATGTATGAAGAAGGTTCCACGTCGACCGTATCGGTGCGTAAGGATTGGGACATCACGTCACTAGCTATCAACGGGCGCACTAATGCCTCGGATCGAGAGGACATGCCGACGCAGGTGATGCTCGGACAGTTGCCGCTCTTACTGGCTCCAAGTCTCAACAACGGCCTGGTCGTTGGCTTTGCGTCCGGGGTCACCGTGGGTGCGATACTGCAGTCTCCCATCGAGTCACTTGAATGTATCGAGCTTGAGCCCGCGACAATTGCAGCGTCTCGGTTTTTCCAGCACGTCAACAACAGGCCGCTAAACGATCCCAGGCTTCGTTTAATAATTGACGATGCCCGAACCTACTTGCGGGTGACCCCAACGCGTTATGACGTAATTGTCAGCGAACCAAGCCATCCCTGGGTTCCTGGCGTGGCGAACCTCTTCACGCAGGAATTTTTCGCACGCGGACGAGACCGCCTGACGGAGACCGGGTTATTCGTGCAGTGGCTGCAAATCTATCAACTCTCGACCGAAAGCTTGCGCTCCGTGCTGGCCACGTTTCAGAAAGTGTTTCCGCATGTATTAGTTTTTCGCGTGGGCGGTGCGACCAAAGGCAAGGATCTCATTCTCGTGGGCAGTCAGAGACCCCTGAGTTTCGACTTGCTAGCCGAACGCCTGAAGGAGACACGCATATCAGCAGAACTGGCGCGAGTTGGTATGGAAAGTGAAGCTGCCGTTAGGTCGTGGTATGTGTGCGATGAAACCCAACTGGCGCCCGCTGTGGCTGGAGCAATGATCAATACAGACGACAATATGCACATCGAGACAACTGTACCGCGCGAGGCTTTCCTTCCTTTAATGCAAGACAATTCCATGTGGATTGAGGGGCTAGCTAATTGGGCAGGCTTGCACTGAAACGAGTTCCCATTGACCATTTCGTTGCGAATATACGTGGGCTATTTTGTAATGACCGCTAAAATCCCGCCCCTGGTAATACCATTTGGCTGAATCTTTTGCTGTGAGCACCGCAGTGTTGCCCCAGATGCGCACGCTGACGTTTTCGCGGCTAAGGTATTCGACCTTGACAACGCCCGACACGACATCACCGATGAACTGGTCCTTGTCATCTCCTTCCATGGGATAGGCAAAAAAGAAGTCATCGGCCATTATTCGATCGAGCGTGGCGCCGTCGCCTCGCACCAGGGCTTTCACCCACTCGTCATTCATCTGCCGCAACTGTTGCTCAATTTCGATTTTCGAACTCTCGTGCGCAGGTTGTTCGCTTGACATGGGACATCACCGCGTTTGTAGTTTGGCTTTTGCGGCATCGTAATCGTTGTACATGTCTAACTCGATTCGACCGTCCCGATAAGTGCCCTTCACGCTTGTGAGCATTAGATCATTACCTCCTGCTGCATCTTATCAAATTGCAGACCTTTAGTGCTTCGGAAAAGACTTGACTAACTGATCAGCGGCAGTTTCACCGCTGCGAATGCAGTCGGGAATGCCGGGACCTGCATAGGCATTTCCGGCGAGGGTAAGGCCCGGCAGTAAGTTAAGACGCTCTTTGATGCGCTTCACTCTTTCCAAATGTCCAATGTGATATTGCGGCATCGAATTGGACCACTTCTTTAGTTCGGCGAAGAGAGGTGGTTTTTCGATCCCCAGGAACTCGCGAAGATCAGTTCGGACACGATCAATCATTTCTGTTTCCTCCAGGTCAAACATCTCCGGTTGCAAGGCGCCTCCAACAAACGCGCGTAGCAATACGCGTCCTGCAGGCGCGCGGCTGCTAAACTTAACGCTACTAAAGGTGCAGGCAATGATGGTTCGCTTTTCCAGAAGAGGAACGACGAACCCAAACCCGTCGAGCGCGTGAGGAATGTCCTCCCGCTTGTATGCGAGATTGACCGTTGCGCTGGAGGCATACTCAATCCCCTGCAATTCCTCAACAAGTTTCACATCAGTTTCGCGCAGTAACTGCGCAGCCGCGAAAGAAGGGATTGCCAGACAGAGTGCGTCAGCGTTAATCGAATCGCCCCTAGTTACTCGAAGGCACCATTGGGTTGAAGACTGATGGTAAGAAAGTGATTCAACCGGGCTGTTTAGTTGAATCGATGCTACTGGGAGCTTTGCGGCAAGCCGTTCAACCAGCATCTGCATTCCGTGATCGAGAGAAAGGAAAAGACTATAACGCGCTCCGCTCGTGCTGCCAGTCTCGACCTTGTTTTGCCGTCGAGCACTCTTCCACATTGCCAGAATCACACTGCGATCTTTGTTCTCCATCTCGAGAAATCGTGGCATGGTTGCGCGCAAGCTCAGTCGTTCCGGATCGGCTGTATAAATTCCTCCGATCATTGGCTGGGCCATGCGCTCGAGCGCCTCTTGACCAAAGCGGCGTCGAACGAACTGAGCCAGAGTCTCATCGGCATGACCATTGGTGTTGCCTCGCGGCAAGAGAAGATCCATTGCCATTCTAGCTTTGCCCATCCAACTGAAAATGTCGCTGGTAACGAAAGGCCAAAAGCGCGAAGGTGCGAGCAATTGAAATCCCTCGGGCACAGGGCAAAGTTTGCCATTTCGCACGATGAAGCTGCGGCGATGTGCTTTGTTTGTTTCGATAAGGTGAGATTCAAGACCAAGGCGTTTGATGAGTTCAATGGCTTCAGGCTTTTCGGAGATGAAGGAATCGGGGCCGGACTCCAGCAAGAATCCGTCGCGGTGCTTGCTTTGAATTACTCCCCCTAACCTCGCACTCGCCTCGAGGAGGCGGACGTCGAATGCACCTCCATGCTTTTCGCGGAATTCAACTAACCTGAGTGCGGCCGCCAAGCCACTGATGCCTCCGCCGATGACGACAACTGTTTTCATGCCAATAAAGGTGGCCAACGGTACGGTGCCCTAACCGCTGACAGCTCCACTCAAGCAGCAGTTAGCGGTACAGGCATTTTCAGGCGGTGGTTGAGTTCCCAAAAACTTTGGTTCCCCTTCCTCCACACGCTCGAGAATAAGCTCCCTAATCATCTTAATAAAGGCCGGGTGCGTTCCCGCCGTTGAGGCCCGCACCATATTGAGCCCCATCTCCTGACAGAGCTGCTTCGCTTCTATGTCGAGATCGAAGATGACTTCCATGTGATCTGAGACGAAACCGATTGGCGCGACAACTACGTCCTCAATGCCAGACTCTTTCAGCTCTTTGAGGTAGTCGCAGACATCCGGCCCCAACCATGGATGCGCTGGTGGTCCACTGCGACTCTGGTAAACAAGCCGCCAGCTATTGTGACCCAAAGCACCCGCTACCAGCCTGCCGGTTTCAGTTAGCTGCGCCTCATACCGGCAATTGTCCGCCATCGATTGCGGGATACTGTGGGCTGTGAAGACCAGCTGTGCGGTGACTCTTCGCGATTCAGGAATCCTACCAAACGCTGCTCGGATGTTTTCAACGTTTGCCTCGATGAACAGCGGATGGTTGTAGTAAGCACGAAGCTTTTCCACGTCTGGTGCACCCGCGCCAACAATCGCCCTGGCTGAGGCTATGTTTTCCAGATATTGACGGCAACTTGAATACGAACTGTAAGCTGCTGTGACGAAAGCAAGCGCATGTTTGATTCCATCAGCCGCCATTTGGGAGAGCGTATCAGCCAGCAATGGATGCCAGTTGCGATTACCCCAGTAAACCGGTAGGTGTGGCCCGTTCGCCGCTAACTCCTCATTCAAGGCCGCGATCAGATTACGGTTCTGGCCATTGATGGGACTAATGCCGCCGAACATCTCGTAGTGTTTCGCCACCTGACGCAAACGCTCCGGCGGCACGTTTCTGCCACGCAGTACGTTCTCAAGGAATGGCATGACGTCATCCATTCCTTCCGGACCGCCGAAAGATACGACTAATAGCGCGTCGTAGGCTGGAGTCACGAGTCTAGAGTCTGGAGTTAACTTCATTCACTAAGTTCATGCACGGCATCCACGAGCGCAATCACATTCTCAACGGGAGTTTCGGGAAGAATGCCGTGACCAAGATTGAATATATGCCCAGGTCTTCTCTCTGCCTGGTCAAGAATCTTTCGTGCCTGAGCGCGAATATGATCTCTGTTCGCAAATAGTGTCACTGGATCGAGATTGCCCATAATGCCAACATCATGACCCAGGCGGTGCCATGCCTCATCGAGCCGGACGCGCCAGTCGATACCAATCACGTCACCCCCGGCTTCTCGCATCAGTTCCAGCAACGAGGCCGTGCCCGTTCCGAAGTGCAGAACCGGCGTGCCTGGTGTGATGTTTTGAATAACGCTTCTAGTATGCGGTAACACGAAATCGCGGTAATCGTCGGGACTTAAGCAGCCGACCCATGAATCGAACAACTGCACTGCCTGAGCGCCCGCGCTAATTTGTGCGTTGAGGTATTTCACAAGGGCGCGCGAAATTAGCGCCATCATTGCGTGCCAGGCGCCGGAGTCCCGGTACATCATTGACTTAGTATGGACGTAGTTCTTCGACCCGCCACCTTCGACGATGTAGGACGCAAGTGTGAAAGGCGCTCCTGAAAAGCCGATTAGAGGCACATCACTTGGCAACGCGCGTCGAGTTTGTGCAATCGCTTCAAACACGTAGGAAAGTGAGCCAGCATCCTCGACTTCTCGCAGCCGCTCCACATCTTCAGGTCGTCGCACCGGGTTATCAATTGTGGGTCCGTCGCCCCTGGCAAACTCCAGGGCGATTCCCATTGGTTCCACGATCAGCAGTATGTCCGCAAAGATTATCGCCGCATCCACACCCAGGCATTCTGCCGCCTGGACTGTGACCTCGGCGGCGAGGGATGGTGTTTTGCAGAGCTCGAGAAACCCCGTGTGTGCACGCAGCTCCCGGTACTCGCGCATGTATCTTCCGGCCTGACGCATCAGCCAGATCGGTGTGTAAGGAACCGGCTCGCGACGACAGGCGCGCAGAAAGGTACTGTTATGCAGGGTCTCAGATAGATTCGAATTAGTAGTAATAGGTCCCTTTTCTTTGGCCGCTCCTGACATTTTCGAACTTTCCCCCGATGCCCGACGTTCAATGAGCACTTACTTGAACACGGTTGAACCGTTGCCGCTCGAACAAATTGGTGCAAAAACTGATTCAGACTACAATATACCGCCCAAAGGGCGGTAGCGAGGGCAGCTTTTAGAAAACTGCCATAAACTCGCGGTTTGCGGTGTTTGCATTCCTGAGAGCGGTGATCAATGAGCGGACAAGCAAGAGCCTTGATAGACTCCATGGCCAAGGAAATCGCGACTGCAGCGACCGCGCTCAGCTTCGATGAAGCGTTTACGCTTCATCACCGCGCGGTATTTCGCACTGCTCGCTCCGTCGTTCGCGATTCGGCACTGGCTGAGGACGTTACGCAGGAGGTCTTTCTCAGGCTCTATCGCAATCTCGACTCCACACCGGGCGAGGAACTACTTCGCCCGTGGCTTTTGCGCGTTACGCTAAACGTCGCGCGCAATACGCTGCGTGGTCAGAGCCGCTCTATGGCGCGCGACGACGAGTATCAAAAGACCACGACCATGGAGAGTTGGTTCCCGGCGCCCGAGGAAGATTACGAGCGCCGCTTGGCAATCGAAGAGGCGCGACGCGCTCTCGATAAGATAAAGGAGCCAATGCGGAGCTGCTTGCTGTTAAAACAGCAGGGGCTGTCGTATCGCGAGATCGCTGCCACGTTGACGTTGAAGGAAACAAACGTGGGCAGCCTGGTCGCACGAGGTCGAAAAGAGTTTGCGCGGGTTTATGGGAAAATCGGGAGGTAAGTCAATGAGAGAGTGCTTGGATGAAGGAATTTTGCAGAGCTATTTTGACGGTGAGCTTTCGCATGATCAAATGGAGAGCGCAACGTCACACCTAGCTTCGTGCAGTGTTTGCTCGGCAACAGCACGCGAATTGGAAGGCGAGCTTAACCTGGTTTCAACCGCGCTGGCACACGAGTTTGACGCGGCCGTGCCAAGCGAGCGCTTGCGTGAGCGAATTGATGCTGCAGTCGCGGGTGCTCAACTGGCAAGCCGGGCCCGCTCGGAAGCCCGTTCTTCGTCTGTTCGCAGTTGGTTACAGTCTCTTTCCGCGTTCACGCCCCAACGATCCTTCGGTTATGCAGCTCTCGTGGCAGTAGTGTTGTTTGCTGCGATCTTCGGACTTATCCAGTGGCGACAAACGCCGCCGTCTCAGGTGGCCGTTAACGTGGCCGAAACGGGGCCTCCGGGAAATTCCGCAGTCAAGCAAGTGAACGGAAGCGGGAACAATCCTGCGCTGGTTGCAAAGGCTGAGAACCCGCCCGAGATTCCGCAGGTCGCCAGCGGGCCGGTTACCCGAAGAGTGCGTCCGTTGAGACACAGAGTTGCTGATGTTAATCAGACTGTTGCTCAAGTGAAGCTTCTGCCTGGTGAGCGGAGCTACCTTAAGACGATAGCAGCGCTGGATTCGACAATTAAGGGGAATGGCAGCCGGCCCATGACGCCGGCGTTGCAGGCAGAGTATGAACGGAACCTGGCGCTCGTGGATCGGGCGTTGGCAGCAACACGTAGCGCAGCAAAGAAGAATCCCAACGATCCTGAGGCGGCCGAGTTCATGTTTACGGCCTATCAAAGCAAGGTGAATCTCTTAAACACCGTGGCGGATGCACGGCTTTATAACAGGCAGCAGTAAAAGAAACCGGGTCATAATTAGTAATGAAGTTCAAAGCAATATTTATCAGTCTGGTTTTAATCGTTACGTCTAAAGGCGTCCTGGCCCGCAGCGAAGGTCCCATGGACGAGGAGCGCGCGCAGAAAGTTGAGCGCACGGTGTCAACGGATGCAGCGGTGACCGTGTCGCTTTGCGTAATGTCCGGCAACATCAGTGTTCACGGCTGGGACAAAAATGAAGTGCGCGCGCGATCGAATGAGGCTGTGCAGATCGAATTCAGGCGGAAAGATGGTTCAAACGAAACCGCTCCGGCAACGAAGCTGGAAGTGGTAATTCTCGACAAGACCAATGCTCAAAAAGGACATCGCGAATGCCCGGCGCTGACGGACGTTGAATTGGACCTCCCACGAGGGGCGACCGTGCACGTGCAAACACGAGACGGCGATATCAGCATCAGTGAGATTGCATCCGCTTATGCAGGAACGCAAAACGGCGACATTAGCATTGAGGGCGTGACGCGCACTGTAGAGGTCGGCAGCATCGGCGGCGGCATCGAGATTAAGGATTCCAGTGGACGCGTGAATGTTAGTTCGGTTGGTGGCAACGTCGAAGCGACAAACTTGCGGCCGGCGGAAAGTCTCGATGCTTTTGAAGTAGTGAGCGTGAGCGGAGACATCACCCTCGATCGAGTGACGCACACACGATTGAATGTACAGACGGTTAATGGGAATGTGAACCTTACTGGACCACTTGCAACAGGTGGCCGTTATGGATTCAACACATTCTCCGGCGATGTAACCCTAACATTGCCTGCCGAGTCGTCCTTTCGCTTAAGTGCCAAGGTGTCTCAGGGCGGAGAAGTGATCACTGACTTTCCACTGACGTTAATCACCGAAGCCGCGACTCCTGCGGCGCCCGCGACTCCGGCTGCGGTAGCGTCCGTGGCTCCGGTAGCGAGTGGCGCTCCACCAGCTCAACCAACGAGACCTGCACTGCAATCGTCTCCGAGTGCGGCTCCTGCTGCAGACCCGGAGATCACTCAAGTAATAAAGATTACGCCTGGCACCAACACAATTGTTAAGATCGACCGGAAGATTGTGCAGGCACCTTATGTATTGCGCCGTATTAATGCTGTATACGGCAAAGGCGACGCCACCATCTCTGTAGCCTCTTTCAGCGGCACCCTCCATTTACAAAAGCTCTAGCAGGCTCCTGAAAACAAACACGATCCACGAAACCACACGAAACCGCACTAAATGGAGACCTTAATTTCGTGTCATTTGGTGGATCGTGTTACTGCTTCCTCTATTTCTCCACACCAGTTTTTCGGCAACCTGCTTAGACAGCTACCTGTTTGCTGACAGAGTTGATCCTGAGCGATTTGTTGCGAGGTGTAAACGCGCTTTCCTCAGCCCGCGCCGTTAAGTTTACAGACTTTTATCAGACGATAAATTTATTGCCACAAACAATTCCAACATGGTGTTCTGTTAATAGAGCAACGCAGACGGGCCGGGGGCGGTAGTTATTTAAAACCTCCAAGGTGACTGCTCCCGGCTCGAATAAAGTTAGAGGTCAAAATCAGTGAGCGAACCAAACAGAACCAGGACGCCCGACAAAGCATACAAAGTGATTCTTATTCTCCTTGTATCGCTGGCAGCCTTTTCCAATGCGCTGAGAGATCTCAATCGGCTGCAAGAGCTGGTCAGCAGCTTGCAGGAGTTCAGTGGGGAATGGCTTGGCAGTGGGTTGAACACGGTGGAGGCGAAGGAAATTTCTGCGAGCGAAAGTTTGTGCCTGCCGGAGCTTGCGCAGGTCGACACCACCGAGGAGTTTCGCTGGAACGGGCGCATTGCGCCGGGCAGTGCGATTGAAATCAAGGGAATCAACGGCGACCTTACTACGGAAGCGGCAACCAGTGACCTGGTCGAGGTTATCGCCAGGAAGAAAGCCCGCCGCAGCAACCCCAGCGGAGTGGCTATTAAGGTAGTCGAACATGCGGGAGGCGTCACGATCTGCGCAGTTTATCCCAGTGCCGATCCAGAGAATCCGAATAGCTGTGAGCCTGGCAAGGGTGGCCACATAAACGTCCGCAATAATGACGTGCAAGTAGATTTTACAGTGCGGGTTCCTGCCGGCGTCGGATTTATCGGACGCACCGTCAATGGGGGAATTAGCGCCACCTCTCTATCCGGGAACGTGATGTCATCCACGGTGAACGGCAGCGTAAAGATCTCTACCAGTGGCTATGCTCAAGCGAAAACCGTTAATGGCGAAATCTCAGCCAGGATTGGTGATGCAAATTGGCCAGAGTCACTTGAGTTTACGACCGTCAACGGAGAAATCAGTTTGGACCTTCCTGCGACGGTCAATACTGAGATTAAAGCGGAAACATTCAATGGAGAGATCTCCTCGGATTTTCCCCTGAGTCTACTGAACAGAATGAACCGCAAGCATCTTGACGGCAGGATTGGAAACGGTGGGCGGGAACTGATCCTCAAGACACTGAATGGCAGTATCAATCTTCGCCGTGCCAGTTAATTACCTTATATTTGAGAAAAGAGAAGAGAGAAAGATGTTGAAAATGGGCCCGCTTACAGTAATGGTTTTGGCTGCCACTATTCTGGGCGCCTCAAGCAAGGGCATCTCGATGGTTCAGCTTGGTGCCACTCGCAACGAGGAAGTGGAGAACGCTCGAGTGAGCGAGGAGCAAGGCGATGAGGTGCGCGAGGAGTTTCACCAGACTTATCCGCTTTCGCCAAATGGGCGTGTGAGCCTCGAGAATCTGAATGGCAGCGTACGGATTACGGTCTGGGATCGAAGTGATATTCAGGTAGACGCGATCAAGCGCGCGTATAAGCGTGAGCGATTGAATGAAGCGAGCATTGAAGTGAGCGCAAGCCCTGAAGCTATCCGGATCAAGACAAACTATCCCGACATTAACCAGTCTTTCACCGATGAAGTACGTGGGCGTTCAAACAATCCGGCCGTTGTTGATTATTCGATCACAGTCCCACGTCAGGCTCGCCTCGAGTCGATCGATCTTGTTAACGGCTCACTTGATATTGACGGAGCCGAGGGTGATGTAAAGGCTTCGTCGGTAAATGGTCGCGTGACAGCCCGCGGACTGATGGGTGTGGCAAAACTCTCGACCGTTAATGGAGGCGTGGAAGCGACCTTCACGAAGCTGGACGAGGCAAAGCCGATTTCGCTTGGTTCGGTAAATGGCAGCGTTGTGCTGATCATTCCCTCAGATGCCAACGCAATGCTCAGGGCCAGCACTGTTCACGGGGAGATAAGTAATGATTTCGGTCTGGATGTGCACCATGGTGAATACGTCGGCCATGAGCTTAATGGACAACTTGGCACCGGTGGACCGCGTATAAAGCTTGGAAACGTAAATGGCCGCATCGCCATCAAGAATTCGCAGGACGGTCGTACGCGAAGCTCTGCTACGAGTTTGCTTTCCGAAAAATATAAGGACAAAACAAAAGAAAAGGATTACACCAAAGGCAACAATGAAACTGGACCAAAGATGGACCGTGAAACTCGTGTCGAGGTGCAGAAGGAAGTTGAGCGAGCCATTCGCGAAGCGCAGCGGGAAATAGTGCGCGCGCAGAGAGAAGTTGAACGCGAGACGCGGCAGGTGATGCGTGAAAAAGTGCGCCGGGAGATTAGCGGAGAAAGTGAGGGAGTTGGGGAAGGAAAAGGATTGGGTGAAGGAAAGGGCGCCGGCAAGGGTGCTGGCAAGGGAGGTAGCTACAAGGGTTTGATTGAGCGGGAGTCGAAAAGTTTTTCGGAACAACAGGGCTCGGCTGTTTCGGTGATCGCCGCATCTGAGGAAGGTAATGGCTCGGCTTCTCTTGTGGTTCATGTTCCACGAAACGCAACGCTTCACGTTTCGTCCGCTGATGGGCGGTTGAACCTTCAAGGTGTTTCTGGTGATCTCACTTTGCGCACCGGAGACGGCGCCATCGAAGTGGTTGACGGCCGCGGACGACTGCAGGTGAATACCGGCGATGGCCATATTCGCATCTCAAACTTTGATGGGCAGGTGGACGCGCGCACGGGCGATGGCGCCATTTCACTGGATGGTAACTTTAGCGATCTGGCGGCGCGCACTGGCGACGGCTCAATCTCCCTGTCAGTCCCAGGAAATTCAGCTTTCACAATTGAAACAAACGCCGAAGGCATCGACAACGAAGGTTTGACGGTCTCTGAAGACATTGCCCCGTCGAAGCGCGTCAAACGTTGGAAGGTGGGTCGGGGAGGCAACGTGTTTGTCCTTAGTACGGGAGAGGGGAAAATTCTTCTTCATTCACGCTAAACACGTGAATCAACTGGGCTCCCCGAATTACGTTGCTTATGAAAAAAGTATTCTTGCTGCTGGGCGTGATTTGCATTGCCTCATTAACAGCCTTTGCACAATCCGATACGAGTAAGCTTCCCGCCACGACCACTGCGACACAGGGTAGGTCGAGCCCGTCTCCGTCCCCCTTGCCTACCGTTCCTCCGTCGAATCCCGCCGCACCTGTGCCTGCACCTTCGCCTTCAAACTTTCCTCCGAACCCAACGCCGGTCGCTAGCCCGAACGGTAATGCGGCAGCCATTCCCCTAGAGGCAAAACCTGCCCAACCACTTGCCGCGAAGGGCGCTGTCGTCGTTCCACCAGAGAAGGCTCGTCCTGTGAATGTGCCAAAGTTTGAGACCCCACCGGTAATTGACGGAAAGCTGGATGAGGCAGTGTGGCGCTCCGCCGCGGTGTTGAAGGATTTCTATCAGATTGACCCGGGGGATAACATTGCGCCTTCAAAGCAGACTGAGGTCTTAATCGGATACGATCCGAAATTTCTTTACATTGCTTTCCGTGCCTTCGACGAACCTGAGAAAGTACGCGCCACTGTCGCCAAGCGCGACAACATTTTTCAGGATGACTATGTCGGTTTCTTTCTCGACACTTTCAACGACAAGCGCAAGGCGTTTGAGATGTTTTTCAATCCGTTGGGTATTCAGGCAGATGGAGTGCTCACGGAGGGTCGTGGTGAAGATTTCAGTGTTGATGTGCTGATGGAGTCCAAGGGTGCTGTTAACGAGGCGGGGTTTATCGTCGAAATCGCAATTCCGTTTAAGTCGATACGTTACGAGGCTGGCAAGGACAAACTTTGGGGCGCTCACTTCTTTAGGCGCATTCAGCGGTTTAACCGTGAGCTCAGCTCCTGGATGCCTTTTTCCCGGAGCATAGATAGCAATCTCAGCCAGGCGGGCCATCTGGGCGGGCTCGAGGGAATTTCAGCAGAGCGCACTATTGAGTTGATTCCAAGCCTTACCCTCTCGCAAAGCGGCAAGTTTGTAAATACATTCGGCGTGCTGCCGGGCACATTGGCTGCATCGCAGGATCCCGGCCGGATTGTAAACGAACCAATCAAGTTTGATCCGGGTCTGACGGCGAAGTTTACGCCAAGTTCGGCGCTTACACTTGACCTGGCAATCAATCCGGATTTCGCGCAGGTTGAAGCAGATCAAATCGTGGTTACGGCAAACCAACGATTTCCGATTTTCTTCGCAGAGAAACGACCCTTCTTCCTGGAGGGCATAGACATCTTCGGTACGCCTATCACCGCTGTACACACCCGCGCAATCGTCGATCCTGACGTGGCGGTGAAACTTTCCGGCAAGAAGGGCAGAAACACCTTCGGCCTCATGGTGGCCAGCGACAACGGTCCCGGCACCTTTGTCGGTGATGAGCGTCTGAATCCCAACAACTTCCGCTTCCTGGACAAGAACGCGCAGATCGGTGTGTTGCGCCTCAAGCGTGACGTTGGCAAAGAGAATTCGATTGGCATGATTGCCACCACTTACAATTTCATCCAGAAGCATAACGACCTGCTGGGCCTCGACGGTCGTTTTCGACTCAATAAACAGACTACTTACACGTTCCAGTTGCTCGGCACAACTTCCAGAAACAACTTCTTCAACCCGGACGAAAACATCACCCGCTACCGGACCGGAAACGGCTTCGCTTACGCTACCGACTACAATGTGTCTGGGCGCAATTGGGGTTGGGAATTGTACGGTGAAGGATTCACGCGCGATTACCGCGCTGACGTGGGGTTCGTTCAACGCACAAACTCTAACTTCAATAGTTTCTTCCTGCGTTATAACTCCGATCCCAACCCGAAGAAGACGCTGATTTCCTATCACGTACACCAATTCACACATTTTGATTACGACTGGCAGGGCCGCCTCTATACCTACGAGACTGAATTTGCTACGGAATTGACGCTCCCGCGTAGCAGCTACTTAGGGGGCTTTTATGAGCCGGCTTACGAGCGATTGTTTGATCATGAGTTTGGCGCTACGCGCGAAGCTCGCCCGTGCAATCCGTTTGCCGTAACCAACAAGTGTACTTTCTATGGCGAGGACACTGAACGCTCATCAATGAAGAACCACCTCGGTATCTATGGTGGTTCCAACTACAGCAAGAAGATTCAGTTCAACGCACAGTTCACGTATCGGTTCGGACACTTTGATTTGGATTTCGGCAATGGACGAAAATATCCACGCGTGAGTCCCGCAGCCCTGCTGCTGGGACAGGACGCTCCGCTTGACCCCGGCCGCGGCAATCTGCTGCAGATAAATGCCGGAATCACTTACCAGCCGACAAATGAGTTGCGCATGCAGTTCAATCTCGTCAAGCAACGTTTGGTAAGGAACGATACGGGACGGACGGCATTCGACATCAACATTCTTACTATGCGCGGTACGTACCAGTTTACCAAGGCTACTTTTGCCCGAGCGATTATCGACTACAACACCCTCAGTCAGAGGGCCCGCTCGCAGTTTCTCGCTGGTTGGACCCCCAGCCCGGGTACCTCGTTCTACGTGGGCTACAACGACGATCTGAACTTGAATGAGCTTAATCCTTTCACCAGGCAGATTGTTCCCGGCTTTCGTCGCAATAGCAGAACGTTCTTCATCAAAATGTCCTATCTGCTGCGAAAGAGCTTCGGAGGAGTTAAAGCTCGAGAATAACTGCCAGCTACCCGGTTTCAGCGACGGAATAAGGGCACGGTAAGCCGTACCCTTTTCTGATCTGACCACCGGTGACGCGAGATTTACGCCGAAGGCATTCGCTAATTGCAGCCCAGGGTAGCTTCAACCCTGGGCTCTCGATTTTGGACATTTTTCGGTCAGGTACTAGCCACCAGGTTATTCTGTGGTCTCACGTTCGCTGCTAATAAGACAGACTCGCCGCCTCAGGAGATGCCATGGCCTTGTGTCGTGGAGTCTCACGGTGCTGCTAATAAAACAGACTCGCCACCTTAGAAGATGCCACGGCCTTGTGCCGTGGAGTCTCACGTTGGCCGCTACAAAGACGCTCGCCACCTCAGAAGATGCCACGGCACAAGGCCATGGCATCTTTTCAGGCGGCTAGCCTGCCTTATTAACAGTGAACGAGACACTCCCAGGACAACCCGGTGGCTGGTACCTGACCGAAAAATATCCAAACTCCAGATTCTCAATGAGCAGTTAAACTCTCAAAGAGTGCGTAGAGTTCTTCACGCAACATTCGCCAACACCTGCGGCGTTACATCGTTCGATCCCTCTAAACCCGAGGGGTTGAAGCAACCATGGGAACCAATTAGCGAACGCCCTCGGCGTTATTGACTGTCAGGCTTCCAATCAGACGCAAGACTTTTTATTGCTACCGACTGTTGAGTGCCCCACTGACGGGGAAGGCTGCCATTAATAGATGTCTACGCTGCATGTTAGACTGGGAATTCACCAGCTTGATGACTCGCAAGAGGGGCCTGTTTTTCGGACAGTGGATCTATTGCTTAACATGTTTGCATTCGCTAAATGTTTGCGTGATACGAGAACCTCCCTGCCATTATTTGTAGGGTTTCTTCTTTGTCTTCTTATACCGGCTTGCAAAAGCGACTATCCTGCCTCCTCGCGTGAGAAGGGTGCTTCTGAAACGAAGGGTAGCCGGCAGGTTAAGACCGCGCGGGTTGAACAGATGCCGTTTGGAGAGGCCGTCACCGTAAACGGGACCCTGGCCGCCTATGATCAAACAACTGCCAGCGTAAAAGTTCCCGGCCGCTTGCGCACAATCACCGTTGACCTGGGCAGCGCTGTCCGGCGCGGACAGGTGATTGCGCAGGTCGAGCCGCAGGATTACAACTTACGCGTTCAGCAGGCGGAAGCCGCTCTCGCCCAGGCGCGGGCCCGTTTGGGACTCTCGCCAGATGGCAAGGACGATAAGGTCAATCCGGAGCAGACCGGAACTGTCAGACAGGCTCGAGCAGTGCTTGACGAGGCACGCCTTAGTCGCGATCGTACGACAAAACTCGTAGAGCAGGGAGTAGTAGCCCGCTCAGACTTCGATTCGGTGGATGCTTCCTATAAAGTTGCTCTAAGCCGTTACCAGGACGCCATCGAAGAGATTCGCAATCGCCAGGGACTGCTGGCTCAACGCCGCTCCGAATTGTCGCTCGCGCGCCAACAGCTTACCGACACCTCCGTTTATGCCCCGCTGGATGGAATCGTCCAGGAAAAACGTGCGAGCGTTGGCGAATATCTGGCAGCAGGAGCGCCCGTCGTGGACATCGTGCGCATGGACCCCTTGCGGCTCAGGGCAGAGGTACCTGAACGCGACGCACACAACGTTCGGTCAGGTCAGAACGTTAGAGTTACAGTTGATGGTGATGCAAATGTATATGTGGGACAGATTGTGCGTCTGAGCCCGGTGATTGCGCAGCAGAGTAGGATGCTGATGGTTGAAGCCGATGTTCGCAACAATGGGAAGTTACGTCCGGGAGCGTTTGCACATGCGGAGATTGTCACAGACGATGCAAAAATGGCCGTGACCGTACCTAACAATGCAATCCTGACGTTTGCCGGCATCGAGAAGGTTATTCTGGTACAAAATGGTAAGGCGCTGGAAAAACCTGTTACGACGGGGCGTCGCAATCGCGACTTGACCGAGATAGTTGCGGGAGTAAACGTTGGGGATCAGGTAGTGGTCGATCCGGGCAACCTGCAGTCTGGTCAGCCAGTCGAAGTGGTGGAATGAAAACTGATTTTAGATTTTTGATTGGTGATTTTTGATTGTGGCCAAGTCCGGTCGACCAAATCAAAAAATCACCAATCAAAAATCTAAAATTATTTAATTTGTGATTGTGACCAACCTCACCTTGGAGCACACTTGAGATCGTGGCTATCATGACTAGTTCCCGGATAACGATACAGAAGGCAATTCGGAGATAAAAAGCAACTCGTAGATAAGCAGCAACTCGTAGATAAGCAGAACGCCACGCGAGTGATCAAATCAAAAATCAACACTCAAAAATCTAAAATCATTTAACGGCTACGAGAAAGATTCACTCTCTACATCCAGGAACGGCTGGGGCTCGCTCCGCATGACGTGGCGTAACCACAGTGGCTCGTCGAACAAATGCTCAAGACCGCGCACAATGGCGTACCTGGGCTCATCGGCGATCCGCACCGGCAGTTTAGTTTGATCACGTAAATAATCGTCCAGTCCGCTGAACTGCGCTCCGCCGCCCGTAACTATGATTCCCCGCTCATAAATATCACCCGCCACTTCAGGAGGGAGCTCCGCGAGCGTCGTGCGCACGCCTGCCACGATCTTGCTAACCACATGGTGCGCGACGGGATAAACCTCGCCGGCTGTAATCTCGATGGCTCCGGGACGCCCTGTCAGAACATCACGTCCCTTGACTGTGATCTCTTCCGCAAGGTCCGTTGGAATGACCGCTGAAGCTAGCTCAAGCTTAAGACGCTCTGCCGACTGCGCACCGATAGCTAAACCACGGTGACGACGGACATGGTCGATAATCGCAGCGTTAATGTCCCAGCTTCCGATCCGCTCGGCGCGTCCGTGAACAAGTGCGCCGTTCGCGACGATGGCGACACTGGTTGTCCCACCGCCGATGTTAACAACCGCGGAAGCGCGAGGGTCGTCTAGTCTGACACCTCCACCAAAAGCTGCCGCCAGGCCTTCTTCTATCATGCAGACGCGGCCGATACGCGCGTGCTCGGCTGCGCTGAGCAACGCACGCCGCTCAACTTGGGTGACACCAGGATAAACGTTCATCAGCGCGCGACGGCTGAAATACGAGACACCACTCCGCGCCTTGCCCACAAAATGCGCGAGCATCTCCTTTGTTCTTTCAAAGTCCGCAACAACCCCATTACGCAATGGAGCAATCACCGTAACATCGCGCGGCTCGCGTCCGTACATTTGTTGCGCCTCAAGGCCAAACGCTATCACCTCTCCGGTGATGGTACTTATGGCGACGAGGGATGGCTCATCGACTACTACTCCACGCCCGCGCACATAGACGATGGTTGCCGCCGATCCCATGTCTATTGCTATAGAATCAGAGACCAGGTTGCGCAGAGCATGCATACCCAGGAACGCTGCTGTCTTGTTCATGAACGACATCGGATTAGCTATGGAAGATCTCCAGTTGATTTGATCCGACAAAAGGACAAATGGTGAACCATCCGTTCGAGCTGATGTTAGCACTCAAATCAGCTTTCCCGCTCTACAAAACCAGCCATAAAAGGAAATGACACTTTGGTCCGGGTGCTTGTCGAAGGATTGCCATGCGCCATTCCTTAGTTAGGTTTAGTATAGAGACTGGATGAGATTCAGTTGAGACGAATCAAAGCAGCGATCGAATCCAGCCGCCATCTACTTGAATTGAAGTTCCCGTAATATAGCTGGCGCGTTCCGAAACCAGAAAAGCTGCCAGCGCGGCAAACTCGCGCGGTTCCCCCAGCCGCTTCATCGGGATTTCCTTTTCCCACTTCGCCTTGAATTCCGCGGAACTGATTCCCTGCTTTTCAGCCATCATTGCAGCCAGTTCTTCGAGGCGCTCCGTGCGCGTGTACCCGGGCAGGATATTATTCACAGTTATCCCATAGGTCGCGACTTCGTTAGCCAGCGTGCGCGCAAATCCCGTAACGCCGGCGCGCAAACTATTCGACAGGATCAAGTCTTCCACCGGCTGCTTTACGGCGATGGAGGTGATGTTTAAGATCCGGCCCCAGCCTCGCTCTTTCATGCCCGGCAAAACTTGGCGCGCCAATTCGATAGCACTGTATAGCGTGAGGCGCGTCGCTGCTTCCCATTGCTCGCGCGTTAAATTCTCGAATTTGCCGGCCGGTGGTCCACCAGCGTTGGTGATCAGAACATCGATGCGTCCAAATCTTTCGATACCTGAATTAACGACCCGCGTAACATCGCTCACAACCGCGACATCGGCAGGCACAGCAAGCACGGGTGTCCCACTATTGCGCACGATGGCGTCGCTTGTTTCGGTCAGCGTCTGCGCGTCTCGCGCACAAAGCACGAGGGAAGCTCCTTCAGAAGCGAGTTCTTCTGCGACTGCGCGGCCAAGGCCACGACTGGCGGCAGCGACTAGTGCAACCTTGCCTTTGAGTCCAAGTTCCATATCAATCGAGAAAGTAAAACGACACTCTCGAGAGGATAAGGGCGAGGCCAAAACATTGGTCTCTGAGGCCCCTTAAGACTTACGGCCCTCCTTTTATCATAGGCTGCAGTTGTCGGAGGTAATCGTCAGTCTTGTCGAGCCAATCCTGCCGGGGCGGGCTGAAGATATCCACGTCGAGCGTATCCTCGAGTGCTTCTGCTTTGTGTTGCACCAGAGACGGAATGTGCAGTACGTCACCCGCAAGCACGTCGATTACCTCTGACTCATCTTCGCCGATCCAGAATCGCAGACCTCCTTCGAGGATATAGGTGATTTGCTCATTATCATGCGAATGCCGTGGCACAACTGCGCCCTTCTTGAGATAAACGTGCGTCAGCATCATGCAGTCGCCCGTGATCAGGCGACGATCCAGCACATCGGAAACCCGCTCCTTTGGCATGTCTGCCCAGCGATAGAATGTCACGCTTCGTTGATCCATGTTTGTCTCCTGAGCTAAAAGCGGTATCCGGAGACTATACCGCGCGACTGACGTTGCAAACAAAACAGTTTCACGCAAAGACGCATTCGATGTCCGATAAACTTTAGTTTGTCGTTTCCTGCGAAACCACATTCTTTCGGAGCATCGACAAACTGAAGTTTATCGGACATCGAATGCGTCTCGTGACTTTTCTGCAGTTACTTGAAGGCCTACTCAAACACCTTCTCAACTGGTACGATCACAACATCTTCCGGCTTGACATCAATTTTATAGTTCTCGATCACCTTGTCTTCGTCCGTAATCTCCTTTGGCTTGGCTGAGTTGTAGGTAATCGGCGACGGCTTGTTACTGGTGATTGCATCCCGCAGACCCTTGGCATCCTTTGTGATGATTACAATCAGCATTGCGTCAGACTTCAGGTATTTCTGAATGGCGTTATTAACATCTTCCAACGTTAGCTTCGCAAGCTGCTCGCGCATGTAACTGACGTAATCCGGAATATTGTAATAACGACTATCAAGCGCATAACCGAGTTGTGCGTCCTGCGTCTGTGTAAGGATGTTATTGTACTTGCCCAGAAATTCCCTCGTCGCCTCGAACGCTTCTTTTGACATGCCATCGCGCAGCAGTTTGTCGTATTCGTACAGCGCGGCACGCAAAACAAAATGACCGTTCTCGGGCACTACCGGCCGAATCCAGATTTGAAAAATCTGCGACGTCCGACCCAGATTCGGATCAGGGGTGAACCGGAACATACCGCGGGGGAAATATTCAATGTAAGCATAGTCGCCGTAATTGAGTCCGCGGGCTTCTCGCAGCTTTTGGTAAAGGTGACTGTTGCTTGAACGATGCTGCCCAAAATAGGAGGTGACCACAGCTAGAGCGGGCCAATCCTTAGCTGCGCGAGTCACGTTGATGGGAAAACCGAGAGAAAGCGCCGTCGCGCGCGTTTCCCGCTTAATGATAGAGATGCGCATTCCGGAGGCAAGCTTCGGCACCTCAAACTCTATCTTTTTCGACTGGCCCGCCGGCAGCTTGGCGAAGTCGGCCTCAACGCGTTCAGGAAGACTTTTCGGATAACCGCCCGCCAGACCCAACACGATGTTGCCCCGGGTGTAGTTTGCCTTGTAAAACTCGCGCACGTCGTCGAGAGTCAACTTCTCGAGTGAGCTGATGGTACCAATATTGTGATGTTCATAAGGGTGCCCGTCGTAAATGATGTTGTAGAGGTATTCCTTGCCAAGTTCCTCGTCGTTACTTTCGCGCAGGGAGACCTTCAGAAAGTTGGTGGCATCAGATTTTAGGCGCGTGAAGTCGTCAGTCCTGAACCCGGGATCGAGCAGCATCTGGCTGATCAGTCCGTAGTATTTATCAAGATTGTCAGCGTGCGTTGTTCCCGTAAATACCGTCATCTCCTTGTCGATCTGTGAGCTGAATGAAGTTGCGATGGGATACATGGCCTCGACAATTTGTTCGTAAGTCATGGTACGTGTGCCGCCCTCAGCCAACATCGCCGCAGTCAGAGCCGCGACACCTTCTTTACCTTTCGGATCAGAGGCCGCACCGGTCATGAAAACGATGCGGAATGTGACGAGCGGCGAACGGTTTGGAATGAGCACGCTGGCGATCTTTGTAGACATAGTTTTCTGTGGGCGGCCGAAGGCCGCTGAAGGCGTCAGGCTTGCGAGGGTGATGCACAGGCTTACGAGCAGGCTCACTATTATGCGGCGCGTCATTTTCCGGCCTCCTTCGTTTCATTCTTTGCCGACTCTTTCGCTTTCGTCGCCAGCGTGACGATCGTGCGGCTCTCGTCGCGGAAATACTTCGCGGCAATATCGCGCACGTCCTGCGGCGTGATGGTCTCCATCAGACCGGCCAACTTGTCTATAGTTTCCGGGGAGCGACGCAGGGAGACGAAGGGCGCAAGCGTTGAGGCTATAGCGTCTGAACTATCCATCGCCAGTGCGAAACTGTAGCGCAGGCGCGAGCGCGTGGCGTTGAGTTTTGCCTCTGGAATCAGTTCACTGGTGTAGCGTTTGTAAGTTGCCAGAATTTCATTGCGGACGTAGTCGACGTCTTTCGGATCTTTGATCCGCGTGAACACGGCAAACAATTCCGGGTCCATCTGATCGTCGAAACTTGTGGCCAATCTATCGACCTTCTGCTCCCTTAGCACGAGCTTCTGGTAAAGGTCTGAGTTTTCGCCGAAGGCGACCAGCGCCAGAAGATCAAGGGCGATTTTGTCCTTTTCCACGTCGGAATACGCCGGGCCGCGGAACGCGACTACCATCATCGGCAAGGTAGGCGAGGGCCAGTCAATATGGGCTGCGCGCGGTTCGGTTTGCTTTGGTTCTGAGGGGATATCCGCTACGTAGTTGCCGCGCTTCCATTCGCCGAAATACTTCTTCGTCAGGTCCAGGGCGGTTGCTCGCGTCACGTCGCCAACCAGCACGACGGTAGTGTATTCAGGACGGTAGAACCGCCGGAAAAAATCCAGGCTGTATTCATACTGATTCGGCATGTCCTCGATGTCCTTGATAAATCCCATTGTGGTGTGAGAATAGGTATGCTTCTTGAACGAGGTCTCGCGCAGCCGCTCGAACAACTTGCTGATCGGATTGGCGCTGTTTTTGTCATACTCGCCCTTAACGGCCAGCGCCTCGGTACGAAAGCCAGGCATTTCATACTTCAAGCGCATGAAGCGATCGGCCTCGAGTTTCATCACCTCCTCGAGGTCATCCTTCGAAAAGGCCTCATGGTAGACAGTGCGGTCGTCTGATGTATAAGCGTTGGATTCCGCCCCGGCACGCTTGAGTATCGCGTCGCGTTGCTCGGAGGTGTAATGCTCGCTGCCGCGAAACATCATGTGTTCGAAAAAGTGCGCGAAACCGCTTTTGCCCGCCTCGATCTCATTCCGCGATCCCGTCTGAACCACGATGTAGAGTGCGACTAAATTCGGATAATCCGTCGGCACTGTGATCAAGCGCAGGCCGTTGGGAAGATCGTCCATGGAGTAGTTATAAGGAAAAAGCTTGCGTGGCTTCTGCTGGGCCAGCGCCATTGCCGGCAGGCAGATCAACATTGACAAGATGATCATGAGTCTCATTTTGTTAGTAACTCCGTGAAATAACTTGATTGTCGTGGGAAGCAATAACAGTATACATGAGGTTATTTCATTTTAAGAATCGCCGGAACGGAGGGAAGTCACGTTTTCAGTAGCTACGTCACCAATGCGATACTGGGCAAGACGATCCACTAAATTACACGAAATCTCACCAATATTCGTCTTGATTTTGTGGATCGTATTCTATGAAACTCGAGATTGACTGCTGGTGCAAAACGACAAAACCAGTACCACCACGCGGGTCTCGGCTGCGTCGTTGGTCGCAATCACACTTGACCCGTGTCATGAGGTCAGTACCACCACGCGGGTCTCGGCTGCGTCGTTGGTCGCAATCACACTTGATGCGGTGCAGCTTGAGTGATGAGTAGCCAGGACCCACCCGCTACCGCGTGGTGGTACTGATGACCTCATGACACGCAGCGAGCCGGATTGCAGCAGTAAGACGGTGAATTGAAATCGATTCCTGCAGGCATAGGAGTTAAGTCGATCAAAATCCAAGAAGATACACACAGGCCGATCAACGTTAGGACAGTAGTGTCTGTGATCTGTAATCCGGCTAAAGCAGCAACGTCTCCACGCGGTGAGCGTGCACCATTTCCTCGCAAGGTGACCAGGCGAAGATTGTGAAGAGTCCGTCCTGCGAGGCCACTAGCGCGATGGCGTCACGCTGGTCTTGAACGAACTGGGCCGCCGACAGATGTCGCGTCCCACCAAGCTCCAGGGGCTGAACAACCGAGGCGACCCCCCCGACAATCGGCTCAGTGACCACTACGTGATCGACCCGTCTGCCGCCATCTCGGCCTCCGATTTTTGCGCCGAATGCGAGAAGTTCATACTGATCGCTGATTAAAGCGGCGCCATCCACCGCTGTTAGTCCCGCGATCGCATCCACCGCATCGATGAATTCCTCCTGCCATGTCTGATGACTCTTCGTGACAGCGTCCTGCCTCATCAGTTCGGCCAGTTCCGAGAAAGGAGGCGAAACCGCGTATGGAACATGATCCAGAATCGACTGTCGCCAGCCTTCGGAGCCTTGAGGGACAACGAGTAGCGACCCGCCGCGTCCATGCGCGCGCATGGAGGCCGCTAATTGCACGAGCACGTTTAAGGAGTCGGCCGAGGAGCCGGGCGCGCCGAAACCAAGCAGCGCCGTGACCAGGGAGGGGCAGTCGGGCAGGCTGGTCCCATGTTCGTCCACCACTTTGATCTGATCGCCTTTGAGTACCACGACGTTCACGTATTTACCGGTCTCCTGGCCGCGACGATACTTAACCACCAGTAGCCCGGGTTCGATGACCTCCAGTACAAAACAGAGCTTTGGAATCTTACGGGTGGTACCCCACACACGCAGTTGGTCCCCGTCTCGCCAGACACCAAGATGGATTCCGGGTCGCTCAACGGCAGGTGCGAGTCGTGCGAGCACAGCGGGCGTTAGCGGAAGTTGCCGTTCGAACCTCAGCGGCTCTCCCGCCTGCTCGGGTGGCAGGAAGGCCAGCGAGATCTTCGGCGAATATCCTTCTTCGCGCCGGAGGCTCGCCCAGAAAGCCGTGTCGATGATCGCTTCGACTGCGCTTGCGTCCGGTTCTGGGGCCAACTGCAGCGACCCGCGCTTGCGAGCTGCCGCGAAACGGCGGGCAAAAAGGACTTGGACAGTGGTGGCTACTGCCCGTGCCGCCGGGTATGCGGGTTCTGTCATGGGTTGCTGAACAGACATCTTAATGTTTCGGCACGCAAGGTTTTCAACCTGAGCAAGCTCCGATTGATAATGCAGATTGTATCATTCACCATCGTCGAAGTGACCGAGAACATCAAGTGATCGCGGATCAGTCAGATTTTTACAGTCGATCACATCTCCAGTGCTCACCGTCTGGTGTGTCGTTTGACCGGTCATTCACTCGGTGTTCTAATCTTCATTGCGTGTGCGTTCCGATGGACCAGTTGCCATCGGTTAAGCAAGAGTGATGAATCTCAACCCTGAACCACCTTACTTCGATTAATGTCTGAAATCTCTACCGAGGAATCGAACGACCCGGCTCCGCGGCAGCAAAAAGTGATTCGCCGGATCAGCTTTTCTCCCTTGCATTTGTTTGCTGACCTGGCTGAACTTATTCAGTATCGCGACCTGATCCTCACCTTAAGTGTGCATCGGCTCCGGGTGCGCTACAAACAGTCGCTGCTTGGCGTGTCGTGGGCCTTATTGCAACCGCTGTCTCTGATGGTGATCTATACGGTAATTTTCTCGAATGTCGCAAAAATGCCCAGTGACAACCTGCCTTATACGGTTTTCGCTTTTGCGGGACTGTTGCCCTGGATCTACTTTCAATCGGTTTTAGCGAATGCCACAAATGCTCTAGTAAGTCACTCCAATCTAATTACAAAAGTATATTTTCCGCGTGAGATTCTACCGTTGACTTATGTAATTGCGGCGCTGTTTGATTTCCTCATTGCATCCACCATCCTTATCGCAATGATGCTCTATTATCGGGTTCCGCTGACTCTTAATATCTTCTATGCTTTTCCTTTAATCGTTGTCTTAACCTTTTTTGCCTGTTCAATGGCCTTCCTGTTGTCAGCCAGTCAGGTCTGGTTTCGAGATATCGGCGTTGCCGTTCCGTTGTTGCTTCAAATTTGGTTATTCGCCACGCCGGTGGTTTACCCGTTGAGTGCCATCTCGACTCTTCCCCGCAACGTCCAGAGTGTTTACATATTGAATCCAATGGTGGGAATCATTGAAAATTTTCGACGCGTGGTAGTACGCGGCATGCCACCCGATTTTTATTTGTTCAGCGTTTCAGCGCTGGTGGCAATCGCTGTACTCCCGCTGGCATACATGTATTTCAAACGTGCCGTGGCGACAGCCGCAGATATAATCTGAGCATGCGATAATGAACGTTCCCTTCCTGGACCTCAAGGCGCCATATCTCGAGCTCAAGAGCCAAATGGATGCTGCCTATCTGCGCATCGTGGAATCAGGTCGGTTCATTCTGGGAAGTGAGGTAGAGGCTTTCGAGGCAGAATTTGCGTCCTATTGCGGAGCCAGATACTGCATCGGAGTTGGTAATGGTTTGGCAGCCTTGCACCTGATTCTGCGCGCTTACGACGTTGGCCGAGGTGACGAGATAATCGTACCGGCAAACACTTACATCGCTACGTGGTTAGCGGTTTCACTTACCGGAGCTACGGTCGTCCCGGTCGAACCTAATGAACTCACATATAACATGGACGTGGAAAGAATCGCGCGAGTTATCACCTCTCGAACGAGGGCGATCGTTCCCGTCCATCTCTACGGTCAGCCGGCTGACATGGATCCGATCCTTGAAGTCGCACGCCATCATGGCTTAATAGTGATTGAAGACGCTGCTCAGGCACACGGCGCTCGCTACAAGCACCGCCGGGCCGGATCGATAGGAGATGCCGCGGGCTTCAGCTTCTACCCGGGAAAGAATCTTGGGGCTTTGGGTGATGGAGGTGCGGTAACCACAAACGATGGGGCATTGGCGGATCGAGTGCGAGTGTTGCGCAACTACGGCTCGCGAATTAAGTATGAAAACGAGGTGCAGGGTTTGAATTCCAGGTTGGATGCTTTGCAAGCGGCATTTCTACGAGTCAAACTCGCCCACCTCGATGAATGGAACAACCGCCGAAGAGAAGTCGCGAAACGATATCTTGAGACGCTTGCAGCAATGCCGGATCTCACCTTGCCCTCTGTGCCGGAATGGGCTGAACCGGTCTGGCACCTATTTGTGATTCGCCATCCATTGCGAGATGCTTTGCGGAAGCATCTCACCAAAGCAGGTATTGACACGATTATTCACTATCCAATTCCACCTCATCTCTCTGGCGCTTACCGGGACAAGGACTGGAAGGCCGGAGATTTCCCAGTGACAGAACAGTTGGCCAACGAGGTGCTTAGTCTGCCGATTGGACCCCACCTGGACCAGGCGCTGCGCCAGGAGGTAGTCTCAACGGTAAAGGAGTTTTCCTCATTGCCCACAACTCGCTAAAGCTGGAGTGTATCGCTTTCATGATTGATCTTCGTCTCGAGCACGTCTCAAAGAAGTACCTGATCCGTCAGGAGGCGGAGATTGATCTGAATAGTCACGGGGCCATGCACAAACTGCGGCGCCTGTGGCGAGGGTCTCATGAGTTCTGGGCTCTGCGTGACGTAAGCTTCGAAGTGGAGAGAGGTGAAGCGCTCGGCATCATCGGTCACAACGGCGCGGGTAAAAGCACGATTCTCAAACTCCTGGCTAACATTACCACTCCAACGTCGGGAGAGATCACGATAAACGGGCGTCTGTCGGCCTTGATCGAGGTGGGCTCAGGATTTCATCCCGAACTTACGGGGCGCGAAAACATTTATTTGAGCGGCTCGATTCTGGGAATGCGTCGCAGCGAAATCACCAGCAAGCTGGAGAGCATCGTCGAGTTCGCGGGAATTCCTGAGTTCATAGACACGCCAGTCAAACGTTATTCATCGGGCATGTACGTTCGATTAGGTTTCTCCATTGCGGCCCACCTGGAGCCTGACATCCTCTTGCTTGATGAAGTGTTGGCAGTTGGGGACGCTGCCTTTCAGGCTAAATGCCTGAAGCGGATCAAGCAATTGGAGCACGCGGGGACCACCATCGTTTTCATCTCGCATGACCTCTACTCTGTAAAGCGCCTCTGCGACCGGGTCTTGCTGTTGGAAAAGGGCAGAATCATTGCGAGTGGCGATCCCGGTGAGGTCATAAACACTTACAGGCGTGCTTCAAGGATTACTGAATCGAAGTCTGATCATGGGCTCTCCTTCTCGAATCCCAATCCCGACCCTGGTTTACAGTTCGAAGTGGACCATGTTGATGTGCTCGATCGAGAAGGACACTTGAAGCACGAGCTACGAACCGGCGATTACGTTCGATTCAGGATAGTTTGGCGAGCAAAAGAATATCTCGAGGACGG
>WNGE01000997.1_pt1 | contig 36764 bp, 33 predicted proteins | sample 5400651 | NCBI WGS metagenome assembly WNGE01 (sample SAMN13153370, study PRJNA577476) | soil metagenome | isolation source: 60 cm soil or saprolite under grassland replicate 2 | place: USA:California | collected 2016-06-15
GACCTCGGTGAGGGCACCGAGGCCGGCATGCTGCAGGCCCGGCTGGCGCATGCCCTGGGCGACCGGTCGCTGACGATCGCGTACTGGCTGGCGGGGACCAGCGGGTATGTCGACGAGCGGGGGAACCCGGTGCTGCTCCTTGCGTGCCCAGCGCTGGCGGGCAGCTGGGTCGGCGGGCACCGGGCCGAGCGCCGTGATGGCCCAGGCAGGCCCCGTCTGGGTGGCGTGCTGGCCGAGGCGCCGGGTGCGGTCGTCCATCAGGGCCGCGATTTCGGTCAGGTAGGCCTGCCGGGCGGGGGCGGGCAGCTGGGGGACGCGGCTGGTCCAGGGGCCTTGCGGCTGGGGGAGCAGGGGATCGACGCGGTGGCGTATGCGGGCTCGTAGAACATGATGTCGCCTTGGTCCTCGGCGCTGCAGGTTCCGCACCATATTGTCACATAACCAACGCCCGGCCGCGCTCGGCTGCTCCCCTGGCCAAACCGCAGATGCAAGGTGTCGATAGCTTTATTCTGTCACGTCGTCACTAACCAGTGACTCGAATAGCTTTAGGAATGGGCCTGCCACGCCGCAAGCCGTGAAAAAGCTAACTATCTCAGGCCTACGGAGTGGGTAGTCAACTAGACCTTGCCGAGTTTTCTCTAGAGTACTGACATCGACGATAGAGTCAAACCGATGCTTCGCCTGCATTAGGCCTCTGGTTCGGCTAAAGTCGATACGCACTAGTAGTGTGTCACCCAAAACCGCACTAGTTAGATCTGCCCCAATCAACCTCAACAAAGCATAGGGTTAGCGCCAACCATGATTGCGTTACGAAGGGTTTGCCTTGTTAAGCGCTGCGCGCCGTAGCGATGCTTCTGTAAGGTCTGCGCCGTCGAACGAAGCGCCGTGCCGGTTAACGTCATTGAAGTTGCTTTCAACGAGCGATGTGTTACTCAGGTTAATCGATTTGAGATGGCAATCGAAAAAATCATCGCCCGACTTACCGAGCACGTCGCAAACCTGCAAACCGTCGAGATTAGGTTTAGAGGTCGGATTCTCATCCCGCCACTCATTCCAGACTTTGCGCCTCTAGAGAAGATATCCAGATGCATCATGTTCGCCATTAAACCAACTCCCAAAGCGATGAAAACCAAGTTCCTGGTGCCTCGCTCCCTAGCACAGTCTACACTGGATTGAGCTTATACTAGTCCCAGCTGCCCGAGCGTGCCGCTGGGATCGTCGGGTCAAGATGGAGCGATACCTTGCAGATAGCCAAACCCCAAGTCCAGGCACTCACCCGATCGAAGACCATGCACGCGGCCGATGGTCCGGTCGTTTTGCTGATCCTCGATGGAGTGGGAGAAGGACGCGGAGACGAATTTGACGCCTTCGCGGCGGCGCACACCCCCACCCTGGACCGTTTGCATGGATCAGGACTATTCCGAACTCTCCGTGCACATGGCACCGCTGTGGGATTGCCATCTGATAATGATATGGGTAACTCCGAGGTCGGTCACAATACACTCGGTGCAGGGCGAATATTCGACCAGGGGCCAAAACGTATAGATAACGCCATCAAGTCCGGAGCTATCTGGGCGGGAAGCTGGCAGAATATCGTTCACCAAACCCACGACCGAAAGTCGTCTTTGCATCTGATCGGGCTGCTGTCCGACGGAAATGTTCACTCTCATATGTCGCACCTGTACGCGCTCCTCGATCGAGCCGCTCAGGACGGGATTGAAGAAGTAAATGTTCACGTGCTACTTGATGGCCGCGATGTTCCAGACCGGACCGCAGATCAATACGTGGCACAGCTTCTAGAGCATCTCGAAGCTATCGAAAAGAAATATGGGTATCGGTACAAGATTGCATCTGGTGGGGGTCGGATGGTCACGACTATGGACCGTTACGGCGCTGACTGGTCTATAGTCGAAAGGGGTTGGCAAGCTCATGTTCTTGGCGTTGCTAGAGCGTTCGATTCCGCGCTAGATGCCATTCAGGAGTTTCGCAAGGAAGTTCCAAACATCAGTGATCAGCTCCTCCCGTCATTCACAATATGTGATTCTGAGGGTCACCCAGTTGGCCCGATAAATGATGGTGATGCAGTCGTGATATTCAACTTTCGCGGCGACAGGGTCATAGAGCTGTCGCAAGCCTTTACGGCTGATGATTCATTCAAGCATTTCGATCGAGTTCGAGTCCCGAAGGTCTTCTTCGCGGGCATGACGCTTTACGACAGTGATCTTGGGATTCCAGACAAGTATCTGGTTGAGTTTGAGCAGCTTCCCGAGACTCTAAGCGAGTATCTGGCGAGCACCAAGGTCCGTGAATTTGCATGTGCGGAAACCCAAAAGTTCGGGCATGTGACTTATTTCTGGAACGGTAACCGATCCGGCAAGTTCGACGAGACAACTGAGACTTACCTCGAAATACCTTCAGACAAGGTGCCGTTCGATCAACGGCCATGGATGAAGTCCGCGGAAACTGCAGATGAAGTGATTCGTTCGATAAAATCACGTTCATATGACTTCATCCGTGCAAATTTCGCCGGTGGAGATATGGTTGGACATACAGGCTGTTTTGATCCTAGCCGAATCAGCGTAGAGGCGATCGATCTAGCTATTGACCGCATCCTAGATGCCGTGCAGGATGCTCGGGGGTGTCTGATCGTGACAGCTGACCACGGCAATGTGGAGGATATGGTAGAGCGAAGCAAGGATGGGACCCCACGCCTTGACGGCGATGGTAATCCGAGGTGGAAGACAGCCCACTCACTGAATCCCGTTCCATTTATCGTTGTAGAATGCTCGGGTCGGTCGTATAACCTTGCATCCGGTCTCGACAAAGCTGGTCTGGCGAATGTCGCTTCAACAATCGTACAACTTCTCGGCTTCAACGCGCCGACCGAATTTGAGCCGAGCCTCATAGTTGATGCCTAGAAGACCAGTTAAGCGGAGAGTTATTTGCGTTATGCATGGAAGGAATGCGGCCGGATTAGTGGGATGCTAATGCTCCAGCGGCTCTACGTCCCATCTTATTGACCATATAAGAAGCCCTGCATATATGGCGCAAGCAATCGCGAGAGGAACTATCGTCAAGAACCAGCCAACGTAGGCGATGGTGACGCCCAGGTATGCTACGCCCAATATGAAGAGCAGCCAATCAAAATGAACAGCATCACCGAGTTGTCCGGTGTCGGCTTGTCGTAGCCGAACCGGCCAGCTTCCCTGGCGTCGGCAGGCGGCACCTTGGTCGGCAGCACCTGGTTGGTCGTGGGGCTGATGATGTCAGCGGGACGGTCGGCCATCTCTTCCTCCCCTGAATGTATCTTCCATCTAGGACTCTTCCAGATGGAAGGCACTCTAATCCCGTGATCCACCGAATACAATACTTCCATCTGGTAGAGTCGCAGCGGTGGGCAAGAAGCAGAGAGACCTGATCACTGCTGTCGGCCTTCTTCTCGAGGCCGCCAGCTACCTCCAGCGAGCCATCTGGGCAGACGTCGAGCGCCAGACCGGCCTGCCAGGAACCTGGTTCGAGACCCTGGTACGCCTGCAGCGAAGCGATTCAGCAGGGGTGCGCATGAACCAGATGGCCGCCCAGGTTTCCTTCCCGCCCAGCAGCTTCAGCCGGCTCGTCGACCGTATGGAAACCGACGGCCTGGTCGAGCGATCCCCCGACCCCGTCAACAGAAGGGCGACCCTGCTACGGCTGACAGCTCAAGGCGAGGAGCGGATCGCCGAGGCCATCGCCGTTCACGAACCCAGCGCCCGGGCACGATTCGCCAACGTACTATCCGAGCAGGAGCTCGACGTTCTCGAGTCGATCACCCGCAGGCTTCGAGACGCCAACCGGGCGGACCCGACTGCGTCACATCATCCGAACGGACTCCGCTAGCGATCCGTGCAGTGCGCGCCACGCGAAGGGGCATAGATCTCATGTCATCTGCCACGCAGGGCCGTCCGGCAGCCCCCGTCGACCGGCGCTGGCTGGTCCTGGTGGTGGTGGCTGTCGCCCAGCTGATGGTGGTCCTGGATGCCACGGTCGTGAACATCGCGCTGCCGTCGGCCCAGCGGTCTCTGGGGTTCCCGAACGGGGACCGGCAGTGGGTGGTCACGGCCTACGCCCTGGCCTTCGGGAGCCTGCTGCTGGTGGGTGGCCGGCTCGGTGACATCTACAGCCGCAAGCGGGTCTTCATCACGGGCCTGGCCGGATTCGCCGTCTCCTCGGCCATCGGGGGTGCCGCCGTCTCGTTCGAGATGCTGGTGGCGGCCCGGGCGCTGCAGGGCGCGTTCGGCGCCATCCTCGCGCCGTCCGCCCTCGGCACGCTGGTCAGCACCTTCCAGGATCCGCGGGAGCGAGGTCGGGCCTTCGGGGTCTTCGGCTCGGTCGCCGCCGGCGGCGGGGGCGTGGGCCTGATCCTCGGCGGGGTGCTCACCCAGTACCTGTCCTGGCGCTGGACGCTCTACGTCAATCTGGTGTTCGCCGCGATCGCCATAGTCGGCGCCTTGGCCTTCATGCGCAGCAGTCGGCCCGCCAGCCGGCCGCGGATGGACTGGCCCGGGGCGGTCCTGGCCTGCGCCGGGCTGTTCCTCATCGTCTTCGGCTTCTCCCACGCCGAGACCGCCGGCTGGACGGCCGGGCTCACGATCGGCTCCCTGGTCCTGGGCCTGCTGCTCCTCGCCGGGTTCGTCGCCGCCGAGCAGCGGAGCAGTCACCCGCTGCTGCCGCTGCACGTGATACTCGACCGCACCCGGGGTGGCTCCTATGTCGCGGTCGGCCTGTCGGGCATCGCGATCTTCGGCATCTTCTTGTTCCTCACCTACTATCTGCAAGAGGTCAAGGGATACAGCCCCGTGACCAGCGGGCTGGCCTTCCTGCCGATGATCGGCTGCATCCTGCTCAGCTCCAATGTCTCCAGCATCGTGACCTTGCCCCGGCTCGGGCCGCGCGTCCTGATCGCCACCGGCATGCTGCTGGGCGCCGGCGCCATGACCTACCTGACCCAGCTCACCGTGACCTCCAGCTACGCCGGCGGCGTGCTGCCGGCCCTGCTCATCCTGGGCCTGGGCTTCGGCATGATCTTCGCCCCGGCCATCAACACGGCCACGGCCGGCGTCCAGCGCCAGGACTCAGGCGTAGCCTCCGCGCTGGTCAACACCATGCAGCAGGTCGGCGGATCCATCGGGACGGCGCTGCTGAGCACCATCGCGCTGACCGCGACGACCAGCTACCTCGCCGGGCACCACACCGGGCCGCTGGCGCCGGCGATCGCGGCCACCCACGGGTACACCACGGCCTTCGCGGTGTCCGCGGGAATCTTCGGTCTCGGCGTGATCCTCGCGATCGTCCTGCTGCCATCCCGGCAGCGGCTTGCAGAACTCAGGGCCGCCGCCGCACCCGCAGCCCAAGCTGCACCCCCCGCCGCCGCGCCCGCGCCCGCCGCCGCTGCTCCTGCCGACCTCGCGCCGCAGCTTGAGCTGCACGCGATTCCGGTAGCCCTGCCCTGCTGCTCGCCGGTGATAAACCCCGCTTCGCTCCCGGGGGGCAGGCCCGCCGGGTGATCGCGGCGAGGGAAGGACCCGAAGCGGCATTGTGTCCCTGCAGGCCGACCGCATACCGCTGGCAGCTGGACACCAGGTAGCAGCGGGACAGCGGGGCTACAGGTACTTGCCCACGCCGCCAGCGATGCCGGTGGACGCGACGAGATGCCTGTGTCGCTCATCTTTGCTCGGCATAGCCGCCATCTTTGCTCGGCATAGCCGCCTGGCAGCAGGCCACACGCGTTCCGCCTTCGGTGACGCCATCATTGGCAACCTACCTAATGAAAGGTAGGTTGCCATCGTCCCAGGTAAACGGGCTGTTACGGAGAAACCGTCACGACGGCAAGCGGTCACGACGTGTTCTCGCTCAGCCCGCCCGCACTTCGGGCACCCACGAGCACATCCAGGACGTCCTGCACCTCGCCCGAACCGGAGGCGGACAGGACTCCAGAAGTGGGGAGAGCAGTGACAGAGGCCAGCACACAGGACGCCGTCATCGGCTGCCTGCACGTCGCTAAGCAGTTCGGTCACGTGCAGGCGCTACGCGATGCGAGCGTTACCGTCCCCGCGGGCAAGGTCGTCGCCCTGGTCGGCGACAACGGCGCGGGAAAGTCGACGCTGCTGAGGACGCTGCTCGGCTTGGACCGGCCCGACTCCGGTGAGGTGCTCATCGCCGGCCGGCCGGTCGTCCTCCATTCGGTCCGTGATGCCCAGGCGCTGGGTGTGGACGCGGTGCACCAGGACCTTGCGCTGGCGCCCGACCTCTCCGTGGTCGACAACATGTTCTTCGGCCACGAGATAGTCGGCGGCGGCCTGCGGCGCGCCTTCGGCATCCTGGCCCGTCGGCAGATGAGCGAGCGGGCCGACGCGGCGCTGCGCGACTTGTCGATCCAGCTGCCCTCGCTGTCGGTGCCGGTCCGGGACCTGTCCGGTGGCCAGCGGCAGGCGGTGGCGGTCGCGCGTGCGGTCATGTGGTCGCAGACCGCGGTGCTGATGGACGAGCCGACGGCCGCGCTCGGGGCCCGGCAATCGGGAATCGTAATGAACCTTATCCGGAGGGTGGCCGAACGCGGCCTGGGCGTCCTCGTGGTCTCCCATGACCTCCCGCGGATCCTGGAGGCTGCCGACACCGTCACCGTGCTGTGGCGCGGCGAGACGGTTCTCGAGGCGCCGGCCGCCGATCTCACCGTGCCTGACCTGGTCGCCACGATGGTGGGCTTCAGGCATGGGGGCGCGGCATGACCCCGCTGGGCGGCACGCCGCCGGCGCCGGTCCCTAAGGCGGCCGAACCGCCCGCCGACGACCGGGCGCTTATCCCGCCGACCCGGTTCACGGCCTGGCTGAAGACACGGGCGGCCTGGATCCTCCTGCTGGACATCGCGCTGGTGGTCCTGTTCGCCTTCACCACACCGCATCACGTCTACGCCACCACGGCCAACGCCAAGAACGTACTGCTGGCCCTGACCGAGGCGCTGCTGCTCGCCCTGGGCCTGACCATGATGCTCGGCGCGGGGATCTTCGACCTGTCGCTCGGGGCCAACCTCGTGCTGTCCTCGGTGGTGGGCGCCAAGGTCATGCTCCTGGCTCATCCCGCGGGCGGCAGCCTCGGCCCGGCCCATCCTCGCCGGGGCGGTCGCCTGCCTGGTCACGGGCCTGCTGTACGGCCTGATCAACGGCCTGATCATCGCGGTCGTCGGCATCAACTCGCTGATCGCGACGCTGGCGACGCTCGGCATCGGCACCGGCATCGCCGACCTGCTCACCGGCGGGACAGATCTGGGAGGCCTGCCGGCCTTGCTCCAGACCGATATCGGCCTGCGCACGTTCGGGGTGGTGCCGCTCCCGTCGGTCGCCGCGCTGGCCGCCCTGGTGGTGCTGTGGGCGGTGGTGCGGTATACCCGCTTCGGGCTGCGCGTCCAGGGGATCGGATCGTCCCGGGCGGCGGCCGAGCGGGCCGGGCTCCGCGTCCGGGCCCACCTGATCAGCCTGACCATACTGGCCGGCGGCCTAGCGGGCATCGCCGGCCTCATCGACCTGACCCGGTTCGGCTCATCCAGCCTGGCCGGGCACCCGAACGACGCCCTTAACGCCGTCACCGCCGCCGTCATCGGCGGAACCCTCCTGGAAGGCGGCCACATATCGATAGTCGGCACGCTCTGGGGTGCCTGCCTCGCGGTCATCCTCGAGACCGGGCTCGTGATCTCCGGCGTGTCCGCGTTCTGGCAGCTGATCGTGGTCGGCGTCGTCTTGCTCGTGGCGGTCGCGCTGGACCGGATCACCGTACGGCGGCGCGCCCGCGCCCGCCATTGAACCCCCGCTCCCCTTCCTCGATCGGAGTCACCCCATGTACCTCCCGGCTTTCCGCAGACCCGTCATCTCGCTGCTCGCGGCCACGGCCCTGACCGCGGCGGTCGCCGCGTGCGGCTCGTCGAGTCCGTCGTCCTCGTCCTCGTCCTCGGCGTCATCCGCATCAGCAACCGGCGCGGTCGCGACCGGGACGGCTGGCTCGTCCGGCATCCACCTGGCCGAGGTGCTGGCCAACACGTCCGACCCCTTCTTCATGAGCATCGCGTGCGCATCTCAGGCCGAAGCGACGAAGCTCGGCGTGAGCCTGCAGACGTTCAACGCGACCAACACCGATACCAACACGATCGCGAACAACTTCCAGAGCGCCAGCCTGACCAACCCGCAGGGTATTTTCGCCGACCCGTTCGACAACAATCAGTTCATAGCCCAGTACAAGGCCATGATGGCCAAGGGCGTCCCGGTCGTGACCGGTAACGGCACCTCGCCGCCGGCGGAGTACAAGAACATCTACAGCGCCTCGGACACGGCCAGGTTCGCGCCGGCCGTCCTGAAGAGCGTCCCGTCCGGATCGGGCAGCCTGGTCTACCTGGGCGGCGCGCCGGGCATCCCGCCGTTGCAGAGCCGGACCCTGCCCTTCGTCAAGGCCGTCGAGACCGCCCGGCCGGACCTGAAGGCGCTCCCGACCGAGTACAGCGGATTCGACGTCAACAAGACCACGACCGACCTCGGGTCGATCCTGCTGGCCCACCCGGACCTCAAGCTCGTCATCGCGGCCGACGGCCCGGACGCCCAGGGCGCCATCGCCGCGCTCAGGGCGGCCGGCAAGGCCGGGAAAGTCACGCTGGTCGCCTTCGACGCGATCCCCACCGAGGTCGCGGCCCTTCAGCAGGGCACCATCACCGACCTCATCGCGCAGTCGCCGTTCGCGATCGGCCGGGACAGCATCGACGCGCTCGTCAGCTACCTGAAGGCCCACCCGAACGGCGGCCAGGTTCCTAACGCGGGCTCGGCGACCATCCCGAACCAGCTGCTCACCAAGGCCACGCTGGGCAGCCCGGCCAACGCCGACTACATCTACAAGGCGTCATGCTGACTGAACAGGACTTCGGCGACCTGGCCGCCTCGGTCGACCGTTCCGGCACCTGGGGCGCTGGAGACGAACGGGGCGCCCTCAGTTTCCTCACGCCGCAGGTGACCCTGGCCGCGCTCCGCGAGGTCGAGCTCGGCCAGGTCGTGAGCTGCGCTGACCGGAGCCTCGGTGCGCGGCCCCGGATCACCACGTCCACCGAGGAGGCCCATGCCTGGATCGCGGTCAACGAGACCGTGTCCTACGCCCAGCATGGCGCCAGCTCGATGACCCACTTCGATGCCCTGGGCCACTTCTTCTATCAGGGCCGCGGCCCCAACGGCGCGGGCCCCGGCATCCTCGGCCCGCACGGCGTCTCGGCGCTCGACACCGTAGCCGCATCGGCCGGGATCATCGGGCGGGGCATCCTCGCCGACCTGTCGGCCATCACCGGCCAGTCCTACCTCGACGTCGGCACGTCGGTGAGCCTGGCCGCGCTCCGGGACTGGTGGCCGAGCGTGCACGTCGAGCCCCGGGCAGGTGACATGCTTTTTGTCCGAACGGGCCGGCCGCTCGCCCCCGCACCCAGGCCAGGGGCCTATCCCGAGGTAGGCGGGCTCGCCCTCGGCTGCGCGCGCTGGGTGCACGACGAGCGCGTCTCGCTCCTGGTCTCCGACGCCGGGATGGACTCGCCTGCGCCGGCCGTGGAGAACGTCGCCACCCCCTGGCACGTGCTCGCGCTGACCCGGATGGGAATCTCCCTCGTCGACGTGGCCGACCTGGAGGAGCTCGCCCGGCTCTGCGCGCAGACCGGGAAATACAGCTTCCTCGCGGTGGTCTCGGTGCTGCCGCTGGCTCAGGCGACCGCATCGCCCGTGAACCCCCTCGTGGTCCTGTGAGCCCGGCCTTCCGGGACCCGCGCCGGCCCGTCGGCGAGCGGGTCCAGGACCTGCTCGGGCGGATGACCCTGGAGGAAAAGGCGGGCCTGCTGTTCCACCCGATGATCACGCCCGGGCCGGGCGGCTCGGTCACCGAGACGCCGACCTCGCTCGCCCCCGAGGACCCGGCCGACGTCCGGATCACCGGCCGGCTGATCAGCCACTTCAACGTCATGCAGCTGCGCTCCCCGCGTGAGGCCGCGCTCTGGCACAACCGCCTGCAGGAACTCGCCGCGAGCACCCGCCTGGGCATCCCGGTGACGCTGTCCAGTGACCCGCGCCACACCTCCTCGTCCGTACCCGGGGCCAGCCTGCGCGCGGACGAATTCTCCCGGTGGCCGGAGCCGATCGGCTTCGCGGCCATCGGCGATCCGGAGACGGCCGAGCGTTTCGGCGACATGGCCCGGCGCGAGTACCGCGCGGTCGGCATCCGCGTCGCCCTGCATCCGCAGGCTGACCTGGCGACCGAGCCGCGGTGGGCCCGCGTCAGCGCCACCTTCGGCGAGGACGCCGGGCTGGCGTCCCAACTGGTCGCCGCGTACGTTCGGGGGTTCCAGGGCCCGGCCCTCGGGCCGTCGAGCGTGGCCACCATGGTCAAGCACTTCCCGGGCGGCGGACCGCAGAAAGACGGCGACGACCCGCACTTCGCTTACGGCCGCGAGCAGGTCTACCCGGGAGGGAACTTCGATTACCACCTCCGCCCTTTTCAGGCTGCCTTTGAGGCCGGCGCCTCGCAGGTGATGCTGTCGTACGGGCTGCCGGTCGGCACGCCGTACGAGGAAATCGGCTTCGGCTTCAACCGGGACGTCAGTACCGGCCTGCTCCGGGACCGGTACGGCTTTGACGGGATCGTCTGCACCGACTGGGGGCTGGTAACCGATTCGGAGATCGCCGGCTGGCCGTTCCCGGCCCGGGCCTGGGGCGCCGAGCACCTGTCCCGCGAGGAGCGGGTGCTGAAGATCCTCGACGCGGGCGCTGACCAGCTCGGCGGGGAGGAGTGCCCGGAGATCGTCGCCGGCCTGGTCGCCTCGGGGGCCCTCAGCCAGGAGCGCCTGGACGTCTCGGTCCGCCGGATCCTGCGCGAGAAGTTCCGGCTCGGCTTGTTCGATGACCCTTTCGTTGACGCCGACGCGGCGCCGGCCATCGCCGGCGCGCCGGAGTTCCGCGTCGCGGGCCTGGCTGCCCAGCGCGCGTCTCTCACCCTGCTGGAGAACCGGCCCGCGGCAGACGGCGTCCCGGCCTTGCCCATCCGGGCCGGGACCCGGGTCTACCTGAAGGGAGTCGACGCCGGCGCAGCCGCCGGGTACGCGGAGGTGACCGGGGATCCGGCCGCCGCCGACGTCGCGGTAGTCCGCCTCTATCCTCCGCGCGCGAGGCACGGGGGATCGGCGATGGAGCAGCGTTTCCGCGGCGGCAGCCTGGCGTTCCCGGCGGACATCGTGAAAGGGCTCGTTGCCCTGGCTGACCGTTTGCCGATCATCGTCGTCATTAGACTGGAACGCCCGGCCGTACTCCCCGAGATCGCCGCGCACGCCGCCGCGCTGATCGCCGACTTCGGCACATCGGACCGCGCGCTGCTGGATGTCCTGTTCGGACACGACGAGCCGAAAGGCAGGCTGCCGTTTGACGTTCCATCGTCGATGCGGGAAGTACTCGCCCAGAAATCCGACGTGCCATTCGATATGCCCAACCCGGCCTACCGGTTCGGGTACGGCCTTAGCTACCCGGAAGCTCATCCGCGCCCGCAGGAAAACGACACATAACATGCCGAAGAAACGACCAGTCAGCGAATCCCCGGAAGGCGCCAGGCGGAAGGCCGCGATCCTCCAGGCCGCCACCGAACTGTTCGCCAGGAACGGCTACCGCGACGCGTCCCTGGCCTCGGTCGCCGACGCGGTCGGCCTGACCCCGCCGGGGCTGCTCCACCACTTTCCGTCCAAGCCCGACCTGCTCGTGGTCCTGCTGAGGGAACGCGAGAAGCGCGACAAGGCCGTGGTCGCGGACGCGCTCATGAATCACCCCGGCGACGTGGTGCGCCTGCTCGAAGCGCTCGTCGCCCACAACGAGGCCGAGCACGACGACACCTGGCTGCACACGGTCCTGTCGGCCGAGGCCACCTCGCCGGATCATCCGGCCCATGATTTCTTCGTGGCCCGGTACGCCCGGGTGCGGACCGCGCTCGGCCGCACGATCGCGGAGCAGTCGTCGGCCTCCGACCTGGCCAAGGACGAAATCGATGCCCTGGCCACCATCTGCATGGCCGTCATGGACGGCCTCCAGGTCCAGTGGCTGCTCGACCCGCAGACCGACATGAACGCCGGCTTCCGGGTATTCGGCAAGCTTCTGCAGAAAGCCCTCGGCCACCTGGAGTAACAGGCCTAGAGCACCGGCTGTCGAACAACTAAATGGATCAGGCCAAAGCACCGGCCGACAGACTCACGCCAGAATCAGCACCGGTCTGGCTGGCCAGCGCGGGATCGCCATGCGGCGTTCGGCGAGGAATCCACTGGGCCGCCCGATCGGGCTTGAACAGCTCGTCAATGACAACAGCCGCCGCGCCGCTGAGCCCTGCGAGGTTGCTGAGAGGGGACCGTGCGATGCGCAGGTCGCGGGTGGCGAGCGGCAGCGATCGCCGGTAAACGCTTTGCCGGATCGCGGCGAGGAAGACGTCGCCCGCCTCGGCAACTCCGCCTCCGATGACGATGACGGCCCCTGGCTGTATCTCAACACCGAGGAATACGCGAGCCAGGCTGGCCACGCGAGTACGCGACCTACATCAGCTTCCCTCCGGGCACGGTCGGGCACCCGCCTGACCTCGACGTGCAGGTGCGGTTGGTCCGCACCGCGGACTGGTGCCAAGTCCTGTCGAGCTTCCCGCTCTTCGGCGGGCAAGGAACCCTCAACGTCAACAGCTGGTCGCCGGACAGCCGCCGGTTCGCGTTCGCGGCGTATCCGGTGCAGCAGATATGAGGAACGCAATGACAGAGCCGGGCTTTGAGCCCCTGTTTGACGGAGTAAGCCTCACCGGCTGGAGCGCGATTCCACGGCAGTACGGCCGGCTGTACCCCGACGGCCCCGACGTGCTCGATGTGCTGAGCCACTTCCCGCGCGACTATCAGGAGCACGCGGACGCCAATCCTGCTGCCTGGAGCGTAGAGGACGGAGTCATCGTCGGTCGGCAGCAGCCCGAAGGATCGGGCTACGGCGGATACCTGATCTCCGACCGTGACTACGGCGACTTCGAGCTTCGACTCGAAGCCAATCCCGACTGGCCCGCGGACACCGGCGTCATGCTGCGCCGCTGCCGCGATTCCTGGGCGGGCCTGCAGGTGCTCATCGATCACCGCCAGTCCGGTTCCATCGGCGTCTTCTTCGGCAACGGGATCGGCTCCTTCCACGCTGTCCCGTTCGCGCTCGACGCGCGACGGGACCCCGATGGGACACCCGTCGGCCTGCAACTGGATGATCCCGCGACGAGCGTCGAACCCTTCACGGCCGCAAAGCGGGCGATGCTCACCAAGAGCGCGGATGTCGAGGACTTCCTCGCCGTTTGGCGGTGGTGCGACTGGAACGACTTCCGCATCCGCTGCGCGGGCGCCAAGCCGTGTAGCACCGTCTGGATCAATGATCTCCTGGTCGCGGAAATCGACCTCGCGCGGCTGCAAGCGCCCCAGTACCAACCCGATGCGGTGCTGGCCCTGCTCGGCACCCGCGGGCACATCGCGCTCGAGGTCCACGACAACGACCCTGTGCTCGGGCAGGACCGCTGGGGCCTTGGCGCCCGGTGCCGGTGGCGCAACATCCGCATCAAGGAGCTCTGAAGCCCGGCGTCCGGCTCTCGGGGACCGAAGGAGAAAACGATGGAGTACACCCGCCTGGGTCATAGCGGTCTGCCAGTCAGCCGGTTCGCGCTGGGCTGCACGAGCTACGGCGACCCCGCAACCGCCGCCGCGCATTGCTGGGCCCTCGACGACGACGCCGCCCAGCCCTTCTTGCGCCAGGCCGTGGAGCTGGGCATCAGCTTCTGGGACACGGCGAACGTGTACCAGCACGGAACCTCTGAGGAACTGGTCGGCCGGGCTATCAAACGCTACTCCCGGCGCGAGGACATCGTGCTGGCGACCAAGGTGTACGGCAAAATGCATGACGGCCCCGGTGGCCAGGGCCTGTCCCGCAAGGCGATCCTCGAGCAGGCCGACGCCTCGCTGGCCCGCCTCGGCACCGGCTACATCGACCTCTACCAGATCCACCGCTTCGACCCGCACACCCCGGTCGAGGAGACAATGAGGTCCCTGCACGACGTGGTCAAGGCCGGAAAGGCACGCTACCTCGGTGCCTCCTCCATGTACGCCTGGCAGTTCGCGAAACTCCAGCACGCAGCCGATCGGGGCGGCTGGACTCGGTTCGTGGCCATCTGACGCAGCCCAGGTCAGGGGGAGCCAGCCGCGGTGTGTCAGATCAACTGAGACGGGACAGCTGAGCCGCCGTGCAGCCGCGCCGTAGCCTCGGTGTGGTCTGTCATCCCGGCGGCGGGGCGGGCCGGACGAGGCCGAACTGGTAGGCGATGACGACGAGCTGGGCGCGGTCGCGTGCATGCAGCTTCATCATGGCCCGGTGGATGTGGGTGCGCACCGTGTGGGTGCTGAGGTAGAGCTTGGCGGCGATGTCGTCGTTGCTGCAGCCCTGGGCGGCCAGGGCCATTACCTCGCGTTCCCGGGCGGTCAGGCCGGCGAGGCTGCCGGGAGGTGCTAGCTGCCTGCCCGGTTCGGGGGTGGCCAGGAAGCGGGTGATGAGCGCGCGGGTGGCCTGGGGGGACAGCAGGGAGTCGCCGGAGGCGATGGTGCGGATGCCGGCCAGGAGCTGGTCGGTGCTGGCGGTCTTGCCGAGGAAGCCGCTGGCGCCGGCCCGCAGTGCCCGGGCGACGTACTCGTCGGTTTCGAAGGTGGTCAGGATGAGGATGCGGGTGCCGGTCAGGTCCGGGTCGCCGCAGATGGCTTCGGTGGCGGCCAGGCCGTCGGTGCCAGGCATCCGGATGTCCATCACGACGACGTCTGGATGGTGCGCGCGGGCGAGTTCGGCGGCTTCCTTGCCGTCGGCGGCTTCGCCGACGACCTCCATGCCGGGGGCGGCGCTGATGAGGATCCGGAAGGTCTGGCGCAGCAGGGCCTGGTCGTCGGCGAGCAGGACGCGGATGGTCACGGTGCCTGGTCCTTGTGCGGGCGGCTGGGATGCAATGGCAGTTCGGTGGCGACCTCGAAGCCGCCCGCGGGGCGGTGGCCTGCGCGCAGCCGCCCGCCCACGGACAGGGCCCGCTCGCGCATGCCGATCAGGCCGTAGCCGGGTCCGGCGGCCGTGGCGGCGGGGGGCGGGGCGCTGCTGTCGTTGCTGACCGTGATGCCCAGCCGGTCGCCGGCGTAGCCCAGCCGCACTTGCGCCTCACTCGTGGCGGCGTGCTTGGTGACGTTGGTGAGTGCTTCCTGGATGATGCGGTAGGCGGTCAGGTCCGTCCCGGGGGGCAGCGGCTGGGGTTCGCCTTCGGTGGTGATGGTGACGGTGAGCCCGGCGGAACCGAACGAGTCGGCCAGGCCGGGCAGTTGTGCGAGCCCGGGGGCGGGTTCCAGGGGTGATTCCGGGTCGTCGGCCTGGCGGAGCAGGCCGACGGTGGCCTTGAGTTCCTCCAGTGCCGCGACGATCGTGGCGTTGAGGTCGCCGGCCATCGTGCGGGCTGTGCCGGGCTCGGTGTCCATCAAGTAGATGACGGTGCCGACCTGGGCGTTGGCCAGGGCGAGGTGGTGGGCGGTCACGTCGTGCAGTTCCCGGGCGATCCGCATCCGCTCGTCGGCGACGCGGCGCCGCGCCTCCTCCTCCCGGGTCCTCTCGGCGTACTCAGCGCGGGCGTTGGCGGCCTCCAGGTAGGCCGCCCGCAGCCGGGCCGTGATGCCGAGGGCGACGGGCAGCAGCAGCCATGCGGCGGTGCCGACGGTCTCCAGGGCCAGATCCCCGTGGGGACTGGCGATCAGCGCGGTGCATACCAGGATCGCGATGGCGGCGACGGTGTAGGCGTATGCGGTCTTCTGGCTGGCGCGCAGGGCCACGAAGAACAGCGCGATCATGGTGGGCGCGAGCAGCAGCGGGCTCAATGTGTAGCCCAGCGCGGCCAGGGCGGTGGCACAGGCGATGGTCACCACCGCGGTGGCGCGGGGGTGGCTGCGGGCCCACATCAGCGCGGCGCAGGCGATGCCGGTGAGCAGGTAGCCCGGCCAGTGCGGTGCGGGCACCGGGATGCCATCCAAGCTGACCTCGAGGCCGGGGAAGGAGATGAAGACAGGCACCAGTGCCACGGTCACGTCGACGGACCGCGGGTGGGCGCGGAGATAGCGCTGCCATCGGGAGAGCATGACCGTGCTCCCTGGAAGTGCGTTGACCATAGACCGACGATAACTGGCCTGGTAGCAGGCCGGGCCGCCCCCCGGGGCGATGGCGGCCCGGCCGGTGGCCTACCGGCCAGGCGGTCCCTGCCGGGCCGGCTCGTTTGCGGCCGGCGGTGCGAGGGAGCCCATGGTGGCCATGCCGGGGGCCATGCGGTGTCCGAGGGCCTGGCCCTCGATGTCCAGATGCGGCAGCACCCGGTCCAGCCAGCGCGGGAACCACCAGGCCGACTTGCCGAGCAGGGCCAGGACGGCGGGCACGATCGTCATCCGGACCACGAACGCGTCCAGCAGGACAGCCACAGCCAGGCCGAACCCGATCTCCTTCACCAGGACGTCGATGTTGCTGATGAAGCCGGCGAAGACCGAGATCATGATCAGCGCGGCGGCGGTCACCACCCGGGCGCTGTGCCGGAACCCGGAGACTACCGCGGGGCGGGGCTGCTCGCCGCGGGCGTGCGCTTCCCGGATCCGGGTCACCAGGAAGACCTCGTAGTCCATGGCCAGCCCGAAGGAGATGCCCACCAGGAGGATCGGGATGAAGGACTGGATCGGGCCGGTCGCGGGGACGCCCAGGATCTTGCCGAGCCAGCCCCACTGGAAGACCGCCGTCAGGGCGCCGAGCCCGGCCAGCACCGACAGCACGAACCCGGCGGTCGCCTTGAGCGGCACGAGCAAGGACCGGAAGACGACCAGCAGGAGAAGGAACGCCAGGCCCACCACGGTCAGGAGGTAGGGGATGAGCGCGCTGCTGACCTTGGCGGCGATGTCGATGTTGGCTGCGGTCAGGCCGGTGACCAGGTAACTGGCGCCGGTGGCGGCGTTGATGGCGGGCCGCTCGCCGCGGATCGCATCGACCAGGGTGACGGTCTGCTGCGCGTCGGGAGCGGCGGCCGGGATGGCGCTGATGATGGCCACGTCACCCGCGGCGTCGAACTGGGGCGGGGAGACGGCGACGACGCCGGGTGTGGCGCCGATCTTGCTGGCGACCTGCGCCGCGGCGGCCTTGGGGTCCGGTGTGCCGCTGGTGGTGACGACGATGGCCAGCTGGCCGTTGTAGCCGGGGCCGAAGGCGCGGCTGATGTCGTCGTAGGCGCGCCGTTCGGTGGTCGAGGCAGGCAGGATGGCGTTCCCGGCGTTGCCGAGCCGCATGTGCATGGCCGGCACGGCGATCACCCCCAGGGCCGCGGCGGTCAGCAGCAGCACGGGCAGCGGGTAGCGCAGCACGAAACCGGCCCAGCGGCTGCCCAGGTTCGGCTTGCCGGCGGGAGCAGCCCGCGCTCCGCGGCGGGCGGCGCGGGGAAGCACTGCGCGCGGGAACAAGCCGAGCAGGGCGGGGATGAGGGTGACCGCGACCAGGACCGCGACGGCGACGGTCGCGGCGGCGGTCAGGCCCATCTTGGTGGCCGTGGGGATGCCGATCACCGACAGGCCGGCTAGCGCGATGATGACGGTAAGGCCCGCGAACACCACCGCCGACCCGGCAGTGCCCGCCGCGACCCCTGCCGCCTCCTGCGGCTCCCGGCCCCGGGCGCGCTCTTCGCGGTAGCGGGAGACGATGAACAGGGCGTAGTCGATGCCGACCGCCAGCCCGAGCATGAGGGCCAGCGACTGGGTTGTGCTGGACAGGCCCAGCGCCTTGCCCAGGGCGATGATCCCGGACAGGCTGAGGCCCACTCCGACGGCCGCGGTCAGCAGCGGCAGCCCGGCGGCGGCCAGTGCGCCGAACGTGAGGAGCAGCACGATCGCGTCGACGCCGAGGCTGAACAGCAGCGCCGTGTCCGAGGCCTGGGGTGACAGTGCGTCGCCGCCGATCTCCACCGTCAGGCCCGCGTCCCGGCCGTGGCGGGCCGCGTCCTGCAGGGCGTTCGTGGTGGCGGTGGTGAGGCTGTCGGACACCACGGCGTAGTTGTAGCGATCGCGGTCGAGCCGTCCCGGCTCACCTCGTGGGTCTGGGCGGGATTGTCCCAGCTGCCGACTTGCGGCGAGCGGGCCGCCTCGGCCACGACCTCGCTGATCACCGGTTTGTAGCGTGCGGCAGTGATTTTCTGCCCGTGCGGGGCGACGAAGACGATCTGGGCCGTCGCGCCGTTGGGATTGGCGTGGAAGCTCCGCTGGAGCAGGTCGTTCGCGTTCTGGAACTCGGCGCCGGGGATGGACGAGCTGTCCGGGGGCGCCGCGGGCGCGCGGGTCGCGACCGCAAAAACGCCGCCCAGCACCGCCACCCACACGAATGCGACATACCAGCGGTGCCGGAACGCGAACCGGCCCACCCGGTACAAGAAAGCAGCCACAGCAGGATCTCCGAATCTGATCTGGGATTACCCTGCCAGACTGCCCGCACCGGCCCCCTCCCGTCGTCGCACGCCTGCCGTCAATCCTGCTACGGAAATCGCCGTACGCCAGGACGCGGAGTACGGCGATTTCCGTAGCCGCAGTGCCCGCACACGTCGACAGCGCAGGCACCGTCTGGGCAGCCTGGGATGGCCGCCGCGCACCGCTGCCGCCAACCCCGGCAATGACTGCGCGGCGGACCGCAAACGCGCGAAGGGACAGAAGGTGACAAGCCAGCACGTTCCCGGATTCCACGGCGAGGACCCTGACCTGGCGACCCAGCCCTGGTGGCCCGGCTCACAGGAGCAGCCTTCCCCCGGCCCGAGAGACCGTGCGGCCGCTCGCTGGGACCGGACGCGGCGGGCAGTCGCGGCCGCGCTCGCCGCGGCGTTCGTGGCGCTGCTGCCCGCCGCGATGACGAGTGCATGGATACGCGGCACCGTGCTCAGCACCAGCGGGTACGTCGCCGCGGTCGCCCCCGTCGTGGCGAACCCGGCGATGCGGGCCACGGTGCAGGAAGCCGTCACCAGCCAGGTCCATGCCGCGCTGCGCCGCGCCGAGAGCACGCTGCCGCCCGCCGCCGGCGTGCTGGCCGGCCCCCTGACAGGTTCGCCCACAGTCAGCTGATCAGCGTGCTGAACAGGGACAGCACCCTGGTGGCGAGTACCGGCGGCCAGGTGGTGCTCAACCTGGTGCCGCTGGTCAACGAGGTGCTGCACGGCATCTCCGGCCGCCTGTCCGACCTGTCCGGCGGCGCCATCACCCTGCACCCGTCAGCGGCATCCCCGCCGCCTGCCACGCCCTCAACCGCGTGAGCCACCGGCTGCAGTCATCCACATGCGGCCAGATTCCGCTCTTCCCGGCCGCCGCGCTGCCGGCCCGCGGCAAGTGTTCCGCGCCCTCACCGCCGTCACGTGGCTCGTGCTGGTCCTCACCCCGCTGGCCTTCGCCTGTGCGCTGGCGGCATCGCCCCGCCGACGCCGCACCCTGCTCCAGATGGCCACCGGCGGCACGATCACGCTGCTGGCGGTCACCATCGCAATATCCCGGCTGCTGTCCACTCTCATCACCCGCGGGACCGCGCTACCAGCCGGTGACCAGCGTGATCGTGAATGCCCTGGCAAACAGCTTCTTCACGTTCTTCACGCTCACCACATGGCTCATCGTCGGCGGCTTCGCCCTGGCCGCCGTCACCCTGCTGTCCGGCCCTACCATTGGGCCACGGCGATCTGGGCCACGTTCAGGATCGCGACATAACGCAGCACCCGGCTCGTGCTATCGCCGACGCCGAACACGCCCAGTAGTGCGCTGAGCGCGCGCATCGGGATGCGCCCGTCTCCGACGTAGCGCAGGTGATCGCCGAATAGATCCCACACCAGGGCCCGCGGCCTCGGGATCCGTTGTCTGCCGCTCAGGGGGTTCCGTTCGGACGCCATATGTGACATAATAATACCGAGCGTCAAATAAATGAAACGCTAGATGGCTGGAGTACTACCATGCGGGTCGCGGTTGTCGGCGGCGGGCCGGGCGGGCTGTTCGCCGCCACGCTGATCAAGCGTTCGGACCCGGCGCACGAGGTGACGGTGTTCGAGCGCAACCGGGCCGAGGACACGTTCGGGTTCGGCGTGGTGTTCTCCGACGCCACATTGGCCGGGATCCACGCCACCGATCCGGTGCTGCGAACCGCGCTGACCGAGCACGGCGTGCACTGGGACGCCATCGAGGTGCGGTTGCACGGCGAACGCCACCGCTGCGGCGGCAACGGCATGGCCGCGGTCGAGCGCAAAACGCTGCTGTCCCTGCTGCAGCGGCAGGCTGCCGGTGAGGGCGTCGACGTCCGGTTTTCCGCCGAGGCGGACGCCGACGATATCGTCGCGGCCGGTTACGACCTCGTCCTCGCCGCCGACGGGGCGAACTCCCGGCTCCGCGAGCGCTACCGCGACGTGTTTGAACCGGGCGCCGAGACCGCGACCGCCAAGTTCATCTGGCTCGGCACCACCTATCCGTTCGAGGGGCTGACGTTCGTCCACGAGCGCGGCCCGCACGGGGTGTTCGCCGTACACGGCTACCCGATCGGTAACGGCGTATCGACCTTCATCGTCGAAACGGACGAGCTCTCCTGGGCCGCGGCCGGCCTCGACGAGTTCGACGTCGCCCAGCCCCCGGGCCCGAGCGACGAGAAGAGCCGCGCCTACCTGCAGCGGCTGTTCGCCGGACAGATCGACGGCCATCCGCTGCTGATGAACAACTCCCGCTGGGGCAACTTCCGCACCCGCCGGGCGCGGCGGTGGCGGCACCGGGCCGGTAGTACGGCCATCGCCCTGCTCGGTGATGCCGCGCACACCGCCCACTTCTCCGTCGGCTCCGGCACCAAGATGGCGATGGAGGACGCGATCGCGCTGGCGGCGGCGGTGACCGCCAGTCCGGATGACCTCGACGCCGCCCTCGCTGAGTACGAGCTCATACGCCGCCCGCAGGTGGCGAAGATCCAGGACTCCGCCCGGCCGAGCCTGTCCTGGTGGGAGCACTTCGGCCGCTCCCACGACACGCTCCCGGGCTGGCAGTTCGCTTACCACTTCTTCACCCGGTCGCTGACCGACGGCAAGCTGCGCCGCCGCGACCCTGACTTCGTCGAGACCACGCACGCCCAGTGGAAGGCCGCGCTCGGAGCCACCCCGCTCGACAGCGCGCTGACGATGCCTGGTCACACCGTGCCCGGCCGCGTGGTCACGCTCGAGTCCCGCGCGGTCCGCCTGAGCGAGGACCGGCTACCGCTGTACCCGGGGCCGGCCGGGCCCGGGACGGCCGACGGCGGAGGCTGGGCGCTGGAGATCACCGCCCCGGAGGCCGAGGCGGACCTCGGGCCCGCGCTCGAGGCCGTCGCCAGCGGCGCCGGGGCCGGGGCGGCCCTGATCGCGGTCCGCGCGGGCACGGCGCTGACCCGCCGCCTGATCTGCGAGGAAGCACGACTGGGACACGGCACGCCCGCCCTGCTGATCGAGGATGGCGACGCCGACACCGCCACCACCGCGGTCCTGTCCGGCCGCGCGGACCTGGTCGCCACACCCGAGGGAGCGAATGCGTGAGCACCGTGACAGCTCAGGACGCGGAGCAGATCTACCCGGCCGGGCCCATCGCGCGCCTGCGCCCGCTGTTCGCGCCGCGAGGGATCGCCGTGATTGGCGCCTCGCGTGACCCGGCCAAGCTGGGTGCGGTGATGACGAGGTCGCTGGGCGGGTTCCCGGGGGCCGTGGCGGGAATCAACCCGCGCGACGCCGACCTCTCTGCCCGCCGGTACCGTTCGGTCGCCGACGCCGTCGACCGCACCGGGGCGCCCATCGACCTGGCCGTGGTCTGCGTGCCCGCGGAGCGCTCGGCGGCCGCGCTCACCGAGGCCGCCGAGGCCGGCGTGCGTGCCGCGCTGGTCTGCTCCGGTGGCTACGCGGAAGCCGGCGGAGCCGGCCTCGGTTACGAGCGTGACCTGCTCGCGGCGGCGCACGCCTGCGGGATGGCGCTGCTCGGCCCGAACACGTCGGGCTTCATCGCGCCGGGCCGTCGGCTGACCGCCTCGTTCGTGCCTGGGGCCGCCGCGGTGACCGCCGGACCGGTCGCCGTGGTCGCGGCCAGCGGCGGGGTAAACCATGCGCTCGCCTATCTGCTGACCGAGGCCGGCGTCGGCGTGTCCCTCGCGGTCGGGGTCGGCAACGCGGTGGACGTGACGGCGGCCGACATCCTGTCCTGGCTGGCCGCCGACGAGGAGACCCGCGCGGTGGCCCTGCACGTCGAATCGGTGCCGAACGGCGCGGCGCTGATTGCCGCGGTCAGGGAACTTGCCGCCCGCAAGCCTGTCGTCGCGCTCGTCGTCGGCCGGAACGACGTCGCCGACTTCGCCCGGTCACACACCGGCGCGCTGGCCACGTCGTGGCGCACGACCCGGGCGGCGCTCCGGCACGCGGGCGCCGTCCTGGTCGACGACGAGCGGCAGCTCACCGACGCCGTGACCGCGCTATCGGCGCTGCGCCTGCCGCCCACTGCGGACCCTGGCGTCGGCGTGGTCACCGCACAGGCCGGGCCGGGGCTGCTGCACGCCGACGGCCTGCGCGGCGCAGGGGTCGCCGTGCCGGCGCTGGCACCGGCCACGGTATCTAACCTCGGCGGGCTCCTCCCGCCGCTGACCTACCAGGCCAACCCGGTCGATACAGGCCGGCCTGGCGAGACCTTCGCGGCGGTACTACGCAGCGTGGCCGCCGACCCGGCGATCACGCTGGTGAGCGCCTACACGCTCAGCGAGCCGGACGTCCTCGACCTTCCGGCCGCGGTGGCGGCCGCGGAACCCGGCCCGCTTGTCGTCGGACTCGGCGGCCCGTCGGAGGAGATCAGGCCGCAGCGCGACGCGCTGCGCCGGCTCGGCGTACCCGTCATGACCAGCCCGGCCGCCCTCACCACCGCGGTCCGCGCGCTGGCCGAGGATGCGCGAGCCCAGCTCATGCCGCGGCCTGGCCGCAGGCCCGCGAGCATCCCCCTGGTCATGAAGGCCAGCCCGGTGGATGAGGACCAGGCCAAGACGCTGCTCGCCGCGCTGGGTGTGCCCACCCCGCCCCGGCGTGCCTGCCGCGACCGCGACGAGGCGCACCGTGCCCTGGCCGAACTGCCCGGTCCCGTCGCGGTCAAGATCCTCGATGCCGAGGTCAGCCACAAGTCCGACATCGGCGGGGTCCATCTCGGCATCCGCGGCCGCGCGGGGCTCGACGCGGTCCTGGACGCGCTAGACCGCATCGGGGCTCGCCGGTACCTGATCGAGACGATGGCGCCGCCCGGCGTCGACCTGATCGTCGGCGCGTCGCGGGACGCGGTCTTCGGCCCGGTCGTGCTAGCCGGACTGGGCGGGACGGTGGCCGAAGCGCTGGCCGACGTCGCCGTCGCGCCCGCCCCGCTTGCGCCTGCCCAGGCCGCGAGCCTGACCAGCGAGCTCGCAGGCCGCGCCCTGCTTGACGGGTTCCGCGGCGGCCCGGTCGCCGACCGCGCCGCGATCGGCGAGGTCCTGGCCGCCCTCGGTGACCTGCTGGCAGCTAACCCGGCTCTGGAGGCGGTCGAGATCAATCCCCTGCGCGTCACCGGCCAGGGCCTGCTCGCCCTCGACGCTGTCGTGACCCTCGCCGAGCCAGCCGCGTCGAAGGAGACGGACCATGCCTGATGCACCTGCTGTCACCCCGGTGGCCCAGGGAACGGCGCCCTGGCCGGAGCAGACTGTCCGGGAGTATGTGGCCCGCGGCTGGTGGCGGGGCCGTGCGCTCGGCACCGAACTGTGGAGCGCGGCTGACGTCCGGCCCGGCGCGCCCGCGGTAATCGACGGCGCGGTCCGGCTGACGTACCGGTCGGTGACCGCCCGGGCCGACGCTCTCGCCACGAAGCTCACCGACGACCTCGGCCTGCGCCGCGGCGACCGCATCGTGGTCCAGTTGCCGAACTGCTGGCAGTTCACCGTCCTGCTGCTCGGCTGCCTGCGCGCCGGGATCATCCCGGTCATGGCGCTGCCCGCGCACCGTCGGCACGAGCTGGCCTACCTGGTCAGCCACAGCGAGGCCGTGGCCGTCGCCGTTCCCGGCCTGGTGCGCGACTTCGACCATCAGCAGATGGCGGAAGCGCTGGTGGCCGACTGCCCGACGCTGCGGGTTGTGCTGACGACGAGCGAGATCGTCCGGGCCGGGTGTACCGATCTCACTGCCCAGTGCGCCGAGCCGGCGGAGGCGGACATGCCGGCCGCCCGGCGGCGGTGGGACGCCGACCCGCCCGGCAGCCGCGAGGTCGCGCTGTTCCTGCTGTCCGGCGGCACCACCGGACTGCCCAAACTCATCGCACGGACCCACGACGACTACGCCTACAACGCGCGCGCCAGCGCCGCACTGTGCGAGCTCGGGCCGGACACGGTCTACCTGACGGCGCTGCCGGCATCGCACAACTTCCCGCTGGCCTGCCCGGGCATCCTGGGCACCCTGCTGTCCGGCGGCCGCGTCGTCATGCTGCCGTCGCCGGAGCCGGAGCGGTCTTTCGCCACCATCGCCGCCGAGGAGGTCACCGTCACCGCCGCCGTACCCGCGGTCGCGCAGCGGTGGCTCAGGCACGCACGGGAGCACGGCGCCAGTCAGCTGGGCACGCTGAGGCTGCTGCAGGTCGGCGGCGCGCGGCTGGCGGACGAGATCGCCCGCCAGGTCCGGCCGGTCCTCGGCTGCACCCTGCAGCAGGTATTCGGGATGGCCGAGGGGCTGCTGAACTACACCCGCCTGGACGACCCGGAGGACGTCATCTGCACTACCCAGGGTCGGCCGCTCAGCGAGGGGGACGAGGTCCGGCTCGTCGACGCGTTCGACTACGACGTCCCCGAGGGTGAGCCGGGCTCACTGCTCACCCGGGGCCCGTATACGCCGCGCGGGTACTACCGGGCGGCGGAGCAGAACGCGCGCGCCTTCACGGCCGACGGCTGGTACCGCAGCGGCGACATCGTCCGCCGCCGGCCCGACGGCAACCTCGTCGTCGAGGGGCGGGACAAGGACATGATCAACCGCGGCGGGGAGAAGATCAGCGCGGAGGAGGTGGAGAATCTCGTCTACCAGCTCCCGCAGGTCGCCCAGGTCGCCGCCGTCGCCATGCCCGACCCCGATCTCGGCGAGCGGGTCTGCGTCTACACCGTCCTGACGCCCGGCGCCGCGCTCACCCTCGACGACGTCCGCGCCGCCATGACGAAAGCCGAGGTCGCCCGGTTCAAGTGGCCCGAGCGACTCGTCATCGTGCCCGAACTGCCCGCCACCAAGGTCGGCAAGATCGACAAGAAGGCGCTGCGCGCTGACATCGCCGCGCGGCTGGCCCACGACTAAGGAAGCAACCGAAAATGACCAGCCTGACAGACAAGACGGCCGACGCCGTCTTCGACAGCCCAGAACACCAGGCCAAGCTAGCCGAGCTCTACCGGGACTTCGACGCGGAGGGTATGACGCCGCTGTGGCAGACCCGTGAGGGCCTGATGCCGTTCCGGCCCGAACCGCACGCGGTCCCGCACCTGTGGCGGTGGGCCCGGCTGTACCCGCTCGCCGCCCGCAGCGCCGACCTGGTGCCGGTCGGGCGGGGCGGCGAGCGCCGCGCCATCGGCCTGGGTAACCCGGGCCTGCCCGGCGACCCTTACGCTACTCCCACGCTGTGGGCCGCCATCCAGTACCTCGCCCCCCGGGAGAACGCACCCGAGCACCGGCATACCCAGTCCGCGTTCCGGTTCGTGCTGGAAGGCGAGGGCGTGTGGACCGTCGTCGACGGCGACCCGGTGGCCATGCGCCGCGGCGACCTGCTGCTCACCCCCGGATGGCACTTCCACGGGCACCAGAACGTCTCAGACCAGCCGATGGCGTGGCTCGACGGCCTCGACATCCCGTTCGTCGCCACCATGGACCAGGGCTTCTTCGAGTTCGGCCTGGATGAGGTGCGGGACACCTCGACCCCGGATCGCAGCCGCGGCGAGCGGCTGTGGGGCGGCCCCGGCCTGATCCCCGTCTCGGCCGCGGGCCAGCCACGCCCGGCCTCCCCGCTGATGGCCTACCGGTGGGCGCACACCGACGCCGCACTACGTGCCCAGCTGGAGCTGGAGTTTGAAGGCCACCCCGGCGTACTGGAGCCCGGTCACGCCGCGGTCCGGTTCGCCAACCCCACGACCGGGGGTGACGCACTCCCCACGATGCGGACAGAGATGCACAGGCTGCGCGGCGGGACCAGCACGGCCCGCACCCGCACCACGGCGTCCTCGGTCTGGCAGGTCTTCGACGGCCGCGGCACGGTCACGCTGGACAGCGAGGTGCACGAGCTGGAACACGGCGATGTCTTCGCGGTTCCCTCCTGGTGCGAGCTGTCCTTGCACGCGGACACCGAGTTGGACCTGTTCACCTTCTCCGACGCGCCGGTCTTCGAGAAGCTGTCCCTGCTGCGCACCGAGGTCACCGGCTGATGCGGCTCGCGACCATCCGCGTCGCCGATGGCACTCGTGCCGTCCGGATCGACGGCGGCCAGGCGATCGAGACCGGCCACTCCGACGTCGGGGCACTGCTCGCCGCCCCGCACTGGCGCGACCAGGCGGCGGCCGCGAGCGGCGAGCAGCACCCGGCTTCGTCCCTGGACCTCGCCCCCGTGGTCCCGCGGCCCGGCAAGGTGGTCTGCGTCGGGCTGAACTACCGCAACCACATCCTCGAGATGGGCCGGGAGCTGCCTGAGTACCCCACCCTGTTCGCCAAGTTCGCCGACGCGCTCATCGGGCCGCAGGACCCCATCCAGCTCGCCCCCGAGTCCTCGGCGGTGGACTGGGAAGCCGAGCTCGCGGTCGTCGTCGGCAGCACCGTCCGCCGGGCCGGCGCGGCCGAGGCCGAGGCTGCGATCGTCGGGTTCACCGTGCTCAACGACGTCACCATGCGGGACTGGCAGTACCGCACCACCCAGTGGCTGCAGGGCAAGACCTTCGAGGCGACGACCCCGATCGGCCCCGTGCTGGTGACTCCGGACGAACTGCCTGGCGGCGTCCGCCCCGCGCTGCCGCTCACCGGCGCGGTGGACGGCGAGACCGTGCAGAAGGCCGACACCTCGGACCTTGTCTTCGACCCAGTCACCCTGGTCCGCTATGTCTCCGTGATTATGACGCTGCGGCCCGGCGATGTCATCGCCACCGGCACGCCCGGCGGGGTCGGCCACGCCCGCAAGCCGCCGCGTTACCTGGCCGCGGGCATGACGCTGACGACCGAGATCGCGGGCATCGGGCGGCTGGAGAACGCCGTGGAAGCGCCGTGATCGCGCGCCGGTGGATGGATGATGGCACCCGGCTGTTCCTCGGCGCCCTCGCGGACCTCGGCGACGATGACCTGGACCGTCCCCTGGCACTGCCGGGCTGGACCGGGCGGCATGTCGTCGCCCACGTCCACTACAACGCCCGGGCGCTTGGCCGCCTCGTGCAGTGGGCGACGACAGGCGTGGAGAACCGGATGTACGCCTCGCCCGAACAACGCGCCAGCGAGATCGAGGAGGGCGCGGCTCGGCCCGCCCCCGAGCTCAGGGATCTGGTGCGGCGATCCGCGGATGACCTGGCCGCCGCCCTAGACGGGCTGCCCGCGGGAGCGTGGGACGCGACCGTGGTGACCGCGCAGGGCCGCACCGTCCCGGCCACCGAGATTCCCTGGATGCGCGCGCGGGAGGTGTGCGTCCACGCCATCGATCTCGGGGCGGGAATCACGTTCGGCGACCCGCCGGCCGACTTCACCGCCGCCCTGCTCGCCGACGTCGTCCGCAAGCGCGCCGGGGCCGGCGAAGGACCGGAGCTCGCGGCCTGGCTCACTGGCCGGGTACCGGCCGCGCCCAAGCTGGCCGCCTGGCTATGAACCGAACGGATTCGGTGGCGCCCCATGCCTGAGCTTGACGTTCCCGGGACGGCGCTGTACTACGACAGCGCCGGACCTGGGCCACCGAGGTGATTCCTGAGGTTGCTCAGGTCTCGCGCTCCCCGACCTGCGGTTCGCCTGACAGGGCCGCCGGGTGACCAGCTGCACCCACGAGAAATCCGATGACGATCACGCAACCGGCAAACTAGCGTGTGGAAGGTGACGGACGCGGGGCGCGCCGGGCGGGTGCGTCTACTTTGACCGCTTCTGCCTTTCCGGCACGCTGGCGACCGCGCGAAACCGGGCGGCGGAGAAGCAGGCCGGTCAGCATTCTCAGCAGGTTCCCCGGCTGTGATACGCGATCGTCTCGGAGGCGGGCGGCTGCCTATCGCGCCTGGTTACAAGCCGCTTGGTGCGCTTAACAAGCTGTATCCGTTCGGTCGGCTGCTGCGGCGGCTTCGACGTTGTCGAGGAGCGCCTCGAGTATCAGGTTATGAAGCGGCTCGATCCGCTCACGCCAGATCGCCTCGTACTTCCCGACCGCGCGGCCCTCGAGTGTGTGGCGCAGAACGGTCGCGCCTTCGGCAACCCCCAGCTCGAACCAGTGCTCGCCCCGTAGTCCGTCCGGCCTGATCACTCGGAATGCGCGCGCGGCATCTGGGCGATCGAACTCTTCCCAGAGCATCGGTCCGGCGTCGTACAAACGGTGTCCGTGCAGCCGGGGAGCGGGAGCGATCTGCGTGGGCCAGATACGATCGAAGTCCGCGATGAGCGTAGCGATCCGCTCTGGCGGCGCAGCGACAATCCGCTCATGGCGGTTCCTGATCTTCATCCGCTGCTCATCTCACCGTTGTGCTGTCGTCCCTTAGACCAGGCCGCGCGCCGTCCCGTGACACCGGGGCTCGGCAGGATCGCACTGCGGGCCGGGCGCTGGCGTTGAGTTTCCCGAAGCACGGCTATCGAGACGGACCCGCCCCGCTTCGGCTACGCAAAGTGACCGCCTGCTGCTGCGGCTGGCACATACGGCTCGGGCGGCCAGGTCTCCCGTTGTGCCTGCGATGCTAAAGAACACAATGGTCTAGTGCCTAGTACCAGTGAGGCCGGACTTTCCTGGACCAGTTCCGGGCTGGACTTCCTTGTCCACCTGGACCGCAACGCGCGGGGGTTCGGCGCCGCGCTGCAGCGGGCGGTCCGGGACGCGATCAGGTCTGGGCGCCTGCACGCGGGCGATCCGCTGCCCTCTACCCGGGCCCTGGCCGGTGATCTGGGCGTGGCCCGGGGAACCGTCGTGGAGGCGTACGAGCAGCTGATCGCGGAGGGATGGCTGGCGGCGCGGCAAGGGGCGGTGACACGGGTGGCGGACCTGCCTCCGGCGCCGCCGGCGCCCGCCGACCCGCCGGCTGACCCCGCGCCGCGCCATGACCTGCGGCCCGGTCACGCCGACCCGTCAAGCTTCCCGCGGCAGGCTTGGGCCGCTGCGATGCGCCGGGTGCTGGCCGAGGCGCCCGACGAGGCGTTCGGGTACGCCGATCCGCGCGGCCGGGCCGAGCTGCGCGTAGCGCTGGCTGGATACCTGGGGCGGGCCAGGGATGTGCGCGCCGCAGCCGCAGCCGTGCAGGTCTGTGCCGGCGCTGGGCACGGCCTGGGCATCGCGTTCCGGGCTGTCGCCGCCCTGGGCGCCCGTACCGTCGCGGTGGAGGATCCCAGCTCGCCGCGGATGCGCGAGATCGCCGCTGCGGCTGGTCTTGCGGTACGGGCGCTGCCCTGCGACGATCTCGGCGCCAGGGCGGATGCGCTGGCCGGGCTCGGCGCGGAAGCGGTCGTGGTAACGCCGGCGCACCAGTACCCGCTGGGGGTCATACTGCACCCGCGGCGCCGCGCCGAGCTGATCGCCTGGTCCAGCGACAGCGGCGGGATCCTCATCGAGGATGACTACGACGGCGAACTGCGGTATGACCGGCAGCCAGTCGGCGCGCTGCAGGCCCTGGCCCCGGGCAGGGTGATCTACGTCGGCACCACGAGCAAGTCCCTGGCGGCCGCGCTTCGGGTCGGCTGGCTGGTGGTGCCTGCGCAGCTGACGGGCGCGGTCGCAGACACGATGCGGGGCATCAATGCGTGGCCTTCTTCGCTCGAGCAGCTGGCGCTCGCCCGGTTCATCGAAACCGGGATGTTCGACCGGCACATCCGCATGATGCGCGGCATCTACCGCGAGCGGCGCGACCTGCTCGCCGCTACGCTCGCCAGCCGGGCCCCGATGCTGCAGATCACCGGCATCGCCGCCGGCGGCCATGCCCTTGTCCAGATGCCGCCGGGCGGGCCCGGCGAGCATGAGGTCATCACCAAGGCGACGCTGGCCGGGCTCGCGCTCGACGGGCTGAGCAGCTACCGCGTCGGCGACGCAGGCGCGGAACCGCCCGGCCCGGCGCTGGTCATCGGTTACGGGACCCCGGCCGGGCGGAGCTATCGCGCGGCGGTCGCCGCGCTCGGCGATCTCCTCCACTCCCTCTACCCGCCCGGTTGACCGGCCGACGGGCCAACTGGTACACCACAGCAGCAGTCCACTGGTCCTATCAACAGGACCAGCACGGGACTAGCGTGCCTGCCAGAGGGCAAAGCCCGGGCATGCCGGCCACGGCCGGCCGCCGGGCACGCGAGACCGAGCGGAAGGACTCAGATGCTGACCACCGGCACACCGGGCGTTGATGCGGTCATGGCCGTGTTCGCCGCGGTCGAGCAACGTGATGACCAGGCCCTGGCCCGCGCATGCCAGCCCGATGTCGAGTTCTGCTGGCCACCGTCCCTGCCCTACGGCGGCAGCGCCCGGGGACTGGCCCGGCGCGGCGAAGGCTGGGCCGCCTACTGGGACCGGCTGCAGCCCACCGCCAAGCACCGGCGGCTCCATCCGCGGGTGATCGCGGCGGCCGACCAGGAAGTCGTTGTACTGTGGCGGCAGCGCGGCCTGACCCCGGCCGGGGACAGCCTCGACAGCGAGGTGCTGGGCCTCTACCGCCTCAGCGACGGGAAGCTCGCCCGCGGACAGATGTTCTACTTCGATCCCGCATCGGTCTGCGCATTCCTCGCCAGAGCCAGCCGGGCCGCACCCGCCTGACCCAGGCCGACCACCAAACCCGCCGCCCGCTCGGCCGCCACATCAGCCGCCGACTGGCTCGTCGCCGCATAAAGCGGCCCAATTCGGACGGCCCGTTGCCACACCAACTCCTCAGGCTGCATGCCGCCGAACCTCGCACCACGGCTGGGACGCCGGCCGATACGACCATTGACACCTCGGACACGCCCAGAGCCGGATAATCTGCGCGCAATCGTGGGCGCGAAGTCACGGCGACCAACCGCGCCGATTCACTTACGAGGGCCGGCCCGCGTCGGTCCCGTTTTGGTCGGCGTTGGTAGTCAGCGCGTCACAGGCAGGCCGGGCAGAGCTTGTCGTATTCCTCCATGATCAGGACTCTCTGATCAAGCTCTCGGAACTTCGATTCTGGGATATCGATGTACTCGGTGGACCCGTCCGGGTGGCGCTTTATATGCCGGGGGCCGAAGATCCGCTCGGGGAAGGCTTCGATGTCCACCGAGCCATCAGGGCGCCGGGGCATGTCGGCTGGCCTGAGCGGTAGCCTAACGGCGACGACATACTCGTCCGGGTGGCGCGGCAGGTATTCAGCCGGTGCCGGACCCCCGAAATGGCGGAGCATGTAGCCAGCGTACTGCTGCAACAGTCCGATCAGATTGCCTCGTCCTCCCCGATAGGTGCCGGGGCTTCTTCCCGGAAATTCGCCGCGCGCGTTTCGGGCCTGGCTACTGAACAGGTATTTGAATTAGCGCGCCCGACAGGATTCGGCCCCGCGACGTGCTGCTTAGAAGGCGCATTTGAACAATCGCGGAACGTCGCCTGGCGTCGCCCTATGAGGCGTCTAGCTGGACGAATCATCGGGGCGTGTCGCTCTGCGTCGCTCGGCGTCTGCCTCCGGTGGCTCTCTGATTGGCTCCCCGAAATCTAGTTGCCCTCGCTCATGTTCGAGTGTGCTCGGGCGCGGAACATAACCTCTCTCCGAGGCGTTTCAGGTAAGATGGTATCTGATCGGATACGTTGAGGATGAGGGATGGAACCTGGCGGACTGCTGGAGCGTGCCCGGGCCGATGCTGGCTTGACCCAGGACGAGCTTGCCCGGCGGGCTGGCACGTCGCGTACCGCGCTGTCGGCGTATGAAAATGGCCGGAAGTCGCCCACGATGGCAACTTTCGCCCGGCTGCTCTCGGAGGCCGGGTATGAGCTGGCGGCGCAGCCGCAGGTGACATTCACCCGGCAGCCCGCCGCGCGGGGCAGGTGGGTGTGGGTGCCGGATCACCTGCCGCGCCTGGACGTGGCGCGCGCGTTCGCGCGGGTGCGGTTGCCGCTGCACCTGAACTGGTCGGCGCCCGGGCGGGTCTTCGACCTTGGCTCGCGTGCCGACCGCGCGCGCGTGTACGAGATCGTGCTGCAGGAGGGCCGCCCGGCCGACATCCTGGCCTACGTGGACGGCGCGCTGCTTGTTGACTTGTGGGATGATCTGGTGTTCCCGCGGGCGGTCCGGTCAGCGTGGACGCCGGTGGTCCATGCGTCTCGCGAGATGGCGGCGTAGATGCCGGGCAAGGACCCGCGAGATGGTTCGGTATGACGGACCTGACGGACTTCCAGCTCGAGGTGACCCGTCTGTTCTTTGGCCTGCCCGCGAGCAAGGGATTTCTGCTGGCTGGGGGAGCGGCCCTGCTCGCGCAGCGCCTCACGACACGGCCTACGGAAGACCTCGATTTCTTCACCGCCCCGGACCGCGGCCACGTGCCCGCGGCGCGCGACGCGCTGGTAGCCGCGGCGCGGGAGCGCGGCTGGGCCACCGAGCGTATCCACGACAGCGACACATTCTGCCGGCTCGTCATCCGGAGCGGCACAGCCGAAGTGGTGACCGATCTCGCCGTGGATACGCCACCGGACTTTCCTGCCTCTTCAACCGCTGCCGGGCCTACGCTGGCTCCTGAGGAACTCGCCGGGCGCAAGCTGCTCGCGCTATTCGACCGGGCCGCGGCACGGGACTTCGCCGACGTACGACTACTCGTCCGGCGCTTCGGCAAGGATGTCCTCCTGACCCGCGCCGCACAGATCGATGCGGGCTTTGATATCGGGACCCTGGCCGGCATGATCGCCACCCTGGATCGGTTCGCCGACGACGAGATACCACTACCCGAAGGCTCATCAGTGGCCGAACTGCGGGCCTTCTACGCGGAATGGCGATCCGAGCTGATGGAGCTAGGCGAAGGCTAGTCTCAATGCCCGGCGGACGCCCTTGCCGCAATATTTCTCGCAGCTCGGCGACCTGGCCCTGGCGCGCCCGGCAGGATTCGAACCCGCGACCCGCTGCTTAGAAGGCACATTTGAATTATCGCGGGACGTCGCCTAGTGTCGCCCTGCGAGTCATCTAGCAGCAGTTATTGTCGCTGACTGTCGGAGGGCGTCGCGCGGCGTCTGTCTCCATTGGCTCCCCAACTGGCTCCCAAAATTTAGTTGCCTTCGCTAATGTTCGAATATACGAAAATAGTGTCGGCTCGATGCTGCTTCGGCGTGTCGCCGGCAAGCCTAGCCATCTACCCGTAACGCTGTGTCATCGACGGCTGCGGGAGAACGCGCGCAGTCGCGCCGATCGGTGCGGGCATCGGTTCGATGCCGATCAGGACATGGTTCGCGCAGAGGTGTACGTTCTGGGTGCCTGCGAGCCGACGGCACAGGGGATCGCTGGCTTACTGTCTGGGGCCGGGGCGCGGGCAGAACTGCGGCCGGTTCTCAGAAGTTCGCTCTGGTCGTCGCGCACGCCGGATTGGTGAGACTATCGGGATTGCGGGTGTTCGCGCGGCCCATGCACGGGGTAGGGCGCCGGTGAGTGCGCTGGCCGGGGAGGGCGAGGATGACGGATCCTGCCGTCAGCGGCGCCGGGGATGCGCCGGGCCGGCTGCCGCGACCGCGGACAAGCTTCGTAGGCAGGGAGAGCGACCTTGCCCAGGCTCGGCACCTTCTCGGCCACAACAGGCTGCTGACCCTGACGGGCCCCGGTGGCTGCGGCAAGACGAGGTTGTCGATCGCGCTGGCGGCCCGCGTGATGGGCGCCTTTCCCGAGGGCGTGCGCTTCGTGCCGCTCGCGGCGATCAGCGATGCGTCGTTGGTGCCGGTCTCGATCGCCCAGGGCATGGGGCTGCAGGACTCACGGGACGGACCGCTGCTGGAGCACCTGAGCGGTTACCTGGGAGATCGCAAGCTGTTGCTGGTGCTTGACAACTTCGAGCACGTGCTCGCTGCGGGTGAGTTCGTCCAGGAGCTCCTTGCCGGGAGCACTCAGCTGCGGATCCTGGTCACGAGCCGCTCGCCGTTGCACCTGTCTGGCGAGCAGGAGTTCCCGGTGCCCGCGTTGCGGGTGCCGGAACCGGGCGGGGCACCGTCGGTCACCGCGGTCGCGGCGTGTGAGTCGGCGCAGCTGTTCGCCGCGCGGGCGGCTGCTTTGGTGCCCGGTTTCGCCATCGACGAGCATAACGCTGGGGCGATCGCGGGGATCGTGGAGCGGCTCGACGGCCTGCCGCTGGCGATCGAGCTGGCCGCCGCGCGGGTCAAGCTGCTGCCGCCGGCGGCGATCCTGGCGCGGCTGGAGGACTCGCTGGGCCTGCTGGTCAGCGGCGGCCGGGATGCGCCGGACCGGCAGCGCACATTGCGTGCCGCTATTTCCTGGAGCTATGACCTGCTGAGCGAGGCAGCACGGCGCCTGCTCGCGGCGGCCTCGGTGTTCAGGGGCGGCATCAGCCTGGAGAGGATCGAGGCCGTCTGCGCGGAAGCGCTGCACCTCGGGGTGCCGGTTCTTGACGCGCTGCAGCAGCTAGTCGACCATAGCTTGTTGCGCCTTGTGGTACCGTCCGCGCCGGTGCCGCGCTACGCGATGCTGGAGACCGTCCGCGAGTTCGCTGCTGGGCGGCTGAGCACCATGCCGGACGCCGCCGCCATCCGCGCGGCCCATGCCGGGCAGTTCGGCCGTCTGGCCAACGACCTTGCCCGTCCGCCGTGCTGGCCAGCCAGGGATGGGCTCGACCTGCTGGAACTGGAGCACGACAACTTCCGTGTGGCCCTGGACTGGTACCACCGGGAGGACCCGTCCGCCGCGTTGCGGCTGGCCAACCGGCTCACCGCGTTCTGGTCCGCGCGAGGCCACTTCTCCGAGGGGCGGCGACGCCTGGGCGAGTTGCTGGAACTGGTCCCAGACGACGACCCCGAGCGGGTGGACGCCCTGAGCGGTGCGGCGTGGCTCGCCACCGACCAGGGAGACCGCGCTTCGGCCATCCCGCTGCTCGACGAGAGCATCGAACGGGCCCGTGCCACGCATGATGTTGTCCGTGAGGCCACCGCCCTGTATTACCGGGGGCGGGCCAAGCAGATCATCGGCGACCCGGCCGGGGGTGGGGCAGACATTGAACGGGCGTGGGAGCTGCAGACCGACGGCGGCGGCGCCGACCTCGCGGCGGCCCTGTGGTGGGCCGGGGCTGCGGCAATGTTCGAGGACGACCTGGGCCTTGCCATCGAACGGTTCGAACGCTGCGCCGAGCTGTCTGGGGCGCTCGGTCTGCCCGCAATCGAAGCCCGGGCCCTCCAGCTGCTCGGCGTGTCCCGCCTCGAGCTCGGTGACCTGCACGGCGCCAGGTCAGCGCTCGGAAAGGGTGTGCCGGCCATCGCAGGCATCGGGGATCGTTTCGCCATCCCGGTCGGGCTGAGCGCCCTGGCCGGCCTGGCAGCCAAGGGGGGCCGGCTGCGGGCTGCGCTCCGGCTGGCCGGCGCTGCCGCGGCGTACGAGGAGGTCAACCAGACCTATCGGCCCCAGAAGATCCGCGCTTTCCTCGACGCGTGGCTGGCGCCGGTCCGCACGACGGTCGGCACCGCGGCGGCGAAACTGTTCGACGAGGGGCGCGGGCTGGCGCCCGGCCAGGCGATCGCGCTGGGCCTGGACGACAAGCCCGAGGACCGGTGGCGAGGCGGCCCGTCGGCGAGCCTTACCCGCCGTGAGCGGGAGATCGCGGCGCTGGTGGCTACGGGGCTGACCAACCGCGAGATCGCCGGGCAGCTGTACCTGTCGGTGCGCACCGTCGAGGTGCACGTCGACCACATCCTGTCGAAGCTCGGGTTCCGGACTCGCACTCAGCTGGCGGCATGGATACACCAGGAAGGCCTGGCGCCGCGAATTACGTAGTCCCCTTACGTAGTTCTTCTGACGACCCGGCTGGCTCTGACGTCGATCGTTGCTGCCATGAGCGCAACACAGACATCAACGTCGCACTGCCAGGCTGCTGGCGCCCCCGGGATCCGCATCGGATCGTCGACACGAGCGACGGTCGGGCCCGGGAGAGTTATCCGCGTCCGTCCGTCCCCGACGTTGGCTAGTGGCAGAACGTGGCAATACGCCGGGGTCTATGAGCTTCAAGGAGAGTGATCGGCATGTGCACCGACGACATAGCCACCGCCCATCTGCACCAGCCCGATCCCCAGGTGCTGCACGATTTCGAGCCCAGGGTGGTCTTCGACCTCGAACCGGTCGACTCGGTGACGGTAACGATGCTAATGAGGTTTTCTCAACAACTTTCAGCTGATCATCTTGTGCTCGAATTGCGTGAGGACGAGCGCGGACTTGACGATGTCGCCGATCGTGGTCGGGCTGACCGTGACGCGCTGCAGGACGCGCCACCGCTGAGACATC
>WNGE01003330.1_pt1 | contig 36748 bp, 30 predicted proteins | sample 5400651 | NCBI WGS metagenome assembly WNGE01 (sample SAMN13153370, study PRJNA577476) | soil metagenome | isolation source: 60 cm soil or saprolite under grassland replicate 2 | place: USA:California | collected 2016-06-15
CTCCCGGGCAACGTGAAGGGGACGAACTACATCGCCGCCGAGATCCGGCGCTTAGGCCTCGTTCCCGCGGGCGACAGCGGCACGTACTTCCAGACGATTCCCCTCAAGACCCGCGAGTTCGACACGACGTCCACGTTCACGGTGGGTGGCGCGCCGCTCACCGCCTTCGTCGACTATCTGCCCAACACACGCGTGCCCGTGACGAACCCCGCCGTGCCGATCGTGTTCGGCGGCGACTTCGGAGATTCGACGCGCACGCTCACGGCGGAGCAGATGGGTGGAAAGCTGGTGGTGTTCCGCCTCCGGGGCGGCCTCGGGCGGCGCATCCGCTTTCCGAGCCTGCCGGACGCGGTCGGCATCGCCCTCGTCGCCCTCGACAGCCTGCCGCCGCAGTTCCAGGCCTTCTTCCGGCGGCCGCAGACGTTCGTCGACGACATCCCCCCCGGCACGCCGGCGCCGACGCCGACGTTCCTGATCACGAGCGGCGCGGCGGCCAGGCTGTTCGGCCGGTCGCTCGACTCGCTTAGCTTCGGTGCCTTGGGCGCCACGGCGGCGCTCGCGATGCTGCGTCCCGAAGGCGCGGATGACGCCCGCAAACAGCCGACGCCGGAGCAGCTGGCCCAGGTCAATCAGCGATTGGCGGCGTTCCGCGCCGCGCACCCCGGGCGCACGCGCATCGATTCGATCAGCAACGGCGCCGACGACGACGGCTCCGGCTCGGTCTCGGCGCTGGAGATCGCCGAGTATTTCGCGGCGCTGCGCCAGAAGCCCAAGCGGTCGCTCATCTTCGTGTGGCACGTAGGGGAGGAGAAGGGGCTGTTGGGCTCGCGCTTCTTCACCGACCATCCGACGGTCCCGCGGGATTCGATCGTGGCGCAGCTCAACATGGACATGGTCGGCCGCGGCGACGCGAGTGATGAGACGGGACGCACCAAGGATTCGGTGGCGCTGCACGGCAGCCCCAACTATCTGCAACTCGTGGGGTCGCGCCGCTTATCGACCGAGCTGGGCGACCTGGTCGAGCAGGTCAACACGCAGGGGCATCACAGCCTGACGTTCGACTACGGGCTGGACGCGGACGGTCACCCCGCCAACATCTACTGCCGCAGCGATCACTACGAGTACGCGCGCTACGGCATCCCCATCGTGTTCTTCACGACCGGCCTGCACCGCGACTACCACCAGGTCACCGACGAGTCTCAGTACATCGACTACGAGCACATGGCGCGGGTCGACCGCCTGGTGGCCGACGTGGCGCTGCGCGTGGCGAACCTCGATCACCGCGTCGTGGTGGACAAGCCCAAGCCCGATCCCAACGGGCAGTGCCGGCAGTAGCGGGCTAGGCCGCTCCCGCGAGGTTGTACAGGGCGCGCCAGGCGCGAAAGACTTCGCGATAGTCGTCGTGGGAGTACGCCACGGTCCGCGGCCCCGCGCGTTTGGACCCCGGCACCAGCTCGGCCATGTCCGCCATGACCGTCATCTGGAAATCCACCTCCAGCGCGATGGGCGGCTCGATCGTGTACGGCCGGGGCAGCGGCTTCTGGCGCAGGGCATCCGCCGCCGCGTCGCGGATCAGCCGGCACGCCACCGCCGGCGCCACGCTTTTGGCGGCGTGGCGGCTCACCGCTTCTTTCACCACAACACAATGGATGGCGTCGCCGAGCAGATCCTTGGCTTCCGCGGCGAGGGCGCTGTCCCCGCTGGCGAGCACGACCGGCACGCCGAAAGCGCCCGCCAGCGCGGCGTTCAAGGCGAGCTCCCCCACGGGGCGGCCGTTCAGGCGGGCCTCGCGGACGCAGTCGCTATAGGTGTGATCCAGGACGGCGTTCTTCGTCCCCGCGCGGGCGTGGTAGCCGATGCACATCGCGGCGTCGAAGCCGCCGTCGATGCCTTCCATCATCGACCACGGCTTGGGGTCGCCGCTCAAGAGCACGGCGGCGTGGTTCAGCTCCTCGGCGAGGAGGTTGCGCATGAACCAGTGGCTGTCGTTGACGAGCACCTGGTTGGCGCCGGCTTCGAGCGCGCCCTCGATGGCGGCGTTGGCTTCGGCGGTCATGAGCTTGCGGCAGCGCGCGTACTCCGCGGCGCAGCGGGGATCGACGGGGTTCGTTTGATCTTCGTGCACTACCCCTGCTATGCCCTCCATATCCACGGAGATGTAGACTCTCATGGCCGGGAAGGTATTCACTTTGCAGTACAAAGTACTTGACAAAACCGGGCCAAAGCGTAAATTGGTGCCCATGACGGGCCCCGAGCCGCTGCACGATCGCGCCCTGGCGAACCTGCAGTACATCCGGTCCGCCATGGAGCGCGCGGGCTCCTTCACCGCCGTGCCCGGCTGGGGGATGGTGGCGGTCGGGGCGACGGCGCTGGTGGCGGCGTGGGTCGCCCACCGGACCGTCGACGAGGCGAGCTGGCTACGCGTATGGCTCGCCGAAGGCGTGCTGGCCTTCGCGCTCGGCAGCGGCGCCCTCCTGCACAAGGCGCGGCGGGGCGGCGACCCGGTGCTCTCCGGTCCGGGACGGCGCTTCGGGCTGAGCTTTCTGCCGGCGCTGCTCGTCGGCGCCCTGCTCACCCTGGCGCTGCAGCGCCACGGGGAGTATGCAGCCGCGACGGGGACGATCCCGGGAATGTGGCTGCTGTGTTATGGCACGGGGGTCGTGACGGGCGGCGCGTTTTCGGTGCGCGTCGTGCCCCTGATGGGGCTGGGCTTCATGGCCCTCGGGGCGCTCGCGCTGTTCGCTCCGGCCGCCTGGCGCGACGCGCTCATGGCCGCCGGCTTCGGCGGCCTGCACATCGCGTTCGGCGCGATCATCGCACGGAGGTACGGTGGCTAAACACAGCAGCGCGGCCCGGAAGACGGACGCCGACGCCCCGCCCGTGGGCGCGACGCGGCGCCGGGCGGCCCAGGCCGCGGCGCTCGATCGCCTCATTCACGAGCGCATCCGCCTCGGCATCGTGAGCGCCCTGGCCGTCAGCGACAGCCTCACCTTCAACGACCTCAAGGGGCTGCTCAAGACCTCGGACGGCAATCTGAGCGTCCACGCCCGCAAGCTCGAGGAAGCGCAGTACGTCGCGTGCACGAAGTCGTTCGCCGGCCGGGTGCCGCAGACCGCGTATCGCCTCACGGCGGCCGGCCGCCGGGCCCTGGAGCGGTATCTCGACCACATGGAGGCGCTGATTCGCGCCACCCGCGAGCGCTAGCGCGCACGCTCTTTTTTTTGGAGTCGGACTTTATGGAGCAAAGTACTTCGCTGCACGTCGCGATCATCATGGACGGCAACGGCCGCTGGGCCACCCGCCGCGGCCTCCCCCGCGCCGCCGGCCACCGCGCCGGGGCCGCCGCCGTGCGTCGCGCCGTCGAGGCCGCGCCGGACCTCGGCATCGGCCAGCTCACCCTGTTCGCCTTCTCCGCCGACAACTGGCGCCGCCCGCCGCGCGAGGTCGCCTACCTGATGCGGCTGTTCGCGCGTCACCTCCGCACCGAGGTGGCCGACCTGACCCGCAACGGCGTGCGGCTCGAGGTGGTCGGCCGGCGCGACCGGCTCCCGCCCGTGCTCGTCGCGGCCATCGCCGCCGCCGAGCACGCCACCGCCGCCGGCTCCCGGCTGCGGCTGCGCCTCGCCGTGGACTACTCCGCCCGCGCCGCCATCCGCAGCGGGGCGCTGCTCCCCGACGTCGACCTCCTGATCCGCACCGGCGGCGAGCAGCGGCTCAGCGACTTCCTGCTGTGGGAGGCCGCCTACGCCGAGCTGTACTTCACCGATCGCATGTGGCCGGACGTCGGCGCCGCGGACCTCGCCGCCGCCGTTCAGGCCTTCCACGCCCGCGAGCGGCGCTTCGGGGGACTTCCCGAAGCGGCCGCCGGCTAGCCCCCCGAAAGGAGCGCTCGTGGTCACCGACGGATTGACGCCCCTGACCTTCCTGCTCTTCGCGGGGCTCGTGTTCGGTTCGGCCGTCGTGCTTGGCGGCGCCCTCGTGGCGTACCTGCTCAAGCAGCCGCTCTGGGTGCGCCGGCTGCTGTGGCTGGAAGGAGCCGGGCTCGCGGCCTACGCCGTGCTCTACCTGCTCGCCTCGCTCACCAGCCATAACCGCACGCTGGACCTCGGCCAGGAGAAGCACATCTGCGAAGTGGACTGCCACCTCGCGTACGAGGTCGTCGGGGTGCGCCCCGCGAAGACATGGGAGGGTCGCGAAGCGCACGGCCAGTTCTGGGTCGTCTCCGTGCAGGTGCGGTTCGACTCGGCGACGATCTCGGCACGCCGCCCCCGCAACGTGTCGCTCACCCCGAATGGCCGGTCGGTGGCCATCGTGGACGGGCAGGGCCGCCGCTATTCCGGATCGGCCGAGGCCCTGCGGCGGGCCTTGGTGCCGGGCGAGTCGTACACGACCCAGTTCGTCATTGACGCGCCGACGACGGCGACGGGCCTCCGGTTCGTGCTGGCGAGCGGCGACTGGGAGACGCGGCTGATGATCGGCCACGAGAACTCCTGGCTGCACGGCAAGACGACCTTCCGGATGGGATCATGAACGAGCGCACGCGTATCGGGCTCGCGATCCTGCCCGTCGCCGCCCTCGTCGGCGTGCTCGGCGACCAGCTGCTGCGGGCGATGCCCTGGGGGCTGAACGTCACCATCTGCACGATCGCGCTCGTCGCCGGCGCGACCTGGATCGTCCGCGCGCGGCGCCTCCCGGTGACGCCCGACGCTCCGTGGCTCGGTATCACCGCCCTGCTCTGCGCGGTCGCGTTCGTGCGCCGCGATTCACCCGCCCTTCAGTTCCTCGACCTGCTCGGCGTGATTCTCGTGCTCGCGCTCGGCGCGCTCAGCCTGCAAGCCATTCGCCTCCGGCTGCGCGGCGTGACCGCGTATCCCCTCGCGCTGTTGCGGGCCACAGGCGCGGCGATCGTCGGCAGCCTCCCCCTGCTCGCCGCCGACATCGGCTGGGCCGAGGTGCCGCGCCCCGCGCGGATGGGACAGCTGCGGGCGGTGGCGCTGGGGGTCGTGCTCGCCCTGCCGCTCCTGGCCATCTTCGGCGCGCTGTTCGCGTCCGCCGATCGCACGTTCGCCACCGTGGCCCGGGAGACGTTCCATTTCGACGCCCAGTCCCTCTTCCGACACGCCTTCTTCATTCTCCTCTGGGGAGGGCTCACCGCCGGCTACCTGCGCGGCCTGCTGCTGGGAAAGCCGGAGTGGGTGACGATGGGCGAGCGGCTTTCCCCGCGGAGCATCGGGCTGTCGTTCACGACCTCCGCCACGGCGTTGGGGCTCCTGAATCTGCTGTTCGTGGTCTTCCTCGGTTTGCAGGCGAGCTACCTGTTCGGCGGGGCCGCGTACCTCCAAAGCGCTACCGGCCTCACGCTCGCCGAGTACGCGCGGCACGGCTTCTTCGAGCTGGTGACCGCCTCCAGTCTCGTGCTGCCGCTGCTGCTCGGCGCTGACTGGGCGACGAACCGCGACAGGGCCGACCAGCGCACGTCGTTCCGCGCGCTCGTCGGACTCACCGTGCTACTCGTCGGCGTGATGCTCGCGTCGGCGTCGCAGCGGATGTTCCTCTATGTCCAGGCCTTCGGGTTGACGGAGCTGCGGGTGTACACCACCGCCTTCATGGCGTGGCTCGCCGGCGTGTTCGCCTGGTTCGCGTGGACGGTGCTGCGCGGACAGCGGGCGCGCTTCGCGTTCGGAGCGCTGGTGCAGGGGTGGGTCGTCCTGGCGGGTCTCCACGTCCTCAACCCCGATGCATTCATCGCCCGGGTGAACCTGGGGCGGGCCGTCGCGGGGCAGGAGATTCGCGACCCGGCGACCTCCGGCAAGGCGTCGCCTGCTCGGGGAGAGCCGGATGTGCGCTATCTCGCATATAGCCTGAGCGCGGACGCTGTGCCCGACCTGCTCGCGGCGCTGCCGCGGCTGTCGCACGAGAACCAGCAAGCGGTGAGCGAGGCGCTGCTGCATCGCTGGGCGGACGCTGCGCCGAGGGATTGGCGGTCGTGGAACTGGTCGGCGGGCCGGGCGCTGCGCCTGGTCCGACAGCGGCGGGCAGAACTGGCAGCGCTGACCCAGCCCGGGCGCTAGTCCCCTGACGTCAGACGTCTGACGTCAGCAAGCATATCTTTCGCGCATGCCCTTGCGCATCGTTCAGGTGGACGCGTTCACCAACCGGCCGTTCACCGGCAACCCCGCCGCCGTCTGCGTCCTCCCCGGCCCCCGCGATGACGCCTGGATGCAGGCCGTCGCCCGAGAGATGAGTCTCTCCGAGACGGCGTTCCTGCACCGCGAAAACGATGCCTGGCGCCTGCGGTGGTTCACGCCGGCCGTCGAGGTGACCCTGTGCGGTCACGCGACCCTGGCGAGCGCCCACGTGCTCTGGCAGGACGGCCACTTGCCTGAGGGCGCCCAAGCGCGCTTCACGACCAAGAGCGGCCTCCTCACCGCCGACCGCCGCGGGGACTGGATCGAGCTCGACTTCCCCGGCACCGGCCCCACGCCCGCGCCGGCGCCCGAGGGGCTCACCGCCGCCCTCGGCGTCACGCCGCGCTACGTGGGAAAGACCCGCTTCGACTACCTCCTCGAGGTCGCGGATGAGGCGGCGGTGCGCGCGTTGCGGCCCGACTTCTCCGCGCTCGAGCGCGTCGAGGCGCGCGGCGTCATCGTCACGGCGCCCGCGTCGCACGACGGCTTCGACTTCGTCTCCCGCTTCTTCGCGCCGCGCTCCGGCGTCAACGAGGACCCGGTGACGGGCTCCGCCCACTGCGCCCTCGGCCCCTACTGGCAGCCGCGCCTCGGTAAGAGCGAGCTGCTCGCCTACCAGGCGTCGCCGCGCGGGGGTGTGGTGCGCGTGCGCGTCACCGGCGACCGGGTGCAGCTCGGCGGCCAGGCAGTCACGGTCCTCACGGGCGATCTCTCCGCCTGACCGCGACCCCGCCTTGCCGCAGGGGCGGGCGCGGGGCAGTTTCATCCCCGACCCCCTGACCGGACCCGAGCCGATGAAGGAGATCCGCACCACCACCGACATCCATTCGACCCCCGAGAAGGTGTGGGGCGTGCTCACGGACTTCGGTGCCTACCCGCAGTGGAACCCATTCATCACCAAGGCGGGCGGCGCCCTGGAGCCCGGTGAGCAACTCGAGCTGCAGCTCGAGCCGCCGGGATCGCACCCGCGGATGCTGCGGCCCACGCTGCTCGAAGCGGATCCCACCCGCGAGCTGCGCTGGCACGGGCGGCTGGGGTTCCTCGGCCTGCTCGAGGCCTACCACACGGTCAGCATCGTGCCCAAGGGAGCCAACCGCACACACGTGATCGCGCGGACGACGTTCTCCGGCCCGATCGTCGCGTTCTACACGCAGCTGATCGAGACCAACCTGCGAGAGGGGTTCGAGGGGATGTGCCGGGCACTGAAGGCGCGCGTGCAAGGTCCGGGGGGCCCGGGCGGCACGTGAGCCGCGGTGGGCGCGTCGTCGGTTACTTGTGCGCCGTCGGCGCCGGAGCCACCTGGGGAACCACCGGGCCGTTGTCCACTGGACTCTATGACCTGATGCCGGCCACGAGCATCGGCTTCTGGCGGATTCTCATCGGCACGGTCGCTCTGGGATTGTGGGGGCTGGCATTCCACCGCGACCTGTTTCGCGTGGACCGTCGCGGCTGGCTGCTGATCGGCGTCGGCGGTGGGCTGCTGGTCGCGCTGTTCGAGGTCGCGTATCAATTCGCGATCGCCGGCGTTGGGGTGGCGGGTGCGGCCGCGCTGCTCTACACCGCGCCCGTCCTGGTCGCTGTGCTCGGTCGGCTGATCCTGGGAGAAGCCCTCACGCCGCTGCGCTTCGCCCTCGCGGTCGTGGTGATGATCGGGGTCGCGCTCACGGTGCACGGTGGGAGTAACGCCGGTGCGGAAGCGGCCCGCCTCGGGCTGGCGGTGGGCATCGTCGGTGGCCTGCTGTCGGCCGTGAGCTACGCCTTCACCACACTGCTCGCCCGCTTCGCGGTACCCCAGTACGGCCTCGCGAAGGTGTTGTTCCTCGAACTCGTCGGCGGCGTGGTCGCGCTGGCCATCTTCCTGCCGCTCTGGGGGCACACCCCATCGAAGCCGCCGTCGGCCGCCGCGTGGCGTGGCCTGCTGGGCCTCGCGGCCGGTTCGGTGCTCGGCGCCAACTTCCTCTTCTTCTCGGCCGTGAAGCGGATCGAGGCGGCTCCCACCGCGGTCGCCGCGACCGTTGAGCCAGTGGTGGGCGCGCTCCTCGCGCTCGCCCTCTTCGGCCAGCGGCTGACGGGTCTCGGTTGGGTGGGCCTGCTGATGGTCGTGGCCGGGGTCGCCGCCGGCTATCTGCGCGAGGCGGCGCCCGCCCCGGATCAGAACGCGAATTCCATTCCCAGCCGGAGCAGCCGCGGCGGCCCGTAGGCGAAGAGCGGCTGGCCGAAGTCCCGCGCGGCCGCGAGGTACAGCGGCATTAGCTCTCCCGCACCCGCGACATAGCCATCCCCGTTCACATCCGCCCAGCGGCGGTAGCGCGGTGATTCATAGGGAATCGGATCGGGGTTCGCCGCGTACGCGTCCTGCGCCCAGCCCAGGATCGTGGCCGGGTCGGCGCCGGGCGTGCCGCTGTCGCGGCGCACGCTTTCCAGGTTGCGCCAGTTGAAGAGGTTCCGCACGTCGAGATACACGCCCCCGGCCAGCCCGGCGACGGAGAGCGGCCGCCGCAGCAGCAGGTCCACTGTCTTTTCCGACGGCAGGCGGAAGCTGTTGGGGAGCCCGATCAGCGTATCGCCCGTCGCGTTGGTGCGGGTGTAGGGGAGCCCGCTGTTGTAGCGCACGATCGCGGCCGCCTCGAGTCCCCCGAACGGAAAGATCCCGCCGACGCGCGGACCGCCCTCGCGGCTGACGTGCCCCTGCCCCACGATCGTGATGGCATGGCGGCGATCGTAGTCGAGCGGGAATTCGACGCGCGCGGGAAAGATCGTGTCGCCCAGCGTGCCGATGCGGATGCGGCGCAGGATCTGGAAGGCGTTGGTGGCGGTGGCGGTCGCGCCCATGAGCGAGTAGGTGGCGCGCACGCCCCAGCCACGCGTGATCTCCCGGTCGAACAGCAGCTCCACGCCCTTCACCGTGCCGAAGTCGCCGTTGCCGAAGATCGCCGAGTCGGGGTCGAGGCCCAGCGGCACGGAGGCGACCAGCCCGTCGAGCCGCTTGATGTACAGGTTGATCCGCACCGCGGTGATCGGCGTCGGGCGCATGCGCAGGCTGAACTCGTACTGCACCGCCGACTCGAAGCCCAGGTTGGGGTTGCCGCGGCGGAAGCGTCCGGTGCGCAGCGTGTCGTCGAACGCCGCGTCCACCAGATACTGAAAGTCCGGCGGCTGGCTGAAGTGGCCGATGCTGGCCACGAACGTCGCGTTCTTCAGCACCGTCGACACCGCGACACGCGGGTTGATGCTGCGCTGCACGCCCGCTTTCTGCGCGCTCGTGCCAGCCGGTGGGCGCGGGTCGAACTGGTCGTAGCGCAGGCCGAAGGTGAATGCGATGTCCTCGACGCGGACCTGGGTCTCCGCGTACACGGCACCGCTGTGCGGGCGGAAGTCCGACGTCGTGGGCGGCGGGACGCTGTCCTTGCTGGTGAAGCCGACGGGAAGGAATCCCTTGACCCGCTGGAACGTCTCGACGTGCTGGGCGGCGAACTCCCCGCCCAGGTAGAAGTCCGCGTTGCGGCCGCCGCCCAGCGTGACGTCGATTTGGGTGCGCAGCTCCCGGAACCGGTTCCAGGAGATCTCGCCGCGTGACCCGGCGCCGAGGAAGAACGCCGGCACGCCCCACGGCGTGCGATCGCTCAGGTCGGGCGGCGTGAATCCGGGGATGGCGGTCATCGCGCCCGCGGTGTCCCGGGCGCGGGCCAGATCCTCGCCCAGGAAATGGAACGTCGACGTGGGGAACGGCCCGAAGGCGGTGCCCGGCGCCTGGGAGAGCGTGCCGCGCAGGAACTCGCGGTTGAACCAGCCGACGCGCAGGTCCACCGTCATCGGGTTCACCGAGTTGTTAGCGAACGCCCGCTGCAGGTGCCCGCTCAGCAGGTCGCCGCGCACCCGCTGCGCGGGGGCGAATACGCCGTCGTACTTGTACGCCGGATCGAACAGCAGCCGCTGATCCGTCGACCGCAGGCCGAAGATCCGGATCGTCTGCCGGCCAAGGGGCGCGGTGATCTTCGCCGCCACGTTCAGCCGCTGGCCGCCGTTGTGCGGCAGCAGCCACGGGGATGCGGAGCGCGGGTCGTTCGGGTCCGTGGGCCGGGGCGCGTTCACGGGGTCGGCGTCGAGCCGACTGTCCGCGTCCACCGCCGCGAGCACGCCGATGCCGCGCCACACGGGACCGTCGACCGTAGCGACCGCGCGGTCGATCCCGTAATCCCAGCCGTTCCACAGCGGCCGATCGGTCTCGTACGCGAACCGGCTCCGCCACTGCTCGGCGGGGTCGCGGGTGACGACGTTGATGAGCCCGGAGACCGCCTGCCCGTAGCGCGCCGAGAAGGCGTTCGTGACCAGCGACGCTTCGGTGAGGATGTCGGGCGGGATGCGGATGCCCAAGGGTCCCGTCGAAGCATCCACCTGGTTCTTCACGCCGAGCCCGTCGAGTACGAAGGCCTGCTCGCCCAGCCGGCCGCCGCGGTAGCTCTCGCCCACCGCTCCCGCCGACAGGGCCACCGCCTCCTCGAGCGTCGTCACCGGCAGGCGGCGGATCTCCTCGGCAGTGATGCGCTGGATGTCCTGCGTCGCCAGGGGATCGAGGATCACGTCCGGCTTCGCTTCGACCAGGATCGAATCGACCGCCACGGCGTGCTGATGGAGCTCGAAGTTCAGCGTGATCGTTTCCCCAGTGCGCACGAGCACGCTGTCGTGGATCAGCGGGCGGTAGCCGATGGCGTTGACCTGGACGCGGTGCCAGCCGCTGCGCACCTCGCGCACGCGGTACGCGCCGCCGGTGTCGGTCGCCGCGCCCTGGCGGCCGCCGTCCACGCTCACCAGGGCGGCGCGCACCGGCTCCCCGGTGAGCGCATCGCGCACACGGCCCGCGATCGCCCCGCCGGTCTGGGCCGCGAGCGGCGCGGCGACCACGAGCAGCGCACCGGCGAGACGCAGCGACGCGCTCACGGGAGCCTCACCGCCCAGAGGTCCGAGGTGCCGCCATTGATCATCTCGGCCACCAGTCGGTTGCCGTCGGGGGAGAGGGCGGGGTGCCGGAAGAACTCCAGGTCACTGGTGAGCGGCGTCGCCACGTCCGTGTCGAGGTCCAGGAGGTACAGCACACCGCCGCCGTCCCGCTGCACCGATCCGATCACGGGATCGGTCGTAAAGGAGACGCTGCCTCCCACGACCGCCACCAGTCGCCGGCCCGCGACCTGGACGTCCCGGACGATCGTCGTCCCGAAGTCGTGGACGATGCTGATCGTCTCGGTCGAGAGCGCGAGCCGATACACCCGGCCGTCGCCGTTGGTCGTGTAATACACCGTGTCGGTTCCGACCAGCGCCACCGACGACGCCTGGTCGGAGCCGGGCAGCATCGCGAACACCGGCACCGGGCCGCCCCAGTCCGCCTTCACGATCTCGATCCCCGACCGCAGCGTGTCCACCGGACAGTTGCTGCATGCCGAGTAGTAGACGACGCGCTCGGCGAGGTACACGATGCTGTTCGGTCCGAGCCAGCGGATCTGCGACGCCATCGCGTAGCCACGTCCGCTGGGCGCCAGCCCGGGGAGGACCTTGAGGACCAGCGGGCGGGCGGGATCGGCGGTCGTACCCACCACCAGCTCCGAGCGATACGGCGCGATCGGGTTCAGCGCGGCGGGCGCGCTCGACCGCATAAAGGCGATGCGCCCGCCGGGGCCGGGCCCGGGCGACTGCCACGCATCGATCGAGTCCTCCGCGGCGGGGATCACGTCACAGATCTCGCGGCGGATCCCGCCGCCGTCGGGAGGCATGAGCGCCAGGCACCAGTCGCGGTCCGGCAGGTCGAGCCGCTGGCGGCTGTAATAGAAGCCCCCGCCCTCGGGCAGCCACGCAGGGCTGCGGTCCTGGCCGAAATTGTACGTGAGGCGCGTTTCGGCGCCGGCCGGAGGTGGGGGTGAGCCGTAGTCGGGAGTGTGGAACGGCTGCGTGTGGTCGCATCCGGCCAGGATCGCGGCGGCGAGCAGGACCGGCGGACGGAGGCGGGAGCGCATGCGCGGGGGTATTATCCCTCCGATGGTTGGGCGTCGCAAGCTGATCATCGCGGTCACCGCGCTAGTCGTCGCCGCCGCCGTCGCGGCGTGGGTCGCCACCCCGCTCCCCGCCACCCTGCGCGATCCCGGCCCCATCCCGAGCGTTACCCTCGAGGACCGCAACGGACAGGTGTTGCGGACCACCCGCACCTTCCAGGGCAGCCGCGGCGGCTGGATTCCGCTCGCCGAGTTGGACCCCAAGATCCCGCAGGCGTTCCTTGCCGTCGAAGATCGTCGCTTCTACACGCACCGGGGGGTGGACGTTCGCGGCCTCGCGCGCGCGGTCCGTGACAACGTGCGCGCCGGGCACGCCGTCGCGGGGGGATCCACCATCACGATGCAGCTCGCCCGCCTGCTGCGGGGCACGCCGCGCACACTCCCCGGCAAGCTCAGCCAGATGCTGTGGGCGTGGCGCCTCGACGCCCACCTCGACAAGGCCGCGATTCTCGAGCAGTACCTGAACCGGGTCCCCCTGGGTCAGGGCGCCGCCGGTGTCGCGGCCGCCGCCGCGTTGTACTTCGACGCGGACGCGCGCCAGGTCAGCCTCGGCCAGGCCGCCTTGTTGGCTGCGCTCGCCCATGCCCCCTCCCGCGACAATCCCCTGGTGGCTCCCGACCGCGCCGGCGCGCGTCGCGCGATGGCCCTCGCCCGGATGGTCGCGCTCGGGTACGCCACGCGAGACGACGCGGGACGCGCCGCCCAGGAGCCCCTCATCGCCACGACGCGCCCCGGTCCGTTCCTCGCTCCGCATTTCACGACGCGGGTCCTGCAATGGGCCGAGGACTCCGGGGCCGTGCCCGTCGGCGCATGGCGCACGACGCTCGACCTGGGACTCCAGACCGAGCTCGAAGCCGAAACCCGGCACACCGTGGACGTATTGAAGGACCGCCTCGTGGCGCATGCAGCCGTGGTCGTCCTCGACAATCGCCGCGGCGACGTCCTCGCCTGGGTCGGCTCGCCGGACTTCTTCGCCGACACCGCCGGCCAGGTGGACATGGTCGTCTCCCCGCGGCAGCCGGGGTCGGCGTTGAAGCCGTTTCTGTACGGGCTCGCCTTCGACCGCGGCGTCACGGCGGCGACCGTCCTGCCCGACCTCCCCAAGACCTATCAGACCACGCTCGGCCCCTATCGGCCCAAGAATTACGACCGCCGCTTCCACGGCCCGGTGCGGGCGCGCGAGGCGCTGGGCAGCTCGTACAACGTGCCGGCCGTCGAGCTCGCCGACCGGACCGGCGTGGCGAGCCTGCTGCGGACCCTGCACGGCGCGGGCTTCGCCACGCTCGCACACGGGGCCGAGTATTACGGCCTGGGGTTGGCGCTCGGGAACGGGGACGTGACGCTGCTGGAGCTGGCGAACGGGTATCGCGGCATCGCCAATGGGGGTATCTGGCGACCCGTGCGCTGGCGGTCCGACAGTCAGACCGTCCGACCGTCCGACCATAATTTCATGTCACGCCGAGCCGCGGCCCTTGTCCTCGACATCCTCGCTGACCCCGTCGCCCGCATCCCGAGCTTCGGCGTCGAGACGCCGCTCGATTTCCCGTTCCGCGCCGCGGCCAAGACCGGCACCAGCCGGCACTTCACCGACAACTGGGCGGTGGCGACCACGGCGAACTTCACCGTCGCCGTGTGGGTCGGGAACTTCAACGGCCGGCCGATGCAGGGCGTCGGCGGCATCACCGGCGCGGGCCCGTTGCTGCATCGGGCGGTGCTGCTCACGGCCCGGCGCTACGCACCCGGCGATCTCCCCGAGCCGGCGTCGGCCGGCCTCGTGTCGGCGCGCGTGTGCCGGCTCTCGGGCCTGCTCGCGACGCCCGACTGCCCCGGCATGGACGAGTGGTTCCTGCCTGGGACCGAGCCGACCCGGGCGTGCGACTGGCACCAGGGAGCGCGCGTCGCATGGCCCGTGGAGTACGCTGAGTGGGCGACCACGGTCGGACAGTCGGACAGTCGGACAGTCGGACTGACGGCGCCTAACGGTCCGACTGTCCGACCGTCCGACCGTCCGACCTTTCACATTCTCTCCCCCCAAAGCGGCGACCGCTACGCTCTCCCCGTCGGCGTGGACCCGCGCTACGCGACGTTGGCCCTGCGGGCCGCCGGCGGCTCCGGCGCCGTCCGCTGGTTCGTGGACGGCCGGCCGGTCGCGGGGGAGCGCTGGCCGCTCGCCCCCGGGCGGCACGCGATTCGGGCCGAAACGGCGCGCGGCGAGCGCGACGAGGTGCGGATCGACGTCCGCTGAGCGTATCTTCCGTGCCGCCGTCGCCACTCCAACCGAGGTTCGCACCGCATGACCGCCTTCTCTTTGCTGCTCCTCGCGGCGCTCCAGCAGCCCGCGCCGGCCGCTCCCGCGCGCCTCCCGACCGGCAGCGCCGACACCTCGCCGTTCCGCCGTCTCGCGTTGCCGACGCCGACCCTGTTGCGCGAAGGCTCGGGCCAACCGGGGCCACGCTACTGGCAGCAGCGCGCCGACTACGTGATCCGCGCGGCGCTCGACACGGCGGCGCACACGATCACGGGCCGCGAGACGATCCGCTACACCAACAACTCGCCCGACACGCTCCGCTATCTGTGGCTGCAGGTGGACCAGAACATCTACCGCACCGACAGCCGCGGCGCCGCGATCAACCCCACCGACGCGCGCTTCGCGGGCGCGGGCTTCGTGGGCGGCTACACGATCGAATCGTTCGGCGAGGTGCTCGCGGGGCCGCGCACCGCGCGGGGCCCCACGACCCGCGTCGAGCCGCTGCACACGACGGTGAACGGCACGATGCTGCGCGCCGAGCTGGACCGGCCGCTCGCGCCGGGACGGACCATCACGCTCGACGTCGCCTACCACTTCCAGGTCCCCGAGCACGGCTCCGACCGCATGGGCCGCAAGCAGTACCCGGGCGGCTGGCTGTACGAGATCGCCCAGTGGTATCCGCGGATGGCGGTCTACGACGACGTACGCGGCTGGAACACCGAGCAGTACCTGGGGCAAGGCGAGTTCTATCTCGAGTACGGCGATTTCGACGTCGCGATCACCGTGCCGCGCCGCTACGTCGTCGCCACCACCGGCACGCTCCTCAATCCGGCCGAGGTGCTCACCGCGACCCAGCGCGAGCGCCTCGCGCGCGCCATCCGCTCGGACAGCGGCGTGGCGATCATCACCCGCACGGAGGCCGGCACGCCGGCCACGCGCCCCGCCGGCGCCGCGCCCACGCTCACGTGGCGCTTCACGGCCAAGAACGTGCGCGACGTCGCCTGGGCGGCCGCTCCGAACTTCATCTGGGACGCGAGCGGCTGGAACGGCATCCTGATGCAGGCCTACTACGCGCCCGAGGCGAATCCCGATTGGAGCCACGCCATCGGCATGGTCCGCCACTCGATCAAGCACTACTCGGAGAAGTGGTTCCCCTACCCGTACCCGACGGCGATCAACATCGCGGGTCCCGTGGGGGGCATGGAGTATCCGATGATCGTGTTCTGCGGCGATCGGGCGGGCGGCCGCGGCCTCTTCGGCGTCACCACGCACGAGCTCGGCCACGAGTGGTTCCCGATGACCGTGGGCTCGAACGAGCGGCTGTACGCGTGGATGGATGAAGGGTTCAACACGTTCATCAACATTTACTCGACCCGCGCGTTCTATCACGACACAACGTCGGGCCGGGCGTTCATCGACGGGTGGGGCCAGTACGCCGCCAGCGGGCAGGACATCCCGCCGATGCTCGCCGCCGACCGGGTCCCGGGAGACCTCCTCGGCAACGCCGAGTATAGCAAACCGGCGGTCGGCCTCTTCGTCCTGCGCCAGCACGTCCTTGATGACACGACCCGGTTCGACGCCGCGTTCCGCGAGTACGTGCGCCGCTGGGCGTTCAAGCATCCCACCCCGGCGGACTTTTTCCGCTCGATGGAAGACGGACTCGGCGAGGACGTGTCGTGGTTCTGGCGGGGCTGGTTCTATCGCAACGACGTCGTGGATCAGGCGCTGGACTCGGTCGTCGTGAAGCCGGATTCCACGGGCCAGAAAATCGCCCGGGTGTACCTGACAAGTCCCGGGGCGCTGCCGATGCCCGTCGAGCTGCGACTTACGTACGCGGGCGGCACCAGCGACGACGTGCGGCTGCCGGTCGAGGTATGGTTTCTCGGCAACGCATATGTGTACGAACGCCCGGTGAGCGCCGAGGTCGTGAGAGTCGAGCTCGACCCCGCGCACGACTTTCCGGATGTGAGGCGCGCTAACAATAGCTGGCCAAGAACTCAGTGAACCAGACGCCAGAGTAGTTCCCAGACGCCAAGCGAACAGTGGTTCCAAGTGAAAGTGAAAGTGGCCAGGGGGTTTTCCTGGCCACTGTCACTTGAAGCTTGAAGCCACTGTGCACTTGGCGTCTGGGAACTACTCTAGATGCTTGTGCTCTGTGAACTGTAGAAGTTGTTCTTCCTTTGCGCGCGAAGCACAAGATGCAAGAGAAGCTCCAAGACCACGAGGAACACTCCTCCCCAAAGCAACCCGGGCAAGTCCCCAAGGTCCCGCCGGTACTGTAACCACAACCACCGCCCGATCACGTAGCACCACAGCCCCCCGCCGAACCAGCCCGCCAGCCGGACGAGCTTCCCCCCGCCGGTCTCGATCCCCGGCAGCATCAGCAGCAGCACTTCGATGTAATGGCCGACCAGCGTGAAGCACAGCGCCAGCGAGAACACGTCGAAATAGTCCCACAGGGCGCCGTCGCTCCGCGGGAATGCGGCGAAGAACACGAGGCCGAACACCGCCGCGAGCAGCGCGTTGCGGCCCAGCGTCTTCAGGAAAGGCTCGCGGTTCATGGATTCACCCCCACCGGGCGCGCCGGCTTCAAGTATTGGTCCAGCCAATCGAGGACGACGCCCCACCACAGGCGCCGGTTCCGCGGCCGCAGCACCCAGTGTCCTTCGTCCGGAAAGTACAGGAATTTGGCCGGCACGCCCATGCGCCGCAGCGCCGTGAACGCCTGATAGCCCTCCGAGAGGTCGACCCGGTAGTCCAGCTGCGAGTGGACGATGAGCATCGGGGTCTTCCAGTTCTTCACGCTATTGAGCGGCGACCACTGCTCGTATCCCGGGCGGTTCTGGTACGGCGTGCCGCCGAATTCCCAGTCGGTGAACCACAGCTCCTCGGTGCTCCCCGCCATGCTGACGGTGTTGAACACGCCGTCGTGGTCGACGAGCGTCTTGAAGCGGTCGGTGTGGCCGGCGATCCAGTAGACCATGTACCCACCGTAGGAAGCGCCGGCGGCGCCCATGCGCGTCGAATCCACGTACGGCAGCCGGGCGACGTGATCGAGCCCCTTCATCAGATCTTCGTACGGATAGTCACCCCAGTGCCGGGAGATCGCGTCGGTGAACTTCTGCCCGTAGCCGGTCGAGCCGTGGAAGTTGACCGCGGCGACGACGTATCCGCGCGCGGCGAACAGCTGGTAGTTCCAGCGGCTGCCCCAGTAGTCGGTCCAGGCGCCCTGGGGGCCGCCGTGAATCAGGTAGATGACGGGATACTTCTTCGCCGCATCGAACGCCGGCGGTTTCTGGATCCAGCCGAACACCGAATCGCCCTGGGCACCCACGAAGCCGTACTCGGCGAGCGGCGGCAGGTCGAGACCGGCGAGCGCAGCGTCGTTCTGGTGCGACAGCGGCTTGCCGAGCGTCCACACCTCCGGCGGTTGGGTGTCGCTCTGATGCAGGTAGACGAGCGTCTTGTCGTCGGCGGCGACGTTCACGTTCGTATTGACGCCACCGCCGGAGAGCACGACGGTCCGACGGAACGACGGCACGTCGATGCGATAGATGTTGTCGCGTCCCCGCTCTTCGACGACGGCATAGATGCACTTGGAGTCGGGACACCACGTATACGAGCCGACCGAGAGCGTCCACCCTGCCGTGGCTTCCTCCGACCGCCCGACCGCCTGACCGCCTGACCGCCGCCTCACCATCAGCCGCAGCCGGTCCGCCTCGAAGCCCGCCCGCTCCATCGACAGCCACGAGAACCATTGGCCGTCGGGCGAGTACCGCGGCGTATTGTCGGCGCCCTTGTTGTCGGCCGTGACCGCGTGCAGGCCGCCGCCGTCGGGAGCCATCACGTAGACGTCGACGTTGGTGTTGTCGGCGACGATCGAATCGCCGTGCATTGCGATGGCGATCTCGCGCCCGTCGGGCGAGACGGCCACGTCGCCGTCGCCGCCGGTGGCAATCGCCGGCACGTCGTGATCCACCGGCGTCAGGTCTTTGGGCTCGCCGCCCGCCAGGTCCACGCGGAAGACGTGCTGGCGCCGGCCGGCGCGGAACTCGTCCCAGTGGCGCCACAGCAGCTCGGTCCACAAGCGGGCGTCGGTGGGATAGTCGCCGTTGCGGCGGTCGATCTCCTGTTGCGGCGGCCATTTCACGTCGCCGACGACGAGGAAGCCCTTCCCGTCCGGCAGCCAGGTCAGCTCCCCGGCCCCCTCAGGCAGGTTGCTGACCCGCCGCGCCTCCCCGCCCGTCACATCCAACACCCACACTTGCGCGCCGTTCTGACGGGTCGAGAGGAAGGCGAGAGTCCTCCCATCCGGCGACCAGCGCGGGCTGCGGTCGGAGCCCGGTCCCTGCGTGATCTGGCGGTTCGCGCCCGTCGCGACCTCCGCGAGCCAGATCCGGGAGACGTTGCGGTTGTCGGTGAGCGACGGCGTGGCCACCGCGTACGCCACCCAGCGGCCGTCGGCCGAGAGCTGCGGGTCGCTCACCGCCTTCATGCCAATGAAGTCCTCGAACGTGATGGCGCGGCGCTGGCCGAACAGGGGAAGGGGGAAGAGGGAAGCGGGAAGGGCGATGCACGCGAACAGCAGGAGGTGTCGGTTCATCAGAACTCCGGGTGAGTCATGATGGCGCGGACGAGCTCGTCGTACACCTTGGTGTCGGCCGTGACGTCGCCCTGCGCGTCGGTGTGCACGTTCCAGGAGCACAGCTCGTTCAGCGCCGTGGCTTCTTCATACGTGAGGTGCAAGGTGTAGCCCGCGCCGTTGGGCGCGGCCGTGTCGAGCACCTGAACCACCGCAACCCGATGCCCCGCACCGAATTCATCGCGACCGCGTTCCACGTGCCCTCGCGCCTCGTCACCAACGGCGACCTCGCGGGGATGATGGAGACGTCGGACGAGTGGATCGTGCAGCGCTCGGGGATCAAGACGCGGTACTGGGTGAGTCCCGGCGAGACGGGCGTCGGGCTGGCGAAGGCCGCCGCCCTCAAAGCCCTCGCCAAAGCCCGCCTCCAGCCCACCGATCTCGACTGCATCGTCTACTGCACCTGCACGCCCGACCACTTCGAACCCGGCAACGGCGTCTTCCTGCAGCGCGAGCTGGGCCTGGGCGACGTGCCGGCGGTGGACGTCCGCAATCAGTGCAGCGGCTTCCTCTACGGGCTGTCGATCGCCGACGCGTGGATCCGGACCGGGCAGTACAAGAAGGTCCTCCTGGTCGGCGCCGAGGTGCACTCGCGCGGGCTCGACAAGACCACGCGCGGGCGCGACACCGCCGTGCTTTTCGGGGACGGCGCCGGCGTGGCGATCCTCGGTCCCACCACCGACGACGGGCGCGGGATACTGTCCACGCATCTCTTCTCCGACGGCCGCCACGCCGAGAAGTTGTGGGTGGATGGGCCGGGCCTCGCCCACGACCCCTTCGTCAGCCACGAGATGCTGGACCGGGGAGCGCATCGCCCGGTGATGGAAGGCCGCGAGGTGTTCAAGTTCGCCTCGACCTCGATGCCGCAGTCGGTGCAGCTCGCACTCCAGGCCAACGGTCTGACGCTCGCCGACGTGAAGCTGCTCGTGCCCCACCAGGCGAACCTGCGCATCATCGAGATGGTGCGGCAGGCGACCGGCCTGCGCGACGACCAGGTGTTCGCCAACATCCAGAAGTACGGCAACACCACCGCCGCCTCGATCCCCATCGCGCTCGACGAAGCGCTCGACGCCGGCCGCTTGAAGCGCGGGGACGTCCTGGTGCTGACGGCGTTCGGGTCGGGGTTTACGTGGGGGAGCGCGGCGATCCGCTGGTAGCATCTTCGACCTTGAGCTCCCGAAGCCGGCGCGCCGCCTCCGCGCCCTGCGGTGAGCCGCGGTAGCGGTCGGCGAACCGCGCCAGCTCAACCTTGAGGCGGTCCTTCCGGCCCATCTTCGTATACAGATCGATCAACCCATTGTGTGCGCGGAACAGCTCGCGCGGGTCCCGGCTGAGCTGCCGCACCTCGAGGTAGAGGCGCTCGGCCTCCTCGTGCGCGCCGAGGGAGCGCTCGACGAGATCGGCGAGCCGCAGCCGCGCCTCGAGGTCTTCCGGCGCGATGCGAATGTGGTCGCGAAACCACTCCGCCGCCTCGGCGTACCGCCCGCGCACGATCAGCACGTCCTGATGCGGATAGCTCGGCGGCGGCGGGATATTGCCGGCGCCCGAGACGATATTCGCGAATCCGCGAGCGCTGCGCGTCGTGCCGACGTGAATCGCGATCACGCCAGCGATCGCGATCGGAACGCTCAACACCGCGAGCAGTACCATCACCCTCCCGGAGATCATGCCCTTCTCCCGGAGGAAGTACGCGAGCGCGTTGACCATGACGAGGCACGGCGGCCCGAACCACACGGCCGCGCGGATCAACTGTGCCCGCTCGGCGGCATCGACGGTGCGCGGCGCCTTCGCCTCGGCCATTAGCTCCCGCGCGGCTGGAACCGCAGCTGGAAGAGATCGGGGCGGCTGTAGTGGCCGCTCACGTCGAGCGTGAGCGACTCGCGCACGATCTCCCCCAGGTCGCAGTCGGCGACCACCACGGTCTCTTCATCGAGGACCGGGCCCGCGATGATACGCCCGTTGGGCGCGATGATGCAGCTGCCGCCGCGGTAGAGGAACCCGTCCGGGTCGCCGGCCTTTTCCGGGCGCGGCGGCAGCTCGGGCGGCAGGTCGCGGACCCGCAGGATCTGCCCGACCGCGATGACGAAGCACCGCCCCTCGAACGCGTAGTGGCGCGAGGCCACCTGGTGCAAATCGGGCACGCCGGGCCACGCCGCCACGTGGATCTCTTCGCCGGCGTCGTGCATGACCTGGCGCGCCAGCGGCATCCAGTGCTCCCAGCAGATGAGACCGCCCACGCGCGTCCCGTTCACGGGTACCGCGGTGAGCCCGCGCCCGTCGCCGAGCCCCCATACCAGCCGCTCGTGGTAGGTCGGCATCAGCTTGGGATGGTGGTTCAGCAGCGCGCCGTCGGGGCCGAAGGTGAGCAGCGAGTTGTACAACGTCCGCCCCGCGCGCTCGTGCACGCCCACGACCAGCGTCGCCTTGAGGGCGCGCGCCAGTTTGCCGATGCGCTCGGTCGCGGGCCCCGGCACCTCCATGCTGTTCGCGAACAGCCGCGCGAAGACCGCTTTGGCGCCTTCGTGCCCCCACAGGGCCGAGCCCGGGGAGTCGTCGAGCCAGGCCGGATAGCCCGGCACCCACGTCTCCGGAAACGCGATCACCTGCGCGCCCTCGCCCGCGGCCCGGCGCGCCCACTGCTCCAGGCGGTCCAGGGTCGCGTCGCCGTCGAGAAACGCCGGCGCCGCCTGGACGGCCGCGACGCGCACAACGCGGGGAGCAGCGCTCATGGCGGGAGATTTGCGTCCGAAACCGCGCGGTCGCAAGTTGCGTACGGCCGGACGTCCTACGGGACGTCCTAAAGGAGAGACGATGCTGCTCGGTCTGTTGCTGGGCGCCGCCGCGCTGGGCGGCGGCTTCTTCGGAGCCCGGAAATTCACGCGTGAGCGGTTGCGCTTCGTCGATGCCATCCGGCATCCGGCGGCGCCCGTCGTCGCTGGCATCACCGCGGCGGCCATCGCGTGGCCGGTCGCGATCCTCCCCGTCATCACCGTGTGGACCGCCGCGGCCTTCGGCCTCGGCGTGGGCGCCGGCGTCGCGAGCGGTCGCGACAAGCGGCTCCCACCTCCCGCTCCCTAGACGACCTTGAGCTGGGCGCTGCTCGCGGACTCGGGCCGGCCCGCGACGTTGCGCAACGCCTTCACCGCATCGCGCGCGAACGTCCGGCCCGACCCCTTCTCCACTTCTTCCAGCGCGCTCCACTTCGGGAAGGCCGGCCGCACCGGCGTCGGCATCTGCAGGGTCTCGAACGCGTCGGCGACCGCCAGGATCTTCGCCGTGACCGGGATCGGCAACGCGTCGATCTCCCAGTCCTCGCCCACGATCTCGTAGTAGTGGCCGTACTCGGCGATGATCTCCGCCGCGCCGCGCATCGCGCGCGCGACAGGGAGCGCCTCGTCGGTGACCGCGCGCGACAGCAGCTTCAGCAGCCGCGGGTCGCGCGTGCCGACCTCGTGCAGCAGCGCCGCGACCCGCAGGTTCTCGATTTCGGCCTCGGACAGTTTCAGCTCCTTGGCGATCTCCACCGCCACCGCCGAGACCCGGTGGCTGTGTCCCTGCTGGTGTCGTTCCGTCGACTCGATGTGGAACGTGAGCAGCTCCAACACCGCGAGGTACGCGTTCTTGATGTCGGTCAGCCGCCGCGCCCGATCCTCGGCGAGCACCCCCACCACGTAGCCGGTCAGGATGAGAAATCCGCCCCACGGCACGAGCGTGAGCAGTGCCCCAAGGTAGAAGCCGGGCAGCAGCTCCAGCCCGAATACCCCCTGGAAGAAGAACACCAGGGACACCAGGAACACGCCGGCCATGACCGCGAAGCGTCGGCCGCCGTAAAAGCCGGCGAGAATGATGGGGAGATAGTAGAAGCTAAGGAACGCGAGCTTCTCATCCACGAAGTAGTGGATGATCAGCATGGACGCAAAGAGCAGCACCACGAAGATGCGCTCGAAGTGGCTGAAGAAGAACGACTTGGCTCGCTCCAGCGCCCTGGGGTGGGCCACGGTGCCTCGACGGGTGGGGGTTGTGGGAGGCGCGCCGTCAAAGTGGGGCACATAGCGGCAAGTTGCAAGCTGTCGCGCGCAGGGCCAGCGCTGGGGCGTACCTTGTAAAGTGCTGAAGAATCAGGAGATAGCCGCTGGCCCCCCAGGCGGCACAGCTTTCGCTTTACCGGGCGCCTGGCAGCGGCCGCCTCGGAGCGGTCGCCCAGTGACACACGACACACAACCAGGAGTCGCCATGTCCCGCACTGCCGTCGCCGTCTTTCTCGCGGCCGCGCTCGCCGCGCCCGCCGGACTCGCCGCCCAGAATCAGTGGGAGCGCGTCGTCCGGAGTCAGGTCCGCGAGCACAGCTCGTACCTCACCGATCATGGGTACGAGATGGTCAACGATGTGTACCAGGGCACGCTCGGCAATCACGAGAGCGAGATGCTGACGATCGATCTCCAGGCGGGCCGCGCCTACGCCTTCCTCGGCGTCTGCGACCAGGACTGCCGCGACATGGACCTGCGCCTGTACGATGCCGACGGCGACGAAGTCGATTCCGACGTGGGCGACGACGACTGGCCCGTCGTGAAAGTCACGCCGTCCCGCGCCGGCCGGTACTCGATCAAGGTCGTGATGGCGAGCTGCTCGACCGACCCGTGCTACTACGGTGTCGGCGCGTTCAAGAAGTAGCGCCCGTCGCAGTCTGAAGTCCCTGCGGTGCGCCGTGCGCCGGATCTCCCCTCCGGCGCACGGCGTGTCGTTTTCCACTTGACGGTCCGGCGCCACGCCGGCGTAATCGCTCAGGTGGATGGCGCGCCGCCGGTGCCGGACGGGCGCGAGGTGTCTCCAGAGGGGGCGGCCGGCTCGTAACCCGGACAGGCGCGCATCGGCAGGGACGGATAGCGCGCGTAGGTGGGGTCCGTCTCAGCCCGCGCGCAGCGGTAGAAGACGGACCCGCGGCGATTGGTCACGGTCCGCATCCACCGGCAGGTGAAGCAGAGGCCCACGGCCTCGGGACCGGTCACCAGGGCAATATCGCCGCGGCCCCCGGCGCGTGCTATGGCGTTTTCCGGTACCCTCTCCAATCTTGGCGTCGTGCCCGACGGCCCCCCCCCCAGCCCCGACGACTTGCCGCCGGGCCTGCGCGAGGAGTACCTCGCTGGCATGCGCGCCACTCTGGGCGTGCTGGCCGGGATCGCCAAGCGGCTCGCCGCCGCTGGCGGCGATCGCGAAGCCCTGGAAACACTGCGCCGAGAGACCCACAAGATCCACGGTTCCGCCGGATCGTTCGGGTTCATGGAGGCGTCCCGCCTTGCCGCCGGCATGGAGGCGACCGCCAAGGACTGGATCGCGCGGCCGGGAGACACCGACATGGACCGCGCGGGCCTCACCGGCTGGTTCGTGACGCGCCTCGCGGAAATGCTGAGCCTCACCGTGCCGGCCGCCGCGGCCGCGCCGCCGCCGCCCGCCACCACGTCACCGCCGCGTCTCATCATTCGTCGCCCCAGCGCCGCGCAGAAGGCGGCGGCCCCGCCGCCGGCGCCGCCGCCACTTCGTCCGCCCCCGCGACCCGAGCCCCCGAAGCAGACTCCACCAAGTATTCGCCCCTCGCGACCGCTGACGCCGTTCAAGAAGCCGTCGGTTGCGCCGGCCGCGGCCCCCACGCCGCCAGCTGCATCACCGCCGCCAGCGCCGCCACCGGCACCGCCGCCCCCGCGGCGGGAGCCACCCCCGGAGCGGGCGCCGCAACCGCCACCGTCCGCCCCCCCGCCGCCGCCCCCGAAGCGGCCGCCAAAGCCGCCGCCCGCGCAGCCGGAGGGCATCCCGTGGCTGGTGACGCCGGAGGAATCGGTCCCCGCGAAGAAGCCGCCAGCGCCTGCGCCACCGCGAGCGCCGGCGCCACGCCCGCAGCCCGCGGTCGAGCCGCCGCCCGCCGCGGCCACCTCGGCGGCGCCCGAGCTCATCCTCGTCGAAGACGATCCGGCGCTCGCGGAGTTGCTCGAGTATGGGTTGCGCTCGCGCGGGTACCGGTTCGTGTCCTATCGCAACGGGCGCGATGCGCTGCGCGACCTGCTGGCGCTCGACGTGGCAGGCACGCGCCCCCTCGTGCTGCTCGACGTGGATCTCCCCGGCCTCGATGGCTATTCGGTCCTCGAAGGGTTGGAGCGGGACCGGCCGGGCGTGTATCGGGTGGTCTTTACCACGGTGCACGGCGGTGAAGCGGAGCAGCTGCGCGGGCTGGAAGCGGGCGCGCTCGACTATCTCGTGAAGCCGATCAGTCTGCGCGTCGCGCTCGAAAAAATCCGCCGCTGGGTCGGGAGGTGACGAGCGGCCAGCTCTTGGGTCTCGTGGCGGCGCTGCAGGCCGCGCTGCTGCTCGCCGTGGTGCTCCTCATCATTCTCAATCGATGGGTCCGGCAGCGACGCCGCACCCGCGTGCACCCACAGCGCGTCGCGGTGGATGAGACCTTTCAGCGCTGGGCCCTGGGGCAGGCCCGGCCGGCGGAGGTGTTGGCAGGCCTGGGCCGCCTGCCGGTCCCCCTCGCGATCGACGCGCTGGTCACCTGGTCGGCCCGCGTCGCCAACGAAGGATGGCAGGAGCTCTCCCGCGCGCTCGAGCAGCAGTGGTGGGCGCGCGTGGTCCGGGCGAACTACCGCTCCGTCCGCTGGTGGAAGCGGCTGGAGTGCGCGCGGTTCCTGTCGGTCGCGGCGACGCCTCGCGACGTCAGCCGCGTGCTCCGCCTGCTCAAGGACCGGCACCCCGCCGTCCAGATCGCCGCGGTCACGACGCTGGAGCGCGTGGACAGCGCAGTGCTGGTGCGGTCCGTCCTCGAGCAGCTTCCTCACCTCGGGCCGACCGTCCAGGCGTACTACGCCAGCATGCTGAAGCGCTCACGGAGAGCCGTCGTCCAGCATCTCCTGCATCTCTTCCGCCACCTCAACGACCCGATGCTGCCGCGCATCATGGAATTCGCGGCCCGCCTCGAGGACCCGGTGCTGCGCGAGCCGTTCACGACGCACGCTACGCACCCCGACCCCGAGGTCCGGACCCAGGTCGCCCGCGGGCTGGGTCACTATCCCCACGCCGAGTCGACCGCGGCGCTGGGGTTTCTCGTCCAGGACGACGCGTGGCCCGTGCGCGCGCAGGCGGTCCGCTCGCTCGGCATGATCGCCGAGCCGGCCACCCTCCCGCTCGTCCGCGAGGCATTGCGCGACCCCGAGTGGTGGGTGCGCATGCGCGCGGGGCTCGCGCTCATCCGCTTCGGCCCCGCGGGCCGCAACGCCCTGCTGGAAGCGGAGGTCGGAGCGCACGCGGAAGCCCGGGACATGGCGCGGCTCGTCCTCGGCCTCTCCCAGCAGGCCCTCGCGGAGTACGCGGCGTGAGCGTCCTCACCGCCGTGCTGCAGGGGACCGACGTCGTGATCCTCGCCTACTTTCTGGCGCTCAACTCGTTCTACGCGCTGCTGCTGATCCTCGCGGTCCCGGAGATCTGGGAGCAGAGCCGGCTCGCCGAGGACGAGGACTTCCAGCGGCTGATGCAGAGCGACGCCCTCCCGCCGATCACGATCCTCGTGCCGGCCTACAACGAGAGCGCCACGATCGAAGCCAGCGTGACCGCGATCCTCACCCTCGAGTACCGGAACTTCGAAGTGATCGTCGTCAACGACGGCTCGAAGGACGACACGATGGAGCGGCTGCGGCACGCCTTCGACCTCTTCGAGATCCCGCGCACGTATCCGGACACGATCCCCAGCGCGCCGGTGCGCGCGATCTATCGCTCCCGCGCCCGCACGCGGCTGATGGTGATCGACAAGGAGAACGGCGGCAAGGCCGATTCCCTCAACGCCGCGATCAATGCGAGCCGTTTCCCTCTCGTCATCGCCGTCGACGCCGACACCCTGATCGAACCCGACGCCCTGCTGCGGCTCACCCGCCCGTTCCTGCTCGGCCGCAAGATCGCCGCGGTCGGCGGCACGGTCCGCGTCGCCAACAGCTGCACCGTCAAGGACGGCCGCGTCGCCGACGCGCGCGTCCCCCGCCGCTTCCTGCCCGGCATCCAGGTGGTCGAATACCTGCGCGCGTTCCTGTTCGGCCGGCTCGGCTGGAATCGCCTCGGCGGCAGCCTCGTGATTTCCGGCGCCTTCGGGCTGTTCCGCAAGGAATACCTGCTGGCGATCGGCGGCTACCGCCTGGAGAGCATCGTCGAGGACATGGACCTCGTCATCCGGCTCCACCGCTACCTCCGCCGCCAGAAGGTCCCGTACGAGATCTCCTTCATCCCCGATCCCGTCGCGTGGACGGAAGTCCCCGAGTCGGGACGAATCCTCGGCCGGCAGCGCGAGCGCTGGCATCGCGGCCTGATCGCGGCGGTCTGGGAGTACCGGGGCATGCTGTTCAACCCGCGCTACGGCCGGGTCGGGCTCGTCGCCGTCCCGTTCTTCGCGCTGGGCGAGATGCTGGCGCCGCTCATCGAGGTCCTGGGATACGTCGTCACGATCGCCGGGCTCGCGTACGGGGTCATCAACGTCTCGTTCGCGTTGTTGTTCCTGCTCGTGGCGTGGGGGTACGGGATGCTGCTGTCGCTGTGGGCGGTGGGACTCGAAGAAGCCAGCTTCCGCCGCTACCGCCGCGTCGGCGACCTCGCGCGCCTGCTGCTGTTCGCGACGCTCGAGACGTTCGGCTATCGCCAGCGCACGGTGTGGTGGCGGCTGAAAGCGTTCGCGACGGTGTGGCGGCGCCGCCAGGTGTGGGGCGAGATGGTGCGCAAGGGATTCGGCACAACATGAACCGATCGTTGATGTGGACGCTCGTGGCGCTGGCCCTCGGCGGCCCCGCCGCCGCGCAGCAGTGGCGGCTTGCCGCCTGGGGCGGTTATGACGGCGTGACCGGCTCGACCGACTGGCAGAACTACGGCGGCCAGCTCACCTGGACCGGCGCAGCGGGCCACGCGGTGTGGGCGGCCGTCGAGCTGCTCGAACGATTCGGCGAGCGCGACGGCTCCGAGAAGCTCGGCGTGCTCGTGCACCCGGCGGCCCGGTGGTGGGCCTCGCTCGAGGCGGGCACGGCGATCGAGCCCGAGCTCGTCCCCAAGAACTCCTGGGAGCTGGATGTGACCGGACGGGCGACGGCGCGCCTCGCGGCCGGCGTCGGCTACCGCCGCCAGAACTACGTAGTCGGCGCGGTGGACCTCGTCATGCCCCACGCGAGCCTCGCGGCGGGGACCCTCACCTGGGACGCCCGGATGTTCCTCTCGCGCAACCCGTCGCGGCGCACCGATGCGGCGGGCTTCGTGCGCGTGACCCGAACACTTTCGACGCGCGTCGACGCGTGGGCGGGCGCGGGCGCGGGACGCGAGAGTTATCTGGTGGGCGCCCCGCCGGCCCAGGCCGTGCGCACGCTCGAGACCCTCACGGCGACTGCGGGCGCGCGGATTCGGGCGGGGAACGGGTTCACGATTCGTGTCGACGCCACGGCGGTGAGATCCCGGCCGGTCCTGTCTCGGCGAGGCGTCGCGATCGCGTTCGAGCGTCAGTTCTAGATCGGCCGGCGACTACACGCGCACGTGCATCGGCTCGTGGAACAGCCGACGCTGCAACCCCGGATGCGTGCGCCACACCTGCCACCCCATCGCGAGCACGGCCAGAAGATTCCCGACGGCCACCGACCACCAGCCCAGCGTCCCCAGCACCCACTCCGCGCTCACGGCCAGCGTGCCGACCACGAGCGCCTCGAGAACGATGAACGCGAGCACCACGAGCAGCGCCATGGCGGGCACACGCTCGACTTGCTCCGCGAGAGCCACCAGCAGGACCCCGGCGACGACGAAGGCCGCGACGTGGACGACCGTGTACGTCGCGACCAGGCCGAAGGTGACCGGCACCAGCGCCGGCCCGGAGGCCCCCAGCAGCAGCGCCGACCCCAGCGCGGCCGGCGTGCGCAGCGGCGCGCCGACCGCGAGATCCAGTCCGAAGAACCACACCGCGACGGCGCCCGCGCCGATCAACCCTGTGACCAGGCCGCGCATCAGCAGGGGATGTTCCCGCAGCATCCCGGGCCCGAACGGTCTCGGGTCCCGCTCCGCGTAGTGGAGGTAGCTCATCAGGGCGAGGCCTGACGCGATGTTGGCGCCGAACACATGCGGCCACGGCACGAGTCGGAGGAGCGGCACGCCGGACAGCAGCAGCCCCGCGTAGAACACGATTTCCTGGAGGACGAGACCGAACGCCACGCCGAGTAACAGACGGTGGGGGGCGGCGAACGCGGCGCTCACGCGAGCCATCGCCACGCCCAGCAACGCGAAGACGCCGAAGTGGAGGACGGTATACGCCGCAACGAGGCGAAACGTCGGTTGGGGGAACCGGCTGTGCAGCAAGGCGCCCGCGAGCAGCGCCGGAGTCCGGAACGGCTGGCCCGCCGCCGCGTCCGCTACCAGGAACCAGAGCGCCACCACCAACCCCGCCAGGATCCCACCCGTCACGCCCTGGACGATCACTGCCTGCACGGGTCGTCGCATGATTCCCGACCTCCACGAGGAGGGCTCCGGGTAATATGGCCTATCTGGTGCTGCCCTGCATCTGCCGCGCGACCGCTTCCGCCCCGCGCATCACCCGCAGGCAGTTCAGCCCCGCCAGCTTGCGCACGTCGGCCGCCGTCCAGCCGCGCCGCAGCAGCTCCGCGATCAGGTCGGGGAACTTGGAGACGTCCTCAAGCCCCACCGGGACGCTGGAGATGCCGTCGAAGTCCGAACCCAGTCCGATGTGATCGACGCCGGCGACCTGGCGCAGGTGCTCGACGTGGTCGGCCACCTGGGCGAGCGTCGCCTTGGGGCCGCGCTCGCGCCACGCGCGCACCGAGTCGCGCACGACGGCCGAGTCGAGGCCGGCGGCGCGGAGCCGGGCGATGCCCTGCGTGATGGTGTCGCCGTAGGCCCGGAGGGCTTCCGACACGTAATCTGGGGCGAAGTTCGCCATCACGATGCCGCCGTTGCGCGCCAACAGTCGCAGGATCGAGTCGGGGACGTTGCGCACGTGGTTGTCGAGCGCCCGGGCCGACGAGTGGGAGAAGATCACCGGCGCGCGCGACACGCGCAGCGCGTCGATCATCGTCGAATCGGAGACGTGGGAGAGGTCGACCAGCATGCCGACCCGGTTCATCTCCCGCACCACGTCCTCGCCGAACGGCGTCAGCCCGCCGTGCTTCATGCTGTCAGTCGCGGCATCCGCCCAGTCGATCGTCTCCCAGTGCGTGAGCGTCATGTAGCGGACGCCGAGGGCGGCGAACATCCGCAGCGCGCCGAGGGAGTTCTCGATCGCGTGGCCGCCCTCGATCCCGATGAGACAGGAGATCCGGCCGGCGCGGAAGTTCCGCTCGACATCGGCCGCCGTCACCGCCAGCGCGAGGGCCTGCGGGTAACGGCGGCAGAGCCGCTTCACCAGGTCGATCTGCTCCAGCGCGTACACCGCCGGGTGCGGCCCCTCGCCGTGGATCGTGCCGACGGGGACGTACGCCGCCCAGAACTGCCCGCCGACGCCGCCGGCGCGCAGCCGCGGGATGTCGGTCATCAGTTTCGGTTGGCTCACCGCGAAATCCACCGAATCGAGCCCGCCGCGCTCGCGGATCGCGTCCGGGATGTCGTTGTGGCCGTCGATGAGCGGAACGGTGCGCAGGAGAGACTCGGCTCGCGCTCGATAATCGGTCTGGGCGGTAAGGCGGGAGGGCGGGAGGGCGGTAAGCAAGACGCACGTACCAACCACCATGATCACATGACGCATCTTCGCTCCGAGTTCAGTTCGCGGCCCAAAACTGCCATCGCGCCGCCCCCGGCACAAGATTACGTTTGGTTCGATGCCCCATCAGAAAGCCACGATCAGTTTCGAGCTGAACGGTGAGCCGGCCACCGTCGCATTCGCGCCCCACAAGACCCTCCTCGAAGTGCTGCGCGAGGACGCGGGGCTCACCGGCACCAAGCACGGCTGCGAGCTGGGCGAGTGCGGAACCTGCACCGTGCTGCTGGACGGCCAGCCCGTGCTCTCCTGCCTGGTGCTCGGCCTCGCATGCGCCGGACACCGGGTCACGACGGTCGAAGGACTGGCCGCGGGCGGCACGCTGCACCCGCTGCAGGACGCGTTCGCCGAGCTGGGCGCCGCGCAGTGCGGCTACTGCACGCCCGCCTTCCTGCTCGCCGCCGACGCCCTGCTCGTGGCGAATCCGCGCCCCTCCCGCGAAACGATCAAGCAGGCCCTCTCAGGCAACCTCTGCCGCTGCACCGGCTACCTCAAGATCTACGAGGCCGTCGAGCTCGCCGCCGCCCGCATGCGGGGCGAGGATGCGAAACCGGCGCCGGAGACACTGTATGGCCGACGCTAAGGGCGGACGGGCGGAAGGGCGGACGGGCGGTCGAAAGGCGTCGAGCAGATCGTCCGCCAGTCCGCCTGACCGCCTGACCGCCGGGGCGGGGTTCCGGGTAGTGGGGAAGGCGCTCCGAAAGATCGATGCGACGTCGAAGGTTACAGGGGCAACCGTGTTCGCCGACGACCTGTTTCTCCCCCGGATGCTCTACGCCAAACTGCTGCGCAGCCCGCATCCGCACGCGAAGATCCTGCGCATCGACACGTCCAAGGCGGCGCGGCTCGCGGGCGTGAAAGCCGTGTTGACGGGGAAGGACCTCCCCATCCCCTTCGGTATCCTCCCGGTGAGCCAGGACGAGCACGCGCTCGCGCCCGACAAGGTCCGATTCGTCGGCGATCCGGTGGCGGCCGTGGCGGCCGTCAACGAAGACGTCGCAACCGCGGCGCTCGACCTCATTACCGTCGAGTACGAGCCGCTGCGCCCCGTCCCCGACGCCGAGGACGCCGTCGCCCACCCCGAGCCCCGCATCCACGATTACGGCGACGGCGGCAACCTCCACAAACTCATTCACCTCGAGTTCGGCGACGTGGAGGCGGGCTTCGCGGGGGCCGACCTGGTGCGCGAGGATCTGTTCTTCTACGAGGGCAACACCCACCTGCCGATGGAGCAGCATGCGGCCGTGGCGCAGTGGTCCGCCGACCGCAAGCTCACCCTGTGGAGCAGCACTCAGACGCCGCATTATGTGCACCGCGCGCTCGCCAAGGTGCTCGAGCTCCCGCCCGCGCGCATCCGCGTCATCGCCACGCCGAACGGCGGCGGCTTCGGCGGCAAGAGCGATCCGTTCAGCCACGAGATCGCCGTCGCGAAGCTCGCGATGGTGACGGGGCGCCCGGTGAAGATCACGCTCACGCGCGAGGAGGTGTTCTACTGCCACCGCGGGCGCCACCCCACGCTGATGTGGGTGAAGACCGGCGTGACGAAGGACGGCGCCATCGCCGCGATGCACTTCAAGAGCCTGCTCGACGGCGGCGGCTACGGCTCCTACGGCGTCGCGAGCACGTATTACACGGGCGCGCTGCAGACCGTCACCTATCACGTGCCCCGCTACAAGTTCCAGGGGGCCCGCGCGTTCACCAACAAACCGCCGTGCGGACCCAAACGCGGACACGGCACGCCACAACCCCGCTACGCGCTGGAGGTGCATCTCGACAAGCTCGCCGAGCAGCTGGGCACCGACCCCGCCGAGCTGCGCTTGAAGCACCTCGTCCCGCCGCACTCGCTGACCGCCAACTATCTGCGCGTGGGCTCGATGGGCCTGGGCGCGTGCATCGAAAAGGTCGTGGCCGGCTCGGAGTGGAAGCGCAAGTTCCGGAAGCTCCCGCCGGGCAAGGGTGTGGGCCTCGCCTGCTCGAGCTACATCTGCGGCGCCGGCCTGCCGATCTACTGGAACAACATGCCGCACTCGGGCGTGCAGCTGAAATGCGACCGCGGTGGCGGCGTGACGGTGTTCTGCGGCTCGACCGAGATCGGCCAGGGCTCGGACTCGATCCTCGCCTACATCGTCGCGGAAGTCTTAGGGCTCGATCCCTTCGACATCGCGGTGGTCACCGCCGACACCGACCTGACGCCGGTCGATCTGGGCAGCTACTCCAGCCGGGTCACGCTGATGACCGGCAACGCGGCGATCCAGGCCGCCGAGCGAGCCAAGGAGATTCTCGCCGGCCACGCGGCGCGCAAACTCGAGATCCCCGCCGCGCGGGTCGTCTTCGCGGACGGGCGGGTGTTCGACGCCGAAGACCCCAAGCATGGAATGTCGTTCGCCGAGGCGGTGCAGGTCGCCGAAGCGGCCCAGGGGACGATTGCGACGGTCGGATCGTACACGCCGCCGCGCAGCGCGGCGAAGTACCGGGGCGGCGGCGTCGGCCCCTCGCCAGCCTACTCCTACAGCGCCGCCGTCGCGGAAGTCGACGTGGACGCGGACACGGGGGTCGTGACGGTGCCGCGCATCTGGATCGCGCACGACATCGGCCAGTCGATCAACGCGGCCGCCGTCATGGGACAGGTCGAGGGCTCGGTGTACATGGGGCTCGGCGAGGCGCTGATGGAGGAGATGGCGTACCGCGGCAACCGCAACGTGGTGCATAAGATTCCCAGCCTGCTCGAATACAAGAGCCCCACGACCCTGGAGATGTGCGACGTCGTCACCTACCTCATCGAGGATCCCGATCCGAGCGGGCCGTTCGGCGCCAAGGAGGTCGGCCAGGGGCCGCTGCTCCCCGTGCCGCCCGCGATCGCCAACGCGGTGTACGACGCCGTGGGCGTCCGCGTCGATGAAGTGCCGATCACCCCGGAGAAGGTGCTCAAGGCCTTGAAGAAGAAGGGGAAGGGGGAAGAGGGAAGGGTCGGTCCTACCAGTTTCCCCGACATTCCCTGGCCGGAGCCGATCCGCGTCGCGCCGCCGTGGGAGGGGGGCGACGGCGGCGCGGTGCCGGCCGTGGCGGCGGCGCCGGAGCGGCAGCACTGATGCTGCGGCTCCCCGCGTTCGCCTACCTCCAGCCCACCTCGCTCGCCGAGGCGCTGCACATGAAGGCCGACGCCGGCCCGGAGGGGAGCTACGTCGCCGGCGGGACGGACCTCTATCCCAACATGAAGCGGCGGCATCAGACGCCGGCTACCGTGATATCCCTGATGCAGGTCAAAGAACTCGCGGGATGGGGGATGGGGGATGGGGGATGCGTGATCGGGTCGTGCGTGACCTTGACCGAAATGTCCGGCAGCCCGACGGTCCGACAGTCCTGCGCCGCTGTCGCGACAGCCGGGGAGCTGGTCTCGACGCCCTTGCTCCGCAACATGGGCACTCTGGGCGGCAACCTGTGCCTCGACACGCGCTGCAACTACTACAACCAGTCGTACGAGTGGCGGAAGGCGATCGACTTCTGCATGAAGAAGGACGGCGCGATTTGCTGGGTCGCGCCGTCATCGCCTCGTTGCTGGGCGGTGAGCTCCTCCGACGTGGCCCCGGTGATGGTGGCGATCGGCGCGGAGTACCGGCTCGTCGGCCCCAAGGGCGAGCGTCTCGTGCCGGCGGGCCGGTTCTACCACAACGACGGCATCAACTACCTCACCAAGCAGCCCGACGAAATCCTCGCCGACGTACGGCTGCCCGCGCCGGACGGTTGGGACGCGGTCTATCACAAGCTGCGTCGCCGCGGCTCGTTCGACTTTCCGGTGCTCGGTGTCGCCGCCTGGGTGAAATACGAGGGAGGGGGGAAGGGGGAGGGGGAACGGGTGACCGACGCCAGGATCGTGCTCGGCGGAGTCGCGAGCTATCCGCAGGAGGTGCCCGAGGCGGGGGCCGCGCTCAAAGGCTCCACGCTCGAGGACGACGCGATCGCCGCCGCCGCCGAGGCCGCCTACCGGCCTTCTAAGCCGCTCGACAACACCGATTTCGAGCTGTCGTGGCGCAAGCAGATGACGCGGGTGTACGTCAAGCGCGCGCTGGAGGAGCTGCGGACCAGGCTTGGGTGATCCGCCTTCCCGAGACACCCAAACTAGTACCGCCGCAAATGCGCCCCATAGTGCCGCAATTTCGCCCTAACAGGCCCTCTGTTTGACCCCTATTCTCTAACTCGACAAATCCCAGAACTGAGGCGGTAGCACGCCACTGCCTCCGTGGGGATCCTTCGCCTATAGTGTGACGACAAAAAAAATGGACCCGAATCATGAAATACACACACTTTGAGATTGAGAACTTCAAGGGAATCGAAAGGATCCGACTCGACCTAGGGGCGGCACCGAAAGCCCACGTTTACACTCTCGTTGGCCTAAATGAAAGCGGCAAGACAACCGTGCTCCAAGCGATCAACCTACTTCAGTACAGAGAAGAGCTCGATTCACTTGGAGTTCCCGGATACGCAGATGAAGACGTCCACGATCTCATCCCGATCGCGAAGCGCGCCAACTTCAACGACTCAGTCGCTATCAGAGCCCACGTAGTATTGGGTGATGGGGATGAGCAAAGGGTAAGAAAAGAGCTTGCGGGACAGAATATCCATCTCGACCAACCCATTGGAGAGTTAGGCATAGAGCAGCAATACGGGTTCAAGAACTCCAGAGTAATTGAGAATCAGCCGAAGGTGACTTGGTCGATTGACTTGAGAGGTCGCGTAGCGGGACAAAGGCGAACTCGCCGCCTTGGGGGAGAAGCGTTGCAGACCGCCGTCAAACAACTCCGAACTCTGTTACCGCGGATCCTTTACTTTCCGAACTTCCTCTTCGAGTTCCCCGACAGGATCTATCTCGAAAACGCACCGAGCGATGAGGAGAAGCACACTTTTTATCGAACAGTGCTCCAGGATGTGCTGGATGCAATCGGTGGGGGGATTAATCTCAAAGACCATGTACTGGAACGCGCCAAGAGTAAAGAGAGTTTCGACGAACGGAGCCTTGAGAGCGTTCTTCTAAAGATGGGTGGGCATATTACGAAAACAGTCTTCACCAACTGGGATAAGATTTTCAAGAGAGGTGCTGGCAAGAAGGAGATACTTGTCACCATCGCTAACGAAGGCGGAACCAAGCCCTGGTACGTTCAGCTTCGCCTCAAGGATGGAGGAGACCTGTACTCCATCAGCGAGCGTTCACTCGGGTTTCGTTGGTTCTTTACCTTCCTGCTCTTGACACAATACCGTGGTTTCCGAAAGTCCGGCACTAGCAACGTGCTCTTTCTGCTCGATGAGCCAGCCTCAAATCTCCATCCCTCAGCCCAAGCTCAATTGCTAGACAGTTTCCAGAACTTCCCCCCGGATTGCGGTATCATATACACAACGCATAGCCACCACATGATAAAACCGGAATGGCTGGAAGGCACCTTCGTTGTTAAGAATGAAGGTCTCGACTATTCGCGGGATCAAGATGAGTATAGCGCTAGAAAGACTGTGATCACGCTGCATCGCTATAGAGACTTTGCGGCCCAGCATCCCGACCAATCGACTTATTTCCAACCCGTTCTCGACGTACTCGACTACAGACCTGGACTGCTAGAACTGGTCCCAGACGTCGTGATGTTGGAGGGAAAGTATGACTTCTACACTCTCATGTTCGCCCAGCAGGTTCTGGGGTCCACATCCCCACTGTTTCTTCTTCCCGGATCAGGAGCAGGGAGCCTGGTTGAGCCGATTCGCCTCTACGTGGCATGGGCCAGGGGCTTCATTGTACTGCTGGACTCCGACACTGAAGGCGATCGGCAACGCGAGCGCTACAAGCAACTCTTCGGAAGTGTCGTGGAAGGGAGGATCTTTACT